>WNFA01005483.1_pt1 | contig 10611 bp, 11 predicted proteins | sample 5400481 | NCBI WGS metagenome assembly WNFA01 (sample SAMN13153340, study PRJNA577476) | soil metagenome | isolation source: 120 cm saprolite under Douglas fir tree site 2 hole 1 replicate 2 | place: USA:California | collected 2015-04-18 | reverse complement strand
CGCTGCTCACCGTCGACCATTACCTCGATTGGGAGCAGGTCGCCGATCCGCAGATCGCCCCCGACGGCTCGCAGATCGTGTACACGCGCCGCTGGGTCAACAAGGTCGACGACAAATGGGACTCGGCGCTCTGGATCATGAGCGCGGACGGGTCGCACCACCGCTTCCTCGTGAAGGGGTCGGACGCGCGCTGGTCGCCGGACGGCACCCGCATCCTCTACCTCGCGGACGGCGAGCCCAAGGGCACACAGATCTTCGTGCGCTGGATGGATGCGGAGGGAGCGTCGTCGCAGGTGACGCGCCTGACCGAAACCCCGACGGACGCGAAGTGGGCACCCGACGGCAAGGCGATCGCCTTCGTGATGCTCGTGCCCGATTCCACCCTGTGGAACATCTCCCTCCCCAAGCCTCCCGAGGGCGCGAAGTGGACGCCCGCGCCGCGCGTCGTGAACGACCTGCACTACCGCCAGGACAAGATGGGATTCATGCAGCAGGGCTTTACGCACCTGTTCCTCGTGTCGGCGGACGGCGGCACTGCGCGGCCGCTGACGAGCGGGCGCTGGCACGTGGGCGCCCGGTTCGACGGGCTCACGTTCGGCGCGGGCTACGACTGGACGCCCGACGGGCGCACGCTCGTGTTCGACGGCCTGCGGGACACCACGTGGGATCGCCAGTACCAGGTGTCGCGCATCTACGCGCTGGACGTGGCGAGCGGCGCGATCCGGCCCCTCGTCTCACGGCCCGGGTACTGGGCCACCCCGGTGGTGTCCCCGGACGGGCGCACCGTCGCGTTCGCCGGATCCGACTCCACGGACAAGACACACCGCACGGCGGATCTCTGGACGGTGGGGCTCGACGGGTCGGGGCTGCGCAATCTCTCCCGCACCCTGGACCGCGATCCGGACAATCTGCGCTGGGCGCCGGACGGTAAGGGCGTCTACTTCACCGCTCCCGATCGCGGGTCGATCAACGTCCGCTACGCCGATCTCGCGGGCGGCATCCGCGACGTCACGCAGGGGCCGCAGGTGGTCTCGCTCACGTCCTTGGCGCGCACGTCCGTGGGTGTCGGCGTGCGCAGCGATGCGGACCACGCCCCCGACGTCGTGCGGATCGATCTGCGGCGTGGGCAGGCCTCCCCTCCGGCGCGCGTCACCGCGGTGAACGACGACGTGCTGGCGAACAAGCGTCTGGCCCGGGTCGAAGAGGTGTGGTACACGTCGAGCGGCGGGACGCGCGTACAGGGCTGGATCGTCAAGCCGCCGGCGTTCGATCCGGCGAAGCGCTATCCGCTGATCCTCGAGATCCACGGCGGTCCGTTCTCGATGTACAACGTGGGGTTCAGCTACATGTTCCAGAACTTCGCGGCCAACGGCTACGTGGTGCTGTACACCAATCCGCGCGGCTCGACCGGCTACGGCGACGCGTTCTCGAGCGGCATCGACCACAACTATCCGGGACCCGACTACGACGACCTCATGGCCGGCGTGGACGCGGTGGTCGGGCGCGGCTACGTGGACACGACGCGGATGTATGTCGGCGGATGCTCGGGGGGCGGCGTGCTCTCGAGCTGGGTGATCGGGCACACCAATCGGTTCGCCGCGGCCGCGGTGCGCTGCCCGGTGACCAGCTGGATCAGCATGGCGGGGCAGACCGATGTCCCGCTCTTCACGTTCAGCTTCTTCCGGCAGCCGTTCTGGGACAAGCCCGACGAGTGGCTGGCGCACTCCACGCTCATGTACGTCGGGCGCGTCACCACGCCCACCCTCCTGATGACGGGGGAGCTCGACCGGCGCACGCCGATTCCGCAAACCGAGGAGTACTACGCGGCACTCAAGCTGCGGGGCGTGCCGACCGTGATGCTGCGCTTCAACGGCGAGTATCACGGGACGGGCTCGAAGCCGTCCAACTTCATGCGCACCCAGCTCTACATGATGAGCTGGTTCGAGCAGCACCGGCGGGGCGCCGGCGAACGGGCGGCGGGGGCGGGCAACCGCTAGCGCGACGCGCGGCGCAGCCGCGCGAGCCAGCCTTCCTCTCTAATGTGCTCGTCGCGCGTGAGCTGGACCCATGCGCCGAGAATGGCGGAGCGCTCGACGTAACCCACCACGCGGGCTGGGTCCTCCGGACTCGCCACGGGAAGCACGTCGACCTCGTGCTCGAGCAGCTTCCGCATCGCCGTCTCGAGCAGCTCGTCCGGGCAGGTGACCACAGGCGCCATGGCTGCGGTGGGAGGCGCCACCGGCGGGTCCATCACGTCCTCGACGCGCAGCACATGCAGCGGGTTGACGCCGTACTCGCGCGTCACGTGGCGCCCGCGGCGAGCGAGCTTCTCCGTGAGGATCGAGCGCCGCATCGTCGAGCTGGGGATTTCGCGTCATGACGGGATACGGCAATGTAATCGTCTCATTTCGGGCCAGCCCGTCCCCTTTCGAACCAGCACGTCTCACCTCGTAACTGTCGTCGCCGCTCATCTGCGGCCGCGGCTCATGGCGCGCCACCTGCTGCGTTACTGCGACGACTTGCTCGCGGTCTTTAGGGAATAAACCCCCTGCAACTCAAACGAGGAGACGCCCTATGCTGCTGCCGAGTCTTCGCCGCCCCAGGTCGGCGATCGGGGCAGGCACGACCCTTTTCCTGACGCTGTTCGCCGCCGCCTGCGATCACTCGCCCAGCGGTCCCGGCTCCACCCCGATCCAGTTCTCCCGTACCGTCTCCCTGCCCGATGCCCAGAGTCTGCTGCAGACCGGCCCGACCCGGGTCGAAGTACGGGTGATTCCCGGTACACTGGTCGCGCGCCGCGTCGAGCTCGAGGAATCGAGCGAGATGACGCGCCCGGAGCAGGTCCGCAGTCGCGTTACGGCGGTCACGTCCGGCACCGACACGGCGACCTTCACGCTGGAGGTCGGCGGGATTCAGATCGCGGCCAACGGGTCCACGATGATTCGTCACGGCGATCGTGATGGCGACATGGCCCAGAGCGCCGTGACGCTGGCCGACTTCGTCGCGCTGGTCCAGGCAGATATCGCTGCCGGGCACAACCCGACGCTCACCGCATCGCGCCAGGCGCCGAGCGCGCCGCAGGCGCCGGACGACGGCAAGTTCCTCGCGGCCGCCGTGAGGCTCGACGAAGCCAATAGCCATTCGGTCATCAAACTCAACATCGCCGCCGCGAACCTGGTGACGAACGCGACACCGCCGCCCGATGGATTCCTCAAGCTGCTCGGCGTCAGCCTGGAGCTCCGCCTGGCCGACGGCACGACGAAACTCAAGCAGGAGAACCCGGAGCTCGAGGGCGTCCGCGAATTCGAGGGCACCGTGCAGTCGGTCGATCAGACGGCGAACACGGTGACGCTCAAGGACGGCACGGTTATCCGCATCGTCGCCGGGACGGAGTTCGACGCGCGCGAAGGTGAGGATGATCACCTCACGTCGCTCGCCGCGGTGCAAGACGCGCTCACCGCGGGCAAGACCGTCAAGACGGAGGGGCGAGGCCTGGTGGACAGCACGAGCCCGCTGACGTTCGACGCCATCCGTATCGAGTTCGAGGTCGAAGGGGAAGAGCCGCCGCCGCCCGTCATGATGGTGGAGTTCAGCGATGCGGTGGCGAGCGTCGACGTCGCAGGCTCGACGTTCACGCTCGGCGGCGGAGCCGTGGTTACCGTGACGGCCGAGACGCGAATCGAGGCGGAGGGTAACCTCCTCACGCTGCAGGCCGTCTCCGACGCGCTCGTCGCGCACCACACCGCGCGGGCGGAAGGGCACGCCATCGTGACGTCGGCCGGTCCTCCGCCGGCGCTGAAGGCGCTCGACGTGAAGTTCGAAACGCCCTAGCGGGTCTTCGACTCGGTGGCGATCAGCCGGGCCGCGAGCTCCGCGTCCCGGCTGATGTTGTATAGGCCCCCGGTTGCATCGTAGTTGTGTCCGACGAAGTAGAGCCGCGGCTGGTCCATGCTGACCACGCGATCGTGCCGCCGCGCGAAACCCTTCTCGTCCAGCTGGATCAGCCCGCCGAGCGGGCCCAGCGCCGCCGTGAACCCGGTCGCGAGGATGATGTCGTCGAATTGGCCTGTCGTACCGTCTGTAAAGCGGGCCCCGTCAGCCGTCAGCTCGGCCACCCCACCGCGCACGTCGATCAGGCCTTGCCCAATGGCGTCCACCAGGTGGAAGCCGATGACGGGGATCGCGTCCAACGGGCTGTGCGCGGGGCGTGGCAGCACCGGTTTTCCTCGCCGCACCTCGGTGAGGACGCGGACCAACGCGACCGCCCACTCCTGCACCCGTCGCGGCAGCTTGCGCACCCAATAGGACACATACTGGATCGGCAGTCCCGCGAGCGTCAGCGGCACCACGTTCGCGCCTGATCGCACCGCGACGGTCACCTTGCCACCGGCGCGGGCGATCTCGCTCCCGATCTCCGCACCCGAGTTGCCCACTCCGACCACCAGCACGCGCCGGCTCACGTATCCGTCGGGCCGCCGGTACGCCACGCTGTGCGCGATTCGCCCCGTGAAGCGCTCCTGCCCCGGGAAACGCGCGGTCTTTGGATTGGCCACGATCCCCGTTGCCACGACCACGCAGTCTGCCGCGAGGACGCCCCGGGTCGTGCTCACCGTCCAGGTACCGTCGGTCGGGGTGATCCGTTGAACCTCGCAACCGGTTTCGATGGCGAGCTCGAACCGCGCGGCGTAGCGTCGCAGGTAGTCCAGGAACTCCCCTCGTGGCACGAACAACGGGGCGGAGCGGGGAAACGGCATGCCGGGCAAGCTCGACATGTGCTTCCCGGTATGGAGCGTGAGGCTGTCGTACAGGTTTGCCCAGGTGTACCCGACGGTGTCCCCGCGCTCGAGGACGCGGTGGGGCACACCGCGCCGTCGCAGCTGCTGCGACGCCGCAAGCCCCGCCGGCCCGCCGCCCACGACGACGACGTCCACTCGCTCACTCACGGGCGACCGCCATATCACGGCGGACGCCCTCGGCGACCCGGTCGGCGAGTGCCATAATCGTGAGGTAGGGGTTGATCTCGAGCGAGTCGGGAAACAGGCTCGCGTCGGCGACCCGGAGCCAGGGCAGGCCGTGCACCCGGCCCCAGGCGTCGGTGACCGAGTCGGCGGCGGTCCGGCCCATGCCGCAGCCGCCCATGAGGTGCGCCGCGGAAACGGCCACCCGGCCGGGCCGGAAGTGACGGGCGGTGATGCGCTCCTCGAGCCGGCCGGCGTCGGCCGCTTCGAGGAGCGGCGGATCGGCGGGCGCGTGGACCCGTCGGGCCCCGGCGGCGAAAAAGATGCGGGCGGCCGCGCGGGTCCCCCGCACCAAGCCGTCGACGGTCGAGGGCGTGAAGCGGTAGTGCACCACCGGGCTCCCGGCCCGAGTCACCGCGATGCGATTGCCGGGGGCCGTGTGATCGCATGCCAGGATCAGGATCATCTGGAGCCGCGGGAACGCGTGCATGATGGCGCTGTGCGCCGGGCCGAATCCCGTCAGGCTCTTGGCGGTGACGAACGGAAAGTACATGCAGGTCTCGAGCACGAACCGCTCCGACTCCGCATGGTCGACGAAGTAGCTCTTGGGATGCCCGACGTCGTTGGTGATGGAATGCGGGTGCTCCGCGACCAGGATCAGCGCCGGGTGACAGGTGAAGCCGTGGCCGAGGGAGCGGGGCGCGGGGAGCGGGGAGCGCAGCAACAGGGCCGCAGTACCGATGGCTCCGGCGGCCGCTACGACCATCCGAGCTCGCACGTGATACTCGCCCGGCGCCCACTCGGACGGCGCGCCCTTGGCGCCGGCGGCCTTCTGGCTGACGTGAACGGTGAGGGCTCGATCCGGTTCGATGCGTAACACCTCGGCGCGCGTCACGACCTCCACCCCAGCGCGTTCGGCGCGCGGCAGCTGCACGCGGTTCGTGCCCTGCTTCGCCTGGTTGGGACAGCCCAGATTGCAGAGGCTCGAGCCGCGACAGCCCTTCACGTTGACGGGGAACTGCTCTACCAGGTAGCCGGCCTTCCGTCCTCCATCGACGAACAGCCGATTGTTGTCGTTGATCAACGAATCATCGAGCGCGTGCACGTTGTTCTGCTCGGCGTACTTCGCCGAGCGTCGGGTCAGATCGGCATGATCGAGCCCGGGGACACCCCAGGCGCGGATGACGCGCTGCGGCGCCGTAAGCGAAGTCCCCGTGTACACGACCGTCGAGCCACCGTACGCCGACGCGAACGCCAGCGTCATGGTGCCGTCGCGCGTCAGGAACGCTCCGCCGTCCTGGTACAGCGCGTCGGCCATCTCGAGCTCGCGGCCGGTGAACTCGTGATCCGCGAAGCGCGGCCCCTTCTCGAGCAGCAGAATCCGCACCCCGTCGCGCACCAGGGGAGCGAGCTCCTGGGCCACGGTGCCGCCGCCCGCACCCGAGCCGATGATGACGATGTCGTATGACCGCGATGCGCTCACCGCCTGGCCTCCCAACCGCGCGCATCGGCCCGATACCCGATCTCCCTCGCGGCGGCGGGGCGCCCATAGTATCCCATCAGGATGAGGGTGCGCACGCCCCAGAGCCCGCGTCTCAGGAGCAGCAGCGGAGCGCGTTGCAGCCGGTCGAGGAAATTCGCGCGTCGCGCGGGGTCCAGACGGGAGAGCCGGCGGGCGTAGCGCAGCAGCGGCAGCCATTCCAGCAGGATGAGAAACAGGGTGAGCTGACGCTGCACAGACCGGGAACGGGCGGCGATCGCGCGGGCAACGATCGCTTCCAACTCGTCCCATTGCGCGGCCTCGAGCCGCGCGGCTTCGGGCACGACGCACGTCGCGACGGCTCGAAACGCCGGAGAGGAGAGTGCCATCGCGGGAACGTTAGACGTTGCCTCGCAAGCGGGCAACAAGCCCACGCATCCCTAGTTGTTCGTGCCCGCTCGCTCCTGTTCCAACAGTGCAGCCTTGCGCGCGCCCCCCCAGCGGTAGCCGCCGAGCCCACGGTCTGCCCGCACGACCCGGTGGCAGGGGATGACGAGCGCCGCGGGGTTGGTGGCACAGGCGCGCGCCACGGCGCGAGTGGCGGACGGCTTGCCGATGGCCCGCGCGATCTCGGTGTAAGAGCGGGTGGCGCCGTAGGGGATGCGACGCAGTGCCTCCCACACGCGTCGCTGGAACGCCGTGGCGCGCACGTCAAGGGGCAGGTCGAGTGGCTCCGCGCGTCCGTCCAAATAGCGCAGCAGCACGCCGACCGCCGCGGCCAGCGCCCCGCGATCGCGGCGCAGCTCGGCCGCGGGGAACTCGGCGGCGAGCCCCGCCTCGAGCTCCTGCGCGTCGCTCCCCAGGCTGACGCGGCAGATGCCCCGCGCCGTGGTGGCCACCAGCAGACGGCCGAGGGCGCAGGGGACAACCGTGAACGCGATGCGCGTACCCGGCGCGCCGCGTCTGTACGTGGCGGGAGTCATCCCGAGCTGCGCGTGCGCCTTTTCGTACACGCGGCTGGTCGAGCCGTATCCCGCTTCGTACAGCGCCGGGCTCACCCGGCGCCGCGAGCGCAGCTCGGTCTTGAACCGGTCGAGCCGGCGCGCGTCGCGGTACTGGCGCGGGCTGATGCCCAGCACCCGCTGAAACGTGCGCAGCAGCCGATGGGACGTCACGCCGGCCTGCACGCTCAGGGTCGAGAGACTGGCGGGGCGGTCTGGGTGCGCGTCGATCAGCCGGCAGACAGTACGGACCAGCGGGACCCCGGGGTCTGGGGCCGCGGCCTGGCCCGGCCGGCAGCGCCGGCAGGGACGGAAGCCCGCCAGCTCGGCCGCCTTCGGTACCGGGAAGAACGCGACCTGTCCGCGGCGCGGCCGCCGGCTGGGACACGAGGGACGGCAATAGATGCCCGTCGACTGCACCGCATAGACGAACGCGCCGTCATAGCGGCGATCGCGCGCCAGCACGATGCGCCAGCGACGCTCGGGCGTCAGGTCGGAAGCGACAGCGGCACGGCTCACGCTGGTGAACTTAGCGTGTTGCCGTGCCGCCATCTATCCGTTTTTGGCGGGTGAATCACATCCAAGGTTCGTCGGCGGACGGCCCGTAGATCGACGGGACCTTGCCGTCAGCCATGCGAAGATAGATGGAGAACTGTCCGCGGTGATGCACGCTGTCCATCAGCATGAACCACAGCACATCCATCTTGCGGAGGTCGCCCATCTGCTTGGGCGCCACGAAGAACTTTACCGTCTTGTTGAGCTCCGCGTCGGGCGTCTTACGGATACGGTCGACGAACGCCTTGGAAGACTGCTCGTACACCGCGACCACCTCGTTCATCGTCGCCGGAGCCTTGGGCATCTTGCCGAACTCGATCCCGCCGTCCAGCGCCTGCTCGCTCGCCTGCTGCTCGGTCACGAAGATCCAGGCGAGCTCCCTCGCGGACTTGCACTTGCCGTGCGGCTTCAAGTCTGCCTTCGCGGCCGGGTAGGCCTTGAGCACCCGCATCGTGGTCGGGAGCTCCTTCTCCAGCTGGCTCAGAAACTGCTCCTTCTCGGTCATGGCATCCTCCTCCTCAGATACGACTTCAACTTGATCGTTTCCGCGGGTTGCCACCAGCCCGGCTGTTCCCCTTTGTTTCTCGGTGTGATCTACACCATCGGACACTCGACGCGGGAGCTCGCGGAGTTCCTGGGCTTGCTCGCGGCCCACCGCGTCACTCAGGTCGTGGACGTGCGCCGCTATCCGGCGTCGCGCCGCCACCCGCAGTTCGCGCGAGACGCGCTGGCCAGCGCGCTCGAGCAAACGGGCATCCACTATCACCATGAGGCCGATCTCGGCGGGCGTCGGGCGGCGAGGCGGGACTCGGCCAACACCGCCTGGCGCAGCGCCGCCTTCCGCGGCTACGCGGACTACATGGAGACGCCCGAGTTCGAGGATGCTTTGGAGCGGCTGCGCGAGCTGGCGCGCGCCCGGCCGACGGCGATCCTGTGCGCGGAAGCCGTGCCGTGGCGCTGCCACCGGCAGCTGATTGCCGACGCGTTGGTCGCTCGGGGGGAGGAGGTCGGGCACATCCTGGGTGCCGCGCGGGTGGACCCGCATCGCCTGTCGCCGCACGCCCAGGTGCTCACGGGCGGGCGGCTGCGCTATCCCGCCGGTCCTCCCGACCAGATCGCGCTGTGTTAGCGCCGCGTGTAGGTTCAGTTATGGCGCGTCAGAACATCTCGAGCGGGGCGCCGTGGGAGCCGGTCGTCGGGTACTCGCGCGCTGTACGGGTCGGCGCCACCGTGCATGTCGCGGGCACTACGGCTACCGGGCCGGACGGCAGCATCGTCGGTATCGGAGACGCCTACCTGCAGGCGGTCCAGGCGCTCAAGAACATCGAGCGGGCGCTCGCCCAGGCCGGCGCGTCGCTCGACGATGTCGTCCGGACGCGCATGTACGTCACCGACATCGCGGACTGGGAGCGGGTGGGGCGGGCGCATGGCGAAGTGTTTCGGGGGATCCGGCCCGCCAGCACGCTCGTGGCGGTGAGCCGGCTCGTAGCCCCCGAGATGCTGGTGGAGATCGAAGCGGAGGCGATCGTGCAGGGCGACGAGTAGATTCCAACGGAGGTGAACCGTGTCGGTTACAGAGGTCAGTAAACGCGCGACGGTCGCCTGCCCGCTCTGCGGGACGCTCAACCGGGTGGATCTCACGCGGATCGGCGATCGTCCCAAGTGCGGCAGCTGCGGGCGGCCGATCCTGCTCGATCGCCCCCTCGCGGTCACGGACGCGACGCTCGACGCCGTCCTCAAGGGCACCGAGGTGCCGGTCGTCTTGGACGGCTATGCCGTCTGGTGCGGCCCCTGTAAGATCATGGCGCCGGTGCTCGACGATTTCGCGCGCGACCGCCAGGGTGAGGTACTCGTCCTCAAGCTCGACACCGACCGCAACCCCCTGACCACACATCGCTTCGGCATCCGCGCCATTCCGACGCTGCTGGTGTTCCGCCAGGGCCAGGAAGTGGGCCGGCAGACGGGCGTGATCCCGCGCCAGCGGCTGGAGGCCTTGGCGGGACTCTCGGCGCCCGGCGCGTGACCTCCGGCTCGCTGTCGCGCTATGAGCCCGAGGAGCCGCCCGAGCCGCGCGCGGCGCGGCCTCCGGTCTCCGAGCGATCGCGCGGTGTGGCCCTCGGGCTGTCGGTCATAGGCGGCCTGTTTGGGTTGCACCGCTTTTACGTCGGGCGGGTCCAAAGCGGCATCTGGATGTGCCTCACCATGGGCGGGCTGGGGATCTGGTACGTGTGCGACATCATCGTGGTCGCGGCCGGTGATTTCCGTGACAGCGACGGGCGGCGCGTGGCCCGATGGGAGGTGTCCGATGAGGTGGTCGAACGGGTGATCGGCACCAGTTCGTCGGAGCGTCGGGTGTCGGACCTCGAAGATCGCATGCTTGGCCTCCAATCGCAGGTCGGCGAGCTTGCGGAGCGGCTCGATTTCGCGGAGCGGCTCCTTGCGCAGGCGCGCGAGCGGGGAAGCTTACCGAAGGCATAACAGGCCCCTTACCGAATACGTCAGGGAGCAGGGATGAATATCGGGGTCCCGAAGGAGACCGCCGCCAACGAGCGTCGTGTAGCGGTCACACCGGACGTCGCCGGGAAGCTCGTGAAGTCCGGGTTCTCGGTGCTCGTCG
>WNFA01016230.1_pt1 | contig 10616 bp, 11 predicted proteins | sample 5400481 | NCBI WGS metagenome assembly WNFA01 (sample SAMN13153340, study PRJNA577476) | soil metagenome | isolation source: 120 cm saprolite under Douglas fir tree site 2 hole 1 replicate 2 | place: USA:California | collected 2015-04-18 | reverse complement strand
ATGGCGATGCCGTCGAAGCCCATCAGGGTGGCGGCGAGCGCGCCGTCGACGCGGCCGCAGATGGCCAGGAGGTCCTCGCGGAATCCCATCAGCGCCCTCCTCGCCGCGCGCGCACCCGCTCGAGCAGGTCCTCGAGCAGCGCGATCTCGGCCGCCGCGGGCGGGCCGAGCTGCGCGAGCCGGTCCCGCGCCGCCTGGTCGCCGCCTTCCGCCAGCTTGCGGAGGATCTCCCGCGCGCGGCCCGCGAGACCCTGCTTCAGGTACAGCTCGGCCAACGTGACGGTCATGCGCACATCGACGCAGGCCGGGCGGGCCCTGTCAAGGAATCAGCGGCAGCCCGTACCGGTGTCCTGGTTGGCGCCCTCGCAGGCGAACGGCACCGCCGGAGCGGTGCAACTCGGCGCGCGCAGCACGAACGTCGGGTCCGCCTGGACCACGTACTCGTAGGTGCTGCTTTTCACGCGGCTGCCGTCCAGCAGCCTTCCGTAGAGCTGCACGAGGATGCGCACCTTCATGGTGTTCCCGCCGATCGCCTGCGCGATGGCGGAGGGGATCAGGTCCACTTGCGTGACACCCTTGCTGCCGACGCCGATCAGCCCGTTCGCAGGGACCGTCTGCTCCGGCATCACCACCGCCGGGCCGTCGATCTGCGCGTAGTCGATCACCGCGAACTCGACCTGGAAGTCGTTCGTGTTCACCCGCCCCGGACCCGAGCCGTTGTCCGGCAGCCGGTTCTGGCCCACCAGCCCGTGCGTGTAGCCGCCGCCGAGCGGATTGAACGTGCCGAAGGTCAGCTCGAGCGTGTCCGGGGAGTACGTGCAGGCGGCCCCGCTGGTGCCGGCAGTGGCCTGGATGACCTTGGTCACCACCAGCATGGCGCTGTTCTTGTAGGTCACCTCGCAGCCGCACAGGAGCAGCGCCGCGAGCGGACCGATGGAGAGGATCTTCTTCATGGCGTCGCCCCTCGCCTACTTGTTGGCCGCGTCGTCCCCGGAAGGCCCGGCGGCGACGACCGACTGGGACCGGTTCACGATCCGCGGCGTGATGAAGATGAGCAACTCGGTGCGGTCGTCGGTGACCGCCTTCTTCTTGAACAGCCAGCCGAGGATCGGGATGCGCGAGAGCAGCGGCACCTCGTTCCACGCCTCCGAGTTCCGGCGCGTGTAGATACCGCCGATGACGGTCGTGTCGCCGTCCTTGACCAGCACTTCCGTGCGCGCCTCGCGGCGGCTGATCGAGGGCTGTCCGTTGGCGCCCGTCAGCTGCGGGTTCGGCTGGTTGTTGGTGACCTGCACCTTCATCTGGATCGAGCCTTCCTGGGTCACGTGCGGCGTGACGCGCAGCTCGAGGCGCGCCTCGATGAAGGTGGTGTTCACGCCGGCGGCGCTGGTCTGCGAGAACGGGATCGACACGCCTTGGCCGATGCTGGACTCCACGTTGTCCAGGGTGACCGCGCGCGGCGAGCTGATGGTCTTGATGGTGCCGCTGTTCTCCGCGGCCGAGAGCCGGAGGTTCAGGTTGGCCGCCCCCCCCGCGCTGCCCAGCACGAAGCCGATGCCGCCGCCGCTGTTCACGCCGATGGGCGCCGGCATGTTGACGGCGAAGTTGGGCGTGGTGACGCTGCCCAGGCCGCCGGTCGGCGCGCTCGAGTCGTCCGCCGCGCCGGCCGCCTGCACGATGTTGGGGAACACCAGGCCGGTCGGGTTGCCGGTGGTGGGCGCGAACGAGACGTTCCCGCCCCACTGGATGCCCACCTGGCGGGAGAAGCTGGTCGCCGCTTCCACGATGCGGCTCTCGATCAGCACCTCGGGAGTCTGCGTGTCGAGGTTGCGCACGATGCCCTCGGCGCGGAGCAGCGCCTCCTGCACGTCCTTCACGATCAGCGTGTTGGTGCGCGTGTCGACCGACACGGTGCCGCGCTCCGTCAGGGTGTCCTTGAGCTTGTCGACCAGGTTCTTCGCGTCGGCGTAGTTCACCGGGATCAGCCTCACGCGCAGGGGCTGCAGCTGCAGGCTGTTCTTGGCCGCGTCGGCCGCTTCCTTCTGCTCGGCGCGCAGCGTGGCGATGGGGGCCACGCGGATGATGTTGCCCACCTCCTCGCGGCCCAGGCCCTTCGACTTGAGGATGATGTCCAGCGCCTGGTCCCAGGGGACGTTGCGCAGCTTGATGGTGACGGAGCCCTTCACGTCGTCGGCCACGATGATGTTCTTCTTGCTGATCTCGGCGACGGCGCCGAGCAGGTTCTTGATGTCGATGTCCTTGACGTTGAAGTCCACGCGGCGGCCCGTGTAGTTGCGGTCGTCGAGCTCGGTGCTGGCGGCCGCCTTGGGCGCGGCCTGCGTCGCCTGGCCCTGCGCGACCGGCTGCGGGCCGCCGAACCGCCAGGTCAGCGCGCCCTTGACGGCGTCGATCGAGTCCGGCGTCCCCGGGCGGGTGCTGGCGACGATCTTCACCTCGCCGGGCGCTCCTGGAGAGCGGTAGCTGGAGAGCATCGTCACCGGGCCACCCAGCGCGGTGGCGTCCAGGTTGCGCTCCAGCCGCTCCGGCAGCGCGGCGCCGTGGAGGGTGAGGACCGCGGTGGCGGGGTCAGAGCGGGTCACCTCGAACTTCACCGGCTGATCGAGGACCACCAGCACCCGCGTCTTGCCCTCGTCGGTGCGCAGATCGACCGCCTTTACCTGCGCGAGCTGCGGCTGCACCTCCACCCCGTCGAGCTCGTGCTTGGGGGCGGCGGCGGTGGCGGTCGGCGTGCCGCCGCGGGCCACCTTCGCTTCGCCGACCCGCACCAGCAGGCCGGAAGTGCCGCGCTGCACGTCGTACTTCGGCATCGCGTCGCCCTCGGCGTCGAGCACCACCCGGACGCCGTCGTCGCGCCGGGCCACGCGCACGCCCTTGAGCGGCCCCGCGCCCTCGGTGCTGTGGCGCGCCGACGACCTCATCCCGTGCAGGTCGAGCGCCAGGCGCCCTGGGTTGCGGAGCTCAGTGAGCGCGAAGCTCCCGATCGGGCCGTCCGCCTCCAGGCGCACCACCGCCTGCTCGTCGTCACCGGCGACCGAGATGGCGCGCAGCTTCCGCGCCGGCGAGGCCACCTCGACCGAGTCTTCACGCGTGACGACCACGTTCGGGTCGGAAGGCCCCGCGGGAGCGGCCGGCCGGGACTGCGCGGGAGCGGAAGCGGACAGTGCCGGGGGGCGCGCGGCGGGCTGCGCCGGCGCGATGGTCACCACCAGGTCGTTTCCGCGAGCGACGGCGTCGTACTTCGCGTCTCCCTCCAGCGCCACCATCACCCGGCCGACCCGGCTCTCCCCTTCGTCGAACTGCGCGACCGACACGCCCGCGATCCCGTCCTTGTGCACGGCGGCCGGCGCGCTGGTCTGAGTGACGTCGGCGGAGGCGAGGTCCACCACCAGGCGCGCGGGGTCGGCCAGCTTGAAGACCGTGAAGTCCGGGCGTGCGCTGCCGTGCACGACGACGCGCGGCCCGTCCACCTCCACCGAGGCGACGCGGTTCGGCGCCGCGGCGAGGGCGGCGGGAGCGGCCACGGCCAGCATCGCCGCCGCGAGCGCTGCGCCTCGGGTGCAAAGCTTCGGGGTCATCGGGTTCTCCTCGGTCGGGCGCGGCGCATCTAGCGGTCCCTCATCGCCGACGGCACCATCTCCTCGCCGTCCTTGAGGGCGCGGAGATCGCGCTCCTCGTCCTTGCTCTCCGGAACCATGATCTTGATGTTCTGCGGGTAGACGCGGCCCGTGGAGAGATCCGTGATGGTCTCGGTGACCACGATCTGGTCGCGCTGGATGGAGGTCACCTTCCCCCAGTTCTTGCCCACGAAGTCGCCCAGCCGCACCGGCCACCCCCGGTTCTCCGGGTCCTCCAGCATCGCCATCGGCGAGGAGGTGCCGGTCACCGTCATCGAGAGCCGCAGCTGGTCGAGCGACCAGCGCTGCAAGGGGGTCGGCTTGCGCCCCTCGACGCGCACCGGGTTGTTTTCCTTGTTTGCGAACACGTTCTGGAACGGGTCGCGCTTGCCGATCGGCGAGTAGACGTACATGGTCGTCGGCGGTGGCGCCGCTGCTTCCTCCTCCGCCGGCTTGATGGCGGCGGGCGGCGGGGCCGGCCGGCGCGGCGGCGGCGGCGGGCTGCTGCCGCCGCAGGCGGCGCAGGCGAGCGCGGCGGCGGCGAGGACGCGGGAGCGGATCATTTCGCGGCCTCCGGCGGCTTCTGCCCCTGCCCTTGCGCCTGCGCTTCGGGGAGGAAGCGGAAGGTGGTGGCCACGTAGGTGGCGGAGACGACCAGCTTCTCGCCGCTCATCTTGGGCGTGTTCATCTTGATGTTCGTGACGTTCACGATGCGCGCGAGCTTGGAGATGGAGTCGAGGAAGACGCCCACCTCGTGGTAGTTGCCCGTCACCGCCATCACCACCGGGATCGAGGCGTAGAACGATTGCTTCTGCTCGACCTGGGGGGCGATGTCGTTGATCACCAGCCCGCTCTTGTTGCCCACCTCGGCCAGCGAGCGGATCAGTTCGTCGATGTTGGCCTCGTTGGGCAACTCGGTGAGGGCCTGCTGCAGGCGGCGCTCGAGGATCTCCTTCTCGCGCTTGAACTGGGCCAGGTTGTTGGCGATGGATTGCTTCTGGATCAGCTCGTCCTCCAGCTGGCGGAGGGCCGCCTGCTGGCGGGTGAACTCCTGCTGGATCGGATCGACCAGGAGGTACCAGTTGCCCGCCGTGAGCAGGCCGACGATCAGGCCCAGGCCGACCACCTTCTGCGAGAGAGGGGCCTTGGTGATCGAGTTGAGGATGTCCTGCCCGGTGAGCGCCACGATTTCCTCTCAAGCCGCGTAGTTCGCGTTGCAGTCGATCTCCCACTCCACCGACCCGCCCTGGTTCTTCTGCGACGCCTTCTTGATGGTGACGTTGGCGAAGTACTTGGAGGTCTTCAGCCGCTGCGCGAACGCGGAGAGGTCCTCGTACGTCACCGCAAACCCGCGCATCACCACGTTGCCGTTCTGCTCGGTGTACTCGGTGATCCAGGCCTTGTTGGGGATGATGGTGGCGAGCTCGTCCATCACCTTCACTGGCCCGGTGCGGCCCTTCTTGAGGGCGTCGAGGATCTTCAGCTTGTCCTCGAGCGCCTTCTTGTCCTGGGTGATCGACTTCACCTCGCCGATCGTCTTCTCCAGCTGGGCGATCTCGGTGCGCGTGGAGGCGATGCGCTGCTCGAGCGTGGTCAGGCTGTCCTTCTCCGCCTTCCACCAGGTGTAGTTGCCGAGGAGCCCGCCCACCAGGATGAGCCCGAAGAGGATCAGCTGCTGGCGGCCGAACTCGCGCTTCTTGGCGGCGCGGACGGGGAGGAGGTTGATGTAGATCATCGTCGTCTCCTCCGGCTACCGCTCGTTGGACCGGCGCAGAGCCAGTCCGATCGCCACCGCCGCCGACGGGGCCACGTCCATCACGTAGTTGGGATCGAAGCGCCGGTTGTCGATCTCCACGCCCTTGAACGGGTTGAGGATCTCCACCGGGACGCCCACCCGCTGTTCGATCACCTTGAACAGCGCGGGGATCTTCGCGGTGCCGCCGGAGAGGTAGAGGCGGGAGATGTGCGAGTCCGCCGCGGTCGCCGTGTAGAAGTCGAGGGAGCGCTGGATCTCGCCGGCCATCTGGTCGGCGACGCCCTGGATGACGCGCTCCACCTCCTGGGGGACCACCGAGTCCGAGTCCTGCGCCGCGTCGCCGCCCACCTTCAGCTTCTCGGCCTCGTCGTAGCTGACGTTCAGCTGCTTCTGGATCTCTTCGGTGAACTGGTTGCCGCCCATGGTCACGTCGCGGGTGAAGGTGGTGAGGCCGTTCGCCAGCACGTTGATGTTGCAGACCGAGGCGCCGGCGTTGACAAGCACCACCGTCTCGTTGCGGGGCGCGTCGTAGTTGACCTCGAACGCGTTCTGCACGGCGAAGGCGTCGACGTCGACCACCACCGGCAGAAGCCCTGCCTCGCTGACCACCGAGGTGTAGTCGTTGTGTTCACGTCCTTCACGTCGAAGGGGATGTACTGCTCCGCCTCCCACTGGATGCTCTCCTCCAGCTCCTCCTGGCTCATCCGGGGCATGGAGATCTTCTTGATGATCACGCTGTGGCCGCTGACGCCGATGGCCACTTCCCGGTTCTTCAGCTTGTACTGGGAGAGGACCTGGCGGATGGCCTCGACGATGGCGGTCGAGTTCATCAGCGCGCCGTCGACGATGGCCTCGGGAGGGAGCGGCGCCACGCCGAACGCGTCCAGGATGTAGCCGCGCTTGGCTTCCTTCAGCTGGACGAGCTTCACGGACGACGATCCGATGTCCAGCCCGAGCGCGAGCTTGCTCTTCGCCATCGCCTTCTCTCCTCTCCGGCTCGCGCGGAAATTTACCGCCCGCCGACCGGCCCTCCAAAAACCCCGTTTACCTACCCATACCTACCGAATACTTACCCATCACTACCGAACCTCCGCGCGGACTACTTCGCGCCTCGATGCCCGTTCCCGCTGCCGTTCCGCCGCCGCCCGAACAGCTTGGCCGAGTCCTGCACCGAGAGACCGAGCGCGAAGAGGATCTTGCGCTTGGTCTCCAGGCGGCAGTCCTTGCCGGCCTCGATGCGGTCGATGGTCGATTCCGAGACCCCCGCCTTGCGCGCGAGCTCCGCTTTCGCCATCAGCTGCTGTTCCCGGAACCGCTGGACGTTGTTCACGCGCGCTGACCTCCCGATCGCTTCGTCCTGCATGGATCCATGCACAGCCGGGTAGGCGTCAAGGAACTGGCCCGCACTGAGGGTGCACTGACGGGTCACTTCGGGGTCACTTCACCCGCAGTGGGGCGCCACCAGGGAGCACACGCAAGGACTTGGGGTAGGAAACGGTAATGAAACGCAAACGGTGGTGGGGGACGCTCCCGCCGGGCGGAAGCGGTACTGCCCCCCCCCGGCCGCCGCTACGACTACGACTACGACTACGACTACGACTACGACTACGACTACGACTACGACTACGACTGCGACAACGACAGCGACAGCGACAACGACAGCGACGTCGACTGCAAACGTGGGTTCGATACTCGATCGTGCAAGGAGGTTGGCTGGTGCCAGCGAACGACGGAGTCTTCCCGTTCCAGCAACTCGACGTCTACCAGGTGGCCCGGGCGCTTGCGGTCGCCGTCAAGGAGGCGAGCATCCGGCAAACTCACTCCACGAGACGATCGCAGCGGTGGATCTGGCGTCCGCACTCGGTCTGCTCGACCCGCCTCAAGCCGCCCGCATCCAGGAACTCGGCCTGCGCTTCAGAAAGATGCTCTACGCGCTCCGCGCGTGACATCCCCTTCGGAGTCGCTGTCGTTGTCGCTGTCGTTGTCGCTGTCGGAACTCTTACTCGCCTATCCCGTATTCCCTGATCTTGTACAGCAGCGCCCTCGGGCTCAGTTCCAGCAGCTCGGCCGCTCGGGTCCTGTTCCCTCCCGTCCTTTCCAGCGCGCGCCGGATCAGCTCCGCTTCCAGGGCCCGCTGCGCCTTCTTGACCGACAGGTCCCCTTCCGCCGGCGCCGGCGGCGGGCCCGCAGGAGGGCCCGCGGAGCGCAGCTCGTCGGGCAGCGCCTCCGGTCCGATCTCCTCTCCCTCGGAGAGCACCAAGGCGCGCTCCAGCGCGTTCTCCAGCTCGCGCACGTTCCCCGGCCAGCGCCAGGCGAGGAGCAGCCGCAGCGCTTCCGCCGAGAGCGGCTTCTCCGCCAGGCCGAGCCGGGAGGCGTGGCGGGCGAGGAACCGCCGGGCGAGCGCCTCGATCTCCTCGGGCCGCTCCCGCAGCGGCGGAAGCCGCAGCCCGACCACGTTCAGACGGTAGAACAGGTCCTCGCGGAAGGTTCCGGCGGCGACCGCCTGCGCGAGGTCCTGGTGCGTCGCGGCCAGGACGCGCACGTCCACCCGGATGGTCCGGGCGTCTCCCACGCGGCGCACCTCGCCTTCCTGCAGGACGCGCAAGAGCGAAACTTGAAGGTGCAAGGGCAGATCGGCGATCTCGTCCAGGAGCAGCGTCCCCCCGTCCGCTTCCTCGAACAGGCCGCGCTTGGCGGCGTCGGCGCCGGTGAAGGCGCCCTTCGCGTGCCCGAACAGCTCGCTCTCGATGAGCTGCTCCGGGATCGCGCCGCAGTTCACCGCGACGAAGGGCCGCTCGGCGCGCAGCGACATCTCGTGGAGCGCGCGCGCGATCAGCTCCTTCCCCGTCCCGCTCTCGCCGGTGATCAGCACCGTCGTCTTCGCCGGCGCGACCTTCTGCACCAGGCGCAGCACCTCCTTCATGGCTGCCGACTCGGCGACGACGGCTCCAGCTCCGCGCGACGCCTCGATCTCCCTCCGCAGGCGCCTGTTCTCCGCCCGCAGCCGCTCGCGCTCCTCGGCCTTGCGCAGGACGAGCAACACCTCGTCCGGCCGGAACGGCTTCCCCAGGTAGTCGTACGCGCCCGCCTTCATCGCCTCCAGCGCCAGATCGTGCGACCCGTAGGCGCTCATCACGATGACCGTCGTCTCCGGCGCCTGCTCCTGCACCGCGCGCACCAGCGACAACCCGTCCATCCCGGGCATGCGGACGTCGGTGACCAGCGCGTCGTAGTCGCGCGCGGCCAGCTCGCGGAGCGCGTCCTCTCCATCTTTCACCGAGCGCACGAAGTACCCCTGCTCGGCGAGCAGCACGGTCAGGACGTGGCGGATGGGTTCCTCGTCGTCCGCGATGAGGATCGAGCGCAGCGCCATCGCCGCAAGGGTAGCAGCGGGAGCCGCCGGATCGAAGAGAACCGCCGGGCGTCTGCGCGGGGCGGCGGCGCGGACCTCGTCCTACCGCCAGGCGGCGAACTGGAGGACGAAGGAGGTGCCGGTGCCACCTGCCCGCTGCCGCGCGGAGATCGATCCGCCGAAGCGCTCCATGGTGGCGTGGCACAGCGCCAGCCCTAGGCCGGTCCCCTCGCCAGGGTTCGAGGTGGTGAAGAACGGCTCGAAGAGGCGCTTGGCGGCCTCGGGAGGCAGGCCGCGGCCGTCGTCGATCACCTCGACCACGGGGTCGCCGCTCTCGGCGCGCCCCTCCACCTCCACGCGGCGCGCGCCGGCCTTGGCGGCGTTGACGAGCAGGTTGAGCAGGACCTGGACCACGGAGTGGTCGTCTCCGCGGGCGCGCGGCAGATCGCCGGGCACGCGCAGCTCCAGCGCGCAGCCGGTCCAGCTCGGCTGCGCCTCCAGCAGGCCGCGCGCGCGCTCCGCGGCGGCCCGCAGGTCGACGGGCTGCAGGTCGCGCGCGGGCGGCCGCGCCAGGCCCAGCAGGTCGCGCAGGATGCGGTCGATCCGCTCGGCCTCGCGGGCGAGGCGCTCCAGGTAATCGCCAGGGTCCTTTCCCTGCTTCAGCCGGTCCCGCAGGATCGAGAGGAACCCCAGCAGCGCGGTCATCGGATTCCCCACCTCGTGCGCCACGCCGGCCGCGAGCCGGCCCACGCTGGCCAGGCGCTCGCTCCGCGCCACCTCCTCGCGGGCGGCGCGCAGCTCCCGGTTGCTCTTCTGCAGCTCCTCGATCTGCGACTGCACCCGCGCGCGCTCCTCCCGCAGCCGCAGGTCGAGGCGGTTCACCGCGGGAGCGAGGCGGCCGAGGAGATCGCCTCCTTCGGCCAGGAGCGGCCCATCCGACGCGGCCTCGGAGATGCGGTCGAGCGCCAGGTCGATGCGCGCGAGCGGCGCGACCAGCTGCCGATCGAGGACCCAGAAGACCAGAACCACGAGGAGCAGCATGCCCAGCAGCACCGAGACGAGCACCGGACCGACCAGCGAGCGCGCCTGCGCCGCGGCCGGGGCGAGATCCAGCTCCTGCCTCACGGCGGCTCCGCGCACCTCTTCGCACGCCACGAGCCGGGAGACATGCACGGCGCATCGCCCGCGCAATGACGGGCGATCGATTCCGCGACCGCCCGCAGCCCCGCGCGGGCGCTGGCCACGTGGCGCCGGCTCATCTCGTCGCGGGCGCCGAGCAGCAGCGCCACCGCGAGCACCGCCGCGCAGAGCAGGCCTGCTCCGGTCAGCGTCGCCAGCACGCGCAGCCGCAGACCGAAGCGGCGCTGGCTCATCCGAACAACCTCTCCATGGCGTCGAAATACCACCGGTACAGGGCGTCGCCCGCCAGCAGCACCTCGAGGGCGGCCAGAGCCGCCGTCAGTCGCGTCCGAGGCGCGCGAGGCCCGCTCCCGTTCGCCGGACTCGCGAGCGGCGCGTTCCACGCGGGTCTTTTCCGCGGGGGCCCGTCCGAGGAACAGAAGCACCGCACCGACCACCGAGCCCTGGATGGCCGAGAACAGCACCACCGGAAGGAGCGCCTGCCAGCCCAGCCAGGCGCCGATGCCGGCCAGGAGCCAGACGTCGCCCCACCCCATGGTCTCCTTCCGGAGCACCTTCTCGCCGACGAGCGCGATGGCCGCGAAGAACGCGAATCCGGCGGCCGCTCCGATCACCGAGTCGGTCCAGGTCAGGCGGTGGTTCCACAGCGGGGAGAGCAAGCCCGCCGCCAGCAGGGGCCAGGTGATCTCGTGCGGCAAGAGCCAGGTGTCCAGGTCGATGTAGGTGAGCGCGAC
>WNFA01019924.1_pt1 | contig 10617 bp, 8 predicted proteins | sample 5400481 | NCBI WGS metagenome assembly WNFA01 (sample SAMN13153340, study PRJNA577476) | soil metagenome | isolation source: 120 cm saprolite under Douglas fir tree site 2 hole 1 replicate 2 | place: USA:California | collected 2015-04-18 | reverse complement strand
AGCATCTCCGCTGCTCGTTTTGCGGTAAATCCAAGGATTCCGTCCGGAAGTTCATCTCCGGGCCGTCGGTCTATATCTGCAATGAGTGCATCGCGCTCTGCAATGAGATTCTGGCGGAGGACGAAGAGCGCGAAGTCGCTGAAGCCATCACGCAGGTCCCCACGCCTGCCGAAATCAAGGATGTGCTGGACCAGTACGTGATCGGGCAGGACCGCGCCAAGAAGACCCTCGCCGTCGCCGTCTACAATCATTACAAACGCATCAATTCCCACTCGGGCCGCGATAACGAGGTGGAGCTCGACAAGAGCAACATCCTCCTGATCGGCCCGACGGGGGTCGGCAAGACGCTCCTGGCGCAAACGTTGGCCCGAATTCTGGACGTGCCGTTCACGATTGCCGACGCCACCACCCTCACCGAGGCTGGCTATGTCGGTGAGGACGTCGAAAACATCCTCGTGCGCCTGCTGCAAGCCGCCGATTTCAACGTATCCGAGGCCGAGCGGGGCATCGTCTATATCGACGAGATCGACAAGATCGCGCGCAAGTCAGAAAACCCCAGCATCACGCGCGACGTCTCGGGCGAAGGTGTGCAGCAGGCGCTGCTGAAGATTCTCGAGGGAACGGTCGCCAGCGTGCCGCCGCAGGGCGGCCGCAAGCATCCGCAGCAGGAATACATCCAGGTCAACACCAAGGACATCCTGTTCATCTGCGGCGGCGCGTTCGACGGGCTCGAGAAGATCATCGAATCCCGCACGGGCCGGCGCCAGATCGGCTTCACCAAGGAAGAGGTGGCTGAAGGTGTCGCCGAGAAGCTGAAGAAGAATCCGTTCCAAGACGTCGAGCCGGACGACTTGCTGCGCTACGGCCTCATACCCGAGCTGGTCGGCCGCCTCCCGGTCACCGTGCCGCTCGACGCGCTCGACGAGGAGGCATTGGTCAAGATCCTCACCGAGCCCAAGAACGCGCTCGCCAAGCAGTACCAGAAACTGTTCGATCTCGAGGACGTGCGGCTGACGCTCGAGAAAGACGCGCTCAAGGCGATCGCGGCGAAGGCGATGAAGCGCGGCACCGGCGCGAGAGGGTTGCGCGCCATCCTCGAAGAGATGATGACCGAGATCATGTTCGAGCTGCCGAGCCGCGATGACGTGCGTGAGGTGGCCATTACCGCCGAATGCGTCACGTCCGGCCGCGCGCCGCTCCTCGTGACTGAGCGCCCCCGCCAGAAGAAAGAAGCCTGAGCGACCCTCGCTACATCGGCTCGTTTCCACGCGCTGATGTGTTGCTCGATCCTGCACTTCCCGAAGTCGCGTTCGTCGGCCGCTCCAATGTCGGCAAGTCTTCGCTGCTCAATGCTCTTGTAGGGCGACGGATCGCCAAAATCTCCGGCACTCCTGGGAAGACTCGGGCGCTGAACGTCTTTCTCATACCGGGGACTGGGGAATCGGGAATAGCACCGCGTGCCCCATTCCCCTTTCCCCAGTCCCTGTATTTTCTCGACTTGCCCGGGTATGGATACGCACGGGCAGGCAAAGCACAGCGAGCCGCGTTCCGGGGATTGGTGAAGCACGCCTTGCGACGCGAGCGGTTGCATGGCGTGGTCTGGCTGCTCGACATCCGGCACGCGCTGTCCCCGGACGACCAGGCGATGCAGGACGCCCTCGCGGAAGAAGAAACGCAAGTGCTCGCGGCCCTCACGAAAGGGGATAAGCTTTCTTCAGGCAAACGCAGCACGAGAGAGCGCGAGCTGCGCGAAGAGCTGGGGCTGCCGGAGGATCAGGTGACGGTGACGAGTGCGAAAACCGGCGCGGGCATCGCCGACTTGCAGGAAGCGATTGCGGGACTGATTTCAGGAGTGGTGCCGTGATCATCGCATTGCTGGTATGTCTCATTGCGCAGGATACGGTGCCTGCCGGTTACGGCACGCTCCGCCGCGACGATATCGCCGTCCGCCTCGCGACGGGCACCATCGAGGTCCAGGTGCTGCCGCTCGATGACCAGGTGACCCGCCTGTTGGCTCCGGACACCTACCGCTCGCTCACGGAGCTCGTCCGAAGTCGCGCCGCGGATCTCACCGGCGCAGCCGTTCGCGGATCGACGCAGAATCCGACTCTGGTAATGGTGACATTTCTTGGAGTGGTGCCACAGGCGCGATTCAATCCGGAGGAGCTGACCATCACGAGCCGCGGCCGCCTGTTTCGCCCCATCGGGATCGTGCCGCTCTCGCCCACCTGGAGCTCATTTCAGCTCGATGCACGGCAGCAGGCGGCGGCGATCTACCTCTTCGATCCCGGCATCAGCTTCGCCGAACAGCTGGCCGTCAGCTATCAGGGCCTGTCCAGCGATGCCTGGAGCCACTCGCTGCGCCTGCTCGATCAGGAACGCGCGCGGGTCAGGGCCCGCGCGCAGGTGGGAGCGAAACACGATTCTGGAGACCTGTAGCCCACCGTACGCCCGTCGAGTCCGCACATATCACATGCATCCCCTGCGCCACCGCGAGAGCGCGGTCGCACCCCAGCGCGAGCAGTGCCGCCGCCCAGGCGCTGGCCGTCAGACCGTCCCCCGCCAGCACCGTGACCGAGCGTGCCGCGCCGCGCGGCGCATTGCGCCGCGACGCGGTCTGCACGGACCCGCCTTGTAGATCGACGACCGCCAGCGTGCGCAGAGTGTTGTCGGGATCGGGAATGCCGACCGCCCGGTGTGTCGGACGCGCGGGCGGCCCTACCCAGAGGTACTGGCCACCCAAGTCCAGCAGCGCGCTGTCCACCACATTGGCGAGCGCCAACGCCGCGCGATCGAGCGCATATCCAGGAGCGATGCTGTCGGCCACGAGTGCGATACCGGTGCGCCGGCGAATCTCGCGCCGCACGGCATCGAGTGCGGCGATCGATACGTGCCGTTGGAGCAGTGAGTCGATGTGATCGACGGAATCGCGCGCCGCGTCCAGGGCGCGCGCAACGCGCGTGCTATCCGTTCCCCATGCGGCGGCCGACATCATCGTCCCCAGCTCGGGCCATACGCGCGAGACACCGGGGCGCGCCTCGGCGTCGCACGCCGCGAGGCTCAAGCACAGCAGAAGATTGATTCTCAAGATGTATAATTGAATATAGATGCCCATGGACCTGCTGCGACAACACGCACTGGAGTTCGCGACGATTGCGGTCGCCCTGATTTTCGCGGGCGCGGGGCTCGTGTTGTGGCGTTTACGGCAGCGGTTGCTGCGCTCCGAGCAAGAGCGGCGCCGCGCCGCCGAAGAGCTCAATCGTCGCCTGTCCGAGCTCTTTTCTCTGCAGGAGCTGTCGTACGTCCTGTCCGACTCGCTCGAGCTGGACCGCATCGTCGAGCAGGTGGTGCGCTACGCCGTCCGCTTTCTCGACGCGCAGGGCGCCCTGCTGGCGCTGCTGGGGGATGCGCCCAGCGATCCCCTGCAGATCGCCGCTGCCGAAGGCACACTAGCGCCGCTGCGCGGCCAGAAGATCCAGGGAGATGATCCGGGCCTCGTCACGCGCTCCACAGGCCGGGAGCACCTGGAGCTGATCCGGAATTCGGGGGCCGCGCCCACGGTCATCGTAAAGGGCTTCGACGCCGCCGTTGCCGCCGCCGTGCCGCTCCGGTCGCACGGGATCGTCATCGGTACGCTCATCATCACCGACCCCAGGGAAGGCGTGTTCGTCCCGGAGGACATCCGGCTGCTGTCCACCCTGGCGACCCACGCCGCCGTCGTCATCGCAAACGCGCGCTTTTTCGAGATGGTCCGGCGCGCCAAGGAGCAGTGGGAGACGGCCTTCGACGCGTTGAGCGAGGGCATCGCGGTCGTGGACGACGAGGGACGGGTGCGACGCTCGAATCGCGCGCTCGCCAGCCTGCTCAACATGCCGCTACCGAACGTCGTCGGCACGCCGCTCGGCGAGGCACTGCTCGGCAAGCCGAGCGCGCTGCAGGAGCTGCTCGCGGCGACGCGGCGCGGCGACCGTCCCGCCCCGCTGGTGGCGCGCTCCGAGCGGCTGGGGCGCGCCGTCCGCGTCAACGCCGCCCGCATTCCAGGCGCGGCGACCGAACAGAGCATCGTCGTGATGGTCGAGGACGTCACGGAGCAGCAGGCCCTCGAAACGCAGCTGGTTCAGAGCGAGAAGCTGGCGGCCGTCGGCCAGCTCGTCTCCGGCGTCGCCCATGAGCTCAACAATCCGCTGACATCGATCGCGGGGCTGTCGGAGTTCCTGCTCGAACAGAAGGAGCTCGGCAAGAAGGACCGCGGCCATTTGCAGGTGATTCAGGAACAGGCGGAGCGCGCCAGCCGCATCGTGCGTAATCTCCTCACCTTCGCGCGCAAAGGCGCGGCCGAGCGGGTGCCGGTCGACTTGAACGACGTGATTCGCCGAACGCTGTCGCTGACGTCGTACGACTTGAAGCTGAAGGACATCGTGGTCGAGCGGGAGTTGAGCGGCGCGCTGCCCGACGTGTTCGGCGACCGGCACGGGCTGCAGCAGGTCGTGCTGAATCTCGTGACCAACGCGGCCCACGCCGTCGCGGAGAACCCACGCGAGCGTCCCCGCGAAATCACCGTGTCGACCTGGTTCGACGGGCAGGTGCACCTGCGCGTCGCGGACACGGGGCCCGGCATTCCCGACGAGATTGCGCAGAGCGTCTTCACGCCGTTCTTCACGACGAAAGAGCCCGGCAAGGGCACCGGCCTCGGCCTGTCGATCACGTATTCAATCGTCGAGAGTCATGGCGGGCAGATCACGCTCGAACCCCGCGGCCCACGTGGCGGCGCGGCGTTTCGCGTGGACCTGCCTCCCGCGCCGGCCGACGCCGTGCGGCCGGCACTCACGCCCGTCCACGGCACCCCGGCCGTCAACGCCGCATCGATGGTGAAGCGCACCATTCTGCTCGTCGACGCGGATCCCGCGGTGCAACGGACGATCAAGGCGCTGTTCGCGCGCGACGGCCATGACGTCGAAGTGGCGGGCGACCCGCAGCATGCGCTCGATCTGGCACAGCGTGGCGGCTTCGACCCGACGACGGAAGAGACGCTCGCGCGTCTCGGCGTGCGTTACGTGCGCAAGCCTTTCAACCTGCGCGATCTCCGCGTCGAGGCGGCGCGCTTGTGGGAGGCGACGGCGCTGTCGTAGGCCTCCGACGGCCAGCCATACGTCGCAAGGTTGACCGCTCCACCCGGTGCGAACCGCACGCCTTCACGCAGCAACAACGCCCGCTGCAGCACCGCGCTGTGATCCTGCCCGGAAAACGAAATGCGGCCCGCGGCGTTGATGACACGCCACCACGGCACATCGTTGTCTTCGGGGAGTGCGGAGAGCGCCCAGCCGACCGTACGCGCGGCGCCGGGACGACCCGCGAGCCGCGCGATGATCCCGTACGTCGCCACCCGTCCCTTGGGGATGTGACGGACCACGCGGTAGATCCGATGATAGAATGGATTCACAAGGGAGCCTCGCTACTAGCTTACTCGCAGGACGTCTTCCAGCAAGCCTGCGTCTCCCCCCCCCACTATTGACAAAATGTCCTCCATTGCTCTCCGCTCTCTCGGCCAGGCGAACCGCCCCGCCGCGTCCCGGGCCTTGAGCCACTCCGCGCGATCGTGCTCCGCCGAGAGTTGTACGCTCGCGCCGGACGCGACGAACGCGGCAAACACCGGAATCAGCGCCACCTCGTCGCGCTTGTGCTGATAAAACGCTTCCGTGCGGCTGAGATTGTAGAATTTGTCCGGCACGAGACCGGTTTCTTCGCGCAGCTCGCGCAATGACGCCTGCACCGGCGTCTCGCCGGGCTCGATCGTGCCGTGCACCGTCTCCCACGATCCGACGTTGCGGCCGTGCGGACCGCGCCGTAGCGCCAGCACCTCGAGCGTCGGCCCCGCTCCGCGCAGCGCGTACGTGTCCACGAAGGACACTCGAACGGAAGTCAGCGGCGGCGGCCGAGCACGGCTTCGAGACGCGCGGAGAGCGCGCGCGCGCGGAATGGCTTGGTGAGAAAGTCGTCGGCGCCCAGCTCGAAGACGCGCACTTCGTTGTCTTCGTCGCCTTTCGCGGTGAGTACGATCACGGGAATGTTCGCCGTGGCCGGGCGCGAGCGCAGGTGCGACAGCACGCCGTAGCCGTCCAGGCCCGGCAGGTTCAAATCGAGCACGATGATGTCGGGTCCCACGCGATCGACCTGATCGAGCGCCTGCACGCCGTCGCGGGCCTCGGTCACGACGTAGCCGTCGCGCTCCAGGAGGTCGCGCATCACCTTACGGAGGCTATCCTCGTCGTCGACGAGCAGCACCTTCGACGCCGGTTGGCCGTGCGCGCCGGAGCGACGCGCAGGTGGGGAATGCTCCTCGAGCAGATCGAAGTGGGTGGAGACCGGCGCGGCGGGAGGCGCTGCCTCCTGGGGAACGCCGAACGTTCCCGGCGGCGATGGACGCCGCACACCGGCGCTGCCGCGCGACGCTCGGGTCTCCGCCTGAGGCGGAGCCTCAGGTTCGTCAGGAATATCCACCACGCGGGTGAGCTCATCGAGGGTGGACTCGCCGCGCGCGACGTGGGCCAACCCCGAATCCCACAGCGACTTCATCCCGCCGCGCTGCGCGGCCTGTGCGATCCGGTCCGCCGCCTCTCCGGCGGCGATCAGCCGCTCCAGTTCGGGCGTCATCGTGAGGATTTCGAGAATGGAGAACCGGCCCCGGTAGCCCGTCATCGCGCAGTCGGGACAGCCCGCGGCGCGATAGAGCGGCGTACCAGAGGGAATCCAGCGCCGCAGCCGCTCGGGGGGCGCTTCCATCCAGACTTCCTTGCACGTGGGGCACAACTTCCGCATGAGGCGCTGCGCCACGACGCCGCGTAGCGACGCCGCGATCTTATACGACTCGACGCCGATGTCGACGAGCCGCGTGACGGCGTTGGCCGCGTCGTTCGTGTGCAACGTGGACAGCACCAAGTGCCCGGTGAGCGACGCCTGCACCGCGATCTGTGCCGTTTCCTTGTCGCGGATCTCGCCGACCAGGACGACGTTCGGGTCCTGTCGCAGGATCGAGCGCAGCGCCGCGGCAAAGGTGAGGCCCGCTTTCTCCTGTACCTGGACTTGGACAATACCCTGCATCCGGTATTCGACCGGGTCTTCGACTGTGACGATGTTGACGCCTTCGCTCTTGATCTGATTGATCGCCGAGTAGAGCGTCGTTGTCTTGCCCGAGCCGGTCGGCCCGGTGACCAGCAGGATGCCCTCGTGGTTCTCGAGCAGCCGCTTGATCGCTTCGGCTTCGCCCGGATTGAGGCCGAGGGTGTCGAGCGACTTGACCGTCGCGCGGGAGTCGAGAATGCGGATGACGACTTTTTCGCCGAGCTGCGCGGGGAGCGTCGAGACGCGCAGGTCGATCGGCTGGCCGTTGACCGCGACGCGCGCGCGCCCGTCCTGCGGGCGCAGGCGGTCGGCGATGTCGAGCGAGGACATGATCTTGATGCGGGAGATGAGCGGTAACCCCGCCTGGCGGGGAATCTTCATGACCTGGCGGAGCACCCCGTCGATGCGGTACCGGACCGCGACGCCGCCTTCCTCGGGCTCGACGTGAATATCGCTCGCGCGGGAAAGAATCCCCTCGGAAATGATCATGTCGACGAGGCGTACGACCGGCTTCTGGCTGGCGTCTGCTTCGGAGATATTGAGCTCTTCGGGGGGCGGCGCATCCTTCAGCGTCATAACCTCTTGGTCGCCCATGCCCTCGAGCAGCTTGTCGATCGCCTTGTCCGACCGGTACATCTCGTCCAGCTTCTCGCTGATTCGCGAGGGCGCGAGCAGGAACAGCCGGATCTCGCGCGCCGTCGCGAAGGCCAGCGCCTTTTCGGCGTCGAGATCGAAGGGGTTCGCTGTTCCCAGCTCGAGGAAAGAATCGGTCAGGCGCAGCGGCAGCACGTGGTAGCGGCGCGCGAGCTGTTCGGGCACGCCGTCCCGCGCCGTGAGATCGATCTTTGAGGTGTCGGCGACCTTCAGGCGGAAGCGGTGCGACAATTTCTCGATGATCTCGGCATCGGTCGCAATCTTCTCGGCGACGACGGAGGCCCATAGCGTGCGACCGGACTCCGCCTTACCCCGCAGCTCCTGAAGGCGCTCGGGCGTCAGGCCCTCAACAGATTGGGCCAACCATTCGTCTGGGAAGGCGTTTACGGGCATGAGGCTGCCTCCAAGCTAGTCCCGGAGGCCGATCAGTCCAGTATCGGAAATCACAGAATGTCCCAAAAATCGCGCGTGATGTCGAAGGCGACACGTATCTGGCGTGTCTGGACCCCATATCCCGCTTCGAGCCGCAACAGTCCGAGCCATTCCGCCCCGAGTCCCAGGGTCACGCGGCTTCCGGGCGTCGCGCGCCACGGTGTGAGCGCGATCGGCTCGGTGGTCAACCCCCACGCGACGTAGGGCGCGAGCGTGATCGTGCCCGGCGTCCGCGCCGGCCCCGCGCTCAGACGAATGAATGGCACCGGAGTGCGCCATTCGACGTGCACGAGCGCAGCGCGTCGGCCGCCCCAGTTCCGGAACTCATCGCCCAAGAGCGTTCCCCGTCCGCCGAGGACGAACGCGCGGTGCGCCGGCACGTTGCGGCTCGCCACGCCGAACTGCACGCGTGTCAACAGCCGGCTCGCTCCCGCCCCAACCGGGACGAGCCAATGCGCCGCCCCGCTGAGCCGCGTGTAGCGTTCACCGAATTCCAACGTCGCCTCCCCGGCGACATCGCGGCGCACGGCGAAGCCCTCGCTGCGGCGCCGCAGGGTCAACGCGGCCGTGGAGTAGTCGCCGTCGTTCACGGCGGGATTGGGACGATAGTGTCCCGTCGCCGGCGTCGCGTGAACCGCGAGTGATGCGACGTGCTCGCGTGCGGCGGCGAAGCGCCACTCGCCGCGCACGCCCAGCCCCGAGCGCACGCTGAGCCGCACGCCCGTCGCACGATAGTAGTCGCCGTAGTCGTCGCCGAATTCCTGTGACGCGATCGAGTTGAGCAGCGGTGCGATCACGGGCGCTTCCCCGATGTCTCGGACTTGGGCGTACGCCGCCAGCTCGAGCCCGTCGGCGGACGTGAATGCGATGCTGCCCTTCCCCGTCCGGTCGGCAAACCCGTAACTCCCCAGGCCGCGGAGCTCGAAGCCATCGTCCGGCGTGCGCCACACGAAACCGGCTCCCACGGCGAGACCCTCCACGCGATTGACGTGGACCAGCTCGCTCAGCGAGCGCGCCCCGAGGCGTTGGCGTTTGAGCCCCGTGAGCGCGCGGCGGCCCGCGATGCGACTGACTTCGGCACGCACGTGTTGCAGATCGTTCTCGCGGACCGGCTCGGCGACGTCCTGGATGGCGGCGCTGAGGGTGCTCGGCCACGGGAAGGAGTCGCGCTGGGCCTTGGGCAGCGCCGTGATCTCTTCGCCGCGGAAAAAGCTCGTCTCGAGGCCGAGGTTGAAGACGTAGCTGTCGATCTCCCAGCGTCCGCGGATGATGCCGCGCGCCGGGATGTCGAGCCACGTGGCGCGGCGGCGAATCTCCACCTCCTGACGGTACGGCAGCCAGAATCGCCCGTCCCAGAGAGCGTTGTCCAGGACGATGCTGACGTCCTCGAGCTGTGGATCCAGATACGCCTTGGGCGTGAAATTGAACGCCATGCGTACCAGCTCGGCGGATTCGACATCGACGAAGAGCGTGCCGACGATGGCGGCGGTGCTGAAGTTCTTGGGCCGCACCCGCAGCGCGACGACGCGCACCGCGCGTTGCGAAAGCACGATCGCCGTCGTGTCGCCCAGGGCAAAGTCGTACCGGTCTGTGCCACCGGGAGCGAGCGGGTGCGGCACGTCGCGCACTTCATCGCCCTCACCGAGTCGGATGGCGATGCCGAAGTCGTTCTGCACGATGCCGAGGTGATCGCGGTGGTAGTTGATATCGGTGGGGAGCTCGGCGCGATCGCGCCAGCCGATGATGCGCTGCTTGCTGAGCTGCGGCGCCTTCCAGTACACTTCCAGCTCCAGCTGATCCGCTTTGACGAGCCGCGGCGGCTCGGTGAGCCCTTCGCCGAACTGCCCCAGGAAGAAGAGAAAACCGTGAGCTTTGGCCTTGTAGTCGCGCAGCGCTGTGTCGACCGCGGTCTGTGCCCGGCGCCCGATAGCGCGCCGCACCAGCGCCAGGGCGGAATCGCTGTTCCAGTCCTGTGCCGCGGCAGCTGGGGGTGTTGCAAGCAGGAGCAAGAGCACAGCAGACCAGCGCATTGCCGTCAAATTTAGGGCATGGACCCCCGCGACGCATTCCTGGAGCGCGCCAAGCGTGGCGGAATCGTGCCGGTGATCCGCGAAGTGGTCACCGATGCCGATACGCCGGTGGCCGCCTTCGCGAAGATCGCGCGGCCGCCGTTCGCGTTTCTTCTCGAATCACTGGTCGGCGGCGAGCGCTGGGCCCGGTACACCTTCCTCGGCACGGAACCGCGGGAAGCGTGGCGGTATCGCGGGCAACGGGTCGACCGCTGGACGCCGGCGTCTGGTTGGGAACAGGCGGGCCAGACGACCGACCCCGTTTCCCACCTCGCCGACCGCCTGCGCGCACTCCCGAGCGTCGCGCTGCCCGGGTTGCCACGCTTCATGGGCGGCGCCGTCG
>WNFA01011530.1_pt1 | contig 10618 bp, 11 predicted proteins | sample 5400481 | NCBI WGS metagenome assembly WNFA01 (sample SAMN13153340, study PRJNA577476) | soil metagenome | isolation source: 120 cm saprolite under Douglas fir tree site 2 hole 1 replicate 2 | place: USA:California | collected 2015-04-18 | reverse complement strand
AAGGAGGACGTGATCCAGGGCGCCTGCGTGTGGGGCACGATCTGCAACGCGAGCGCCGGCATGGGCAAGGTGGTGGCCGACGCCTACGGCGACTCGCCATGGGCCATCTTCGTGCGGCCCGATTCGAAGATCCGCCGGCCCGAAGACCTCAAGGACGTTCCGGTCTCCGTCGGCATGCGCGCCGGCAGCCATTTCAACGTGCCGTACCGGCTGGAAAAATTTATCCCGCTCGAGCACATCAAGGTGGTCAACACCGGCGGGTTCGGCGCGCGGCTGAAAGCGCTGCTCGACGGCGAGGTGGAGGCCGCGAGCCTGCTGCCGCCGCAGATCGCAATGGCCGAGCAACTCGGCCTGCGCAAGATCATCGAGGATCGTTTCCATACGCTCTGGTGGGTGCCGCCTGGCGCCGCGCCGGAAATCGTACGCGGCTATCTCAGTGCGCTGCAGCGCGCCGAGGAGGCGCTCGACAAGGACCTCGAAAGATTCCTGCCGTTTTGGAAGCTCGCGGTGCCGGCCGAGTTCGAGACGTATCACAAGTGGGATTTCTCGAAATTCGGCCGCGGCGAACGCTTCGTCTACAAACGGATCCCGCAAACCGAGTTCGACGACACCTTGGCGCAGGTGAAGCGCTGGGGCCTCGATCAGTATCTGCAGGAACGCGATTTCGGCAAACTGACCGCGTTGACGGTGTAACCACGCGAGCGGGCGGACGCCGCGCCTATTCGGCCACAACCGACACTGAGCCGGTCGTGACGGGGTCGACACCGACGAATTTGTGCGCCGGAGCCTTCATTGCAATCAGCCCCGTCAGTCGGTTGCGGGCCGCGTTGTTGCGGGCATGCAGCTGGGCGCCGCATGCCACCTGATTGCAGTCATATCCATGCTGATCCATGAGCCGCGCGAGCTCGCGCGCCGTATTGGGATGGATGACTGCCGTCTGCTCGACTTTGGCGGCCAGCCGCTCCATTTGGATGGTGGCCTCGAGCGGACGGACCGTGCCCGCCGCCCAACACAGCGCCAGCGCGGCGCTCAGAGAAATGGCCGCGGCTCCGCCCTTGAGCCACTTCGCCCAGATGAGGAATTCCTCGCCATCGACTGGCGGCCGAAGAATCGCGGTCGAGTGTCCGGCGTTGACCAGGAAATAAGTGCTGCTTGATCCGCTGTGATGCATGGCCCGCTCCCGTAATGAGGTGAGCAGGAAAAACCACGAGGCAGCGGGGGCGGCCTGTGAGGTAGATCACCCGCTCGATACTTTCTTAACCGTGCTTCACGGCTGCCCGCGGGTGCGACGGATTGAAGCCTCGCCTGTCGGGCAAAGGCCCAAGGAGCGCGCGGTTGAACCGTGCTAGCATGCCCGCCCAAGCACGGGGCATGACCTTGGTCGGGAGGGTTGCATGACGCTCGGCATCGGACGGCGACAATTCATATTGGCGCTCGGCGGCGCGGCGCTGTTGCCGCGCGCGGCCTACGCGCAGGACTATCCGGTCAGGCCGGTCACGATCGTGGTGCCGTACACGCCGGGCGGCAGCACCGAAATCCTCACCCGGATCATCGCGCAGAAGCTCGAGCAGCGGCTCGGCAAGTCGTTCATCGTGGAGAACAAGCCCGGCGCCGGAACGGTGATCGGCACCTCCGCGGTCGTGAAATCCGCGCCCGACGGCTACACGCTGCTGATGGCGACGCCGACGCCGATGGCGATCAACGTCACGGTGCACAAGAACCTGCCCTACGATCCCGCCACCGATCTCATTCCGCTCGTGATGGTGGCGCAGGCGCCGTTCGTGCTGATCGTCAACCCGTCGCTGCCGGTCAAATCGGTGGTGGAGCTGATCGATTTCGCCAAGAGGCGGCCGGCGCCATTGTCCTATGGATCGGGCGGACCGGGCGCGCCGCATCATCTCTATGCCGAGCTGTTCAAGAGCATGACCGGTATCCAGGCGACCCACGTGCCGTACAAGGGCAGCCTGCCCGCCTTGAACGACGTCGTCGCCGGACACATCGATTTCATGTTCTGCGACGTGCCGCCCGCGGCGGGCATGATCCAGACCGGCCGCGTGCGTGCGCTCGGCGTCTCGATGAAGTCGCGGCTCGCCGCATTCCCCGACATTCCGCCGATCAACGAGGCCGGCGTTCCCGGGTTCGACGTGGCGGGCTGGTTCATGGTGACGGCGCCGGCGAAAACGCCGCGCCCGATCGTCGACAAGCTGCACGCCGAGATGCGCGGCATTCTCGCCACTCCGGACATCAAGGAGCAGATCACCAAGCTCAGCCTGATCCCGATGGAGACGCCCTCGATCGAGGAGATGCAGCGTTTCGTCAAATCCGAGATCGTGCGCTGGAGCAAGGTCGTGCAGGCCGCGGGCATTGCCGCATCGGAGTGACGAGCCCGCCGCGTACGGAAAGCGCCGCATGAAAAAGGTGGCGGTGTTCGGCAACGCCGGCGGCGGCAAGTCGACGCTCGCAAGACGCCTGGCCGAGCTGACGCGGCTGCCGCTCTACTCGATCGACATGATGGAGTTCAGCGCCGGCGGCGACGCGGTGCCGCGTGACGAGTACCTGAAGGCGCACGCGGATCTGCTGCGCCGCGAGGAGTGGATCATCGATGGTTTTGGCGGGGCTGCCTGCGCGTGGGAGCGGTTCGCTGCCGCCGATACGCTGATCTACGTGGATCTGCCGCTGCTGACTCACTATCGCTGGGTGACGAAGCGCTTCGTCAGGGGTCTGCTCGCGAACCCGGAGGGCTGGCCGGACAACAGCCCGATGTGGAGCAGCACGATGCAGAGCTATCGCGTCATCCCGCTTTGCCACCGTCACCTGACTCCGAAGTACCGGCAACTCGTCGCCGAGGCGGCGGCGGCGAAGCGGGTTCATCATTTGAGGTCGCCGGCCCAGATCCGGTATTTCCTGGAAGCAGTCGGCAACGAACAGCCGAGCCACTGATGCTCCTCGGCGCGGCGCAGTTCTGCGCGTGGATTATGCGGGCATCGTCAGCAATCGATCCGATTTACGCGCGTCCGCCGGTTTGGATGCGCGCTCGGCTGACGCGCCGCGGATGAGATCGACCAGTCGGAACGGATCGGCCGGCTCGTCATCGCCGCGCCAGGCGACGTGCTGATCGGGGCGCACGGCGAGCGCCGCCGAGCCTAGATCACGACGGTCCGGCCCTGCTGCTCGATCAGCCGCACGAGGCTCAGGGCGGTAAGTTCCGACGACTTCGGATTGGTGGCGAGCGGGTTGTTGCGCAACACGATCTCGAGCTCGCCGAACGCGCCGCGCACCATGATGCGGTGCTCGTTGACGCGCGCCGCCGGATCGACCACCAGCTCGACGCGCGTGCGGTCGACGCCGATGCCGGCGAGCGAGGTCACCACCGTGGCGTTGGCGTTCTGCGGATACTCGCGCGCCGCCTCCCGCGCCGTGCCCTGATAGAACACCTTGGCCTTGGTGAGGGTCGAGGCGTCGAACAGCTTTTCGGCCGGCGTGCCCTTCCAGGCGGCGGGCGGCTTGACGATCTGATGCACCGCCTCGTTCAGCCCCAGCACGGCCGCGCTCGCGATGGCGTCGATCGCGCCGATCGCGCCCGACGGAATGAGGATGCGGCTGCCGTGACGCTCCGCGATCGCAGCCAGGCGCGGCAGCAGCGCGTCGTCGGCGAAGGCGCTGGGCGACGCGCTGATCATCGCCTTGGCGTGCTCGAGCGCGGCCGGCGCCCACTGGTCGATCGCGGCGCGCCCCGCCGCCTCCACCACGAGATCGGGCTTGATGCGCGCAAGCTCCGCCGGTTCCTTGACGAACGGAATGCCGCTCGGGATCAAGGCGCGCGCCGCCGGAGTGTCGATGGTCGCGACGCCAGCGATGTCGACGTTGGAGGAACGCCGCGCCAGAAGATCGCCCACGCGCGAGCCGATCGCGCCCCACCCGATGAATATGGTGCGCAGCGCACCGCCCGCCTTGTTCTGCATGCCACCAACGCCTTCCGACGAGAGTCTCCACCCCTCTCCTAGCGCGGATTCACGCGTCGAGGAATGGCGTCGCAAGACGACTACTGCGGCTGCAGGCCGGCCTTCTTGATGACCTCGCTCCAGCGCTGCCTTTCGCTGGCGACGAACTTCGCCGTATCGGCGACGCTGCCGCCCATCGGCAGCACGTTGAGCGCCTTCAGATGCGTCTCGACCTCGGGCGTCCGGATGGCGTCGTTGATCGCGGCGTTGAGCTTCTCCACAATCGGACGCGGCGTCTTCGGCGGCGCCGAGATCGCGTTCCAGGTGTCGGACACGAAGTTCGGCACGCCGGCCTCGGCCATGGTCGGAACGTCCGGCAGGATGTCGAGGCGCTTGTCGGTCGCCACCGCGAGAATGCGCGCCTTGTTGGCCTCGTGCAGCTTGTAGGCGGAGGACAGCTCCATGAAGATGAGGTCGACGTGGCTCGCGACGATGTCGTTGAGCGCGGGCGCCGTCCCCTTGTAGGGGATGTGCACGAGCTTTGCGCCCGTGAGCGCCACGAACAGCTCGGCGGTGAGATGCGACGTCGAGCCGACGCCCTGCGAGGCGAAATTGAGCTTGCCGGGATTGGCTTTCGCGTAGGCCAAAAATTCCTGCGCGGTCTTTGCCGGGAAGTCCGGACGCACCAGCAGCACGTTGGGGAATCGCGACATGACAATGACCGGCTGGAATAAGGCCGGATCGAAGGCAATGTTCTTGGCGAGCAGGTTCGCGATGGTGATCGTGTTCGGCGGCGAGGCGAGCAGTGTGTATCCGTCGGGCTTGGCCGTGAACACTTCCTCGCCCGCGATATTGCCGCCGCCGCCCACCCGGTTCTCCACCACGACCGGCTTGCCCCAGCGCTGGCGAATTTTTTCGCCGACGATCCGCGTCACCGTGTCGACGCCGCCGCCGGCCGACACTGTGACGACGATCCTGATCGATTCGCTCGGATAGCTCGCCGCCGGATCGCTCTGCTGCGCGACAACGGATCCGCCGACGAGCAGCGATGCCGACATCGCAACGATCGAACCCAACATCCGGAATTGCGCACCCCGCGAAGTCATTCATGTCCTCCCAGACCGGAGAGCCGGCGATGCCTCGCGCAAATGAGACGCGTTTTGGTACTTCCGCGCCAGTGCAAGAGCGTCGCACCCGCGTTTCGAGATGAGACAAAAACGCTCAGGGAAAGCGGGTTCGCCCCGCCTAGAGCGTGTCCCGTTCCTGCGGATCGGGACACGCTCTAGATTCATTCATTGGCGCATGTCCTTTTCGGCGAACCGGTGTCCACTTCGCCGGGAGATGCGCTAATGCGCGTCCAGCTTGATGTTGGCGGCCTTGATGATCGGCCACCATTTCTCGATCTCGGCGCGGTGCTGAGCGGCGAGACCCGCCGGCGTCTGCTGCTCGGGGGTCGCGATGACCAGCCCGAGATCGGTGAGACGCTTGCGCACGGCCGGATCGGCCAAGGTTTCCCGTACCGCGGCATTGAGCCTTGCGATCGCTTCCTTGGGCGTACCGGCCGGCACCCACAGCCCGTGCCAGAACGAAATGTACATGCCGGGCGCGCCGGCCTCGTCGGTGGTCGGCACGTCCGGCAGCGCCGGCCAGCGCGTCTTCGCCATGACCATGAACGCCTTCATCTTGCCGCCGCGCACGTAGGACAGCGTCTGCGAGGCCTCGGCGCACATCAGGTCGATCTGGTCGGCCACCAGATCCTGCATGGCCGGCGCACCGCCGCGATACGGCACGAATTGGAACTGGACCTTGGCCTTGTCCTGCACATAGAGCCCGCACACATGCGCGGCGCTGCCGGCGCCGACCGTGGCCATGGTTCCGGTATGGCCGCTCCTGAGCCACGCGATCAACTCGCGCGCGTCCTTGGCGGGCAGCGAGTTCTTGCCGACGATCAGCAGCGGGGCGTCCGTGAGCAGCGAGATCGGCGCGAAATCCTTGAGCAGGTCGAACTGCAGCGGATACATCGCGCCCGATCCGACATGGCTCGTCCAGTTGCCGATGCTCAGCGTGTAGCCGTCGGGCTCGGCGCGCACCGCGCGGGTGACGCCGATGGTGGCGCCCGCGCCGGTCACGTTCTCGACCACGACGGGCTGGCCGAGCGCAACGCGCAGGCGCTCCGCCAGGATGCGGGCAAGCGTGTCGGTCGGGCCGCCCGCCGGAAACGGGACGATCAGGGAGAGCGGATGCGACGGGTAGGATTGCGACTGCGCGGCCGCGGGAAACACCAACGTGACGGCGAGCGCGGCAAGCAGTGACCTCAGGCCCATCGGCTTCCCCCGTTCGTGATCGACGCACAACGATGCACGGGCCAACGCGACGCAAAAAGACAGCATTGCTGTCGTTGCGGCGCAAGCGGCCTGCGACTCTTTGCAGCCCTCACTGGATGGTCAGCCCCTGCTCACGAATGATCTTGGCCCAGCTTTGCGTCGTCGAACGCATATAGGCGGCGAAGTCTTCCGGCGAGCTCGCCATCGGCTCGAACATCTGCGGCGCCATGAACTTGTCGCGGAAGACCGGGTCGTCGAGAATCTTCTTCACGTCCGCGTTGATCTTCATCACCACGTCGCGCGGCGTGCCGCCGGTCGTGGCGAGGCCGAACCAGGTCGGCGCCTCGTAGCCGGGCAGGCCGCTCTCGCTCACGGTCGGCGTGTCGGGAAGCTGCGCGACGCGCGCCGGACTTCCCACGCCGAGGATCTTGAGCTTCTTGTCCTGGAACGGCTGCACCACCAGGCTGATGCTGACCGACATCAGGTTGATGTGGCCCGCCATGATGTCGGTGAGCGCGGGCGCGGCGCCGCGGTAGTGGATCGGCTGCAGCTTCACATGCGCCATGTTTTCGAGTTTGACGATGTTCACGTGCGGCGCGGAGCCGACGCCGGCCGTGCCGTAGGTGATCTCGCCCGGCTTCTGCCTTGCGAGTGCGATCAGCTCGCGCACGTTCGAGACCGGCAGCTCGTTGCTCGCAACGAGCGCCTGGTTGATGCGCACGAGGCCGGTGATCGGCGCGAGATCCTTCTCGACGTCGTAGCCGAGCTTGTCCTTGGGGTAGAGCGATGGATTGAGCACGAAGGTGCCCGCCTCCGCCACCAGCAAGGTGTGGCCGTCGGGCACGGCCTTGGCGACCGCCTGCGCTCCAAGAATGTGCGCGGCGCCGCCCTTGTTCTCGATGACGACGTTCTGGCCCCACAATTCCGAGAGCCGCTGGCCGATCGCCCGCGCCACCACGTCGGTCACGCCGCCCGCCGCGGCGGTGACGTAGATCGTGACCGACTTCGAGGGAAAGGATTGCGCCCGCGACTCGGCGGCGCCGAGCACGCAACCGCGCGACGATGCGGCCTGGTGGCGCGGAAACGCGCCTCTTCGGGGGTGACTAAACGATCCTTCCGCCTTATCTATCCGGCACCCGCAATATCGATTCCGCTGCCATGAAATTCCTCGACGAGGCCAAGATCTACATTCGTTCCGGCGACGGCGGCTCCGGCTGCATCGCGTTCCGGCGCGAGAAATACATCGAGTTCGGCGGTCCGTTCGGCGGCGATGGCGGCCGCGGCGGCGACGTCGTGATCGAATGCGTCGACGGGCTCAACACGCTGATCGACTATCGTTACCAGCAGCATTTCAAGGCGAAGAGCGGCGGCCAGGGCATGGGCAAGAACCGCAGTGGCGCGTCGGGCCCGCCCGTGGTGCTCAAGGTACCGGTCGGCACGCAGGTGTTCGACGAGGACAATGAGACGCTGCTCGCGGATTTCACCGCCGTGGGCCAGCGTGCCGTGGTGGCGAAGGGCGGCAATGGCGGGTTCGGCAATGCGCATTTCAAGAGCTCGACCAACCGTTCGCCGCGCCACGCCAATCCCGGATTGCCGGGCGAGGAGCGCACGCTCTGGCTCCGCCTCAAGCTGATCGCGGACGCGGGCCTCGTCGGCCTGCCCAATGCCGGCAAGTCGACCTTCCTCGCGGCGGTGAGCGCGGCGAAGCCGAAGATCGCCGACTATCCGTTCACCACGCTGCATCCGCAGCTCGGTGTCGTGTCGATCGACAACAGCGAGTTCGTACTCGCCGACATCCCCGGGCTGATCGAAGGCGCGCACGAAGGCGCGGGACTCGGAGACCGCTTTCTCGGCCATATCGAGCGCTGCCGCGTGCTCCTCCATCTCGTCGACGGCACCGGCCCGCATGCGGGCGATGCCTACAAGACGGTGCGCGCCGAGTTGGCGGCTTACGGCCACGATCTTGCGGAGAAGCCCGAGATCGTGGCGCTCAACAAGGCCGACGCGCTCACGCCCGAAGAGCTCAAGCAGCAGACCGCGCGGCTCAAGCGCGCCGCCAAGAAGACGCCGCTGGTGATCTCGGCCGTAACGCAACAGGGCGTGAAAGACGCGCTGCGCGCGCTCGCCAGGACGATCGCCGAGCGCAACGCCGAGGAGCAGCAGCCCGAGGCGGAAGCCTGGCATCCGTAAGTTTGGCACTGCGCTTCCGACCCCCCGCTTGCACCGCGCCGCCGTCCCCTCCCCCGCTTGCGGGGGAGGGTAGGGAGGGGGCGCCGCTTGCGCATGTGTCTGCGACTTCCCCCTCCCCGCCCTCCCCCGCACGCGGGGGAGGGAGCGCAGACTCAGTGCTCGTTGCAATCCCCGCCCTCCTGTGGGAGAGGTGCGCGTCCGCCGGCGCGGCGCCGGTGCGTGCGCCGTGGCGGATCGGGCCGGGCCAAGAATCTCCCAAGCAGCTCCATGTCGAGGAAAACCCCATCTCTCGCGGACTTCCGACGCATCGTCGTGAAGGTGGGCTCCTCGCTCCTGGTCGACGCGGAGGCGGGCCGCGTCAAGGAAGCGTGGCTCGCGTCGCTCGCCGCCGACATCGCCCAGCTGCACGCCAAGACGCGCGACATTCTGGTGGTCTCGTCCGGCGCGATCGCGCTCGGCCGCGCCGTGCTCAAGCTGCCGAAGGGACCGCTCAAGCTCGAGGACAGCCAGGCCGCCGCCGCGGTCGGGCAGATCGCGCTCGCGCGCACCTGGTCGGAGGCGCTGCAACGCCACGGCATCGGCAGCGGACAGGTGCTGGTGACGCTCGGCGACACCGAGGAGCGGCGGCGCTATCTCAACGCCCGCAACACCATCGCCAAGCTATTGGAGTGGCGCGCCGTGCCGGTCATCAACGAGAACGACACGGTCGCGACCAACGAGATCCGCTATGGCGACAACGATCGGCTCGCCGCGCGCGTCGCCACCATGGCGAGCGCCGATGTGCTCGTGCTGCTGTCCGACGTCGACGGGCTCTACGACTCGCCGCCGGAACGCAACCCGCAGGCCAAGCACATTCCACTCGTCGAGCGCATCACGCCGCAGATCGAAGCGAGCGCCGGAAACGCGGCGTCGGAATTGTCGCGCGGCGGCATGGTGACCAAGATCGAGGCGGCGAAGATCGCCACCACCGGCGGCACGCACCTCGTCATCGCATCCGGCCGCATCGAGAACCCGCTGCGCGCGATCGCCGACGGCGCGCGCTGCACGTGGTTCCTCACGCCGGCGAATCCCGTCACGTCGCGCAAGAAATGGATCGCCGGCTCGCTCGAGCCGCGCGGCGTGCTCACGATCGACGCCGGCGCGGTCGCGGCGCTGCGGCGGGGAAAGAGCCTGCTGCCGGCGGGCGTGATCCGCGTCGACGGAAACTTCAGCCGCGGCGACGCGGTGGTGATCCGCGGACCTGATGCGGCGGAGATCGGCCGCGGCCTCGTCGCCTACGACGCGGAAGACGCCGCCAAGATCAAGGGGCGCTCCTCGGCCGACATTCTTTCGATCCTCGGCTTTTCGGGCCGCGTCGAGATGGTGCACCGCGACGATATGGTGCTCGGCGGGGAATGAGGAATCCTCACCCCGCCTTGCGCTTCGCCCTCGGCCGTGCCGGCGCGAGTGGCGCCGGCCGCCACCACGGATTTTCGCGGCAGCTGCCGCCGACGCCGCTCGCGGTGGCGAGGCACTGCTCGAAGGTGTCGTAGGCGCAGGTCATGTCGCCGCGGTACCCGTATTCGGCGCAATAGCGATAGCTCGGCGCCGCATCGGCGCGCGGCGCGACCGCTGTGACGGCCAGCAAGATCCCAAGAGCCGATAATCCGATCCGCATCGCCATCTCTCCTTGTCGCCTTCCCGGATCATAAACCCCGCCCGCGCTCATGTATTGCTGTTCGCCCGGCGCGCCCAGGCGAACGCGCCGATGCGCATCGCGGCCGGATACGAATAGGTCGAGGCAAACTCGAAGAAAAAATCGAGCGTGGGGCGGCTCATGCAAAATCACTTCAGCACATCGGGCGGCGCGGGAACACGGGGAACCGGCGGCGGCCCGACGGCGTTTCCGTCTGTGATCTCATGACGGGAGCAGTCCCATGAACGCGCAGAAATATGCCATCCCGCTGTTGGCGTTTGCGGGCGGAGCCATCCTGGGACGGTTGCTCGGCATCAAGCGGCTCGTGCGCGGCGCGATGACGCTTGCGGCGGTCACCGGCATGGCGTCGCAGCCCGCATTGATCGGCCCGCACGCGCGGCGCGCCCCGGCACATGCGCCGCGCCGGCGCGCGGCGGTGCACCGCAGCGCGCACCGCAAGACCCCGCAGAAGAAATCCCATCCGATCG
>WNFA01005476.1_pt1 | contig 10620 bp, 9 predicted proteins | sample 5400481 | NCBI WGS metagenome assembly WNFA01 (sample SAMN13153340, study PRJNA577476) | soil metagenome | isolation source: 120 cm saprolite under Douglas fir tree site 2 hole 1 replicate 2 | place: USA:California | collected 2015-04-18 | reverse complement strand
CGTAGGGTAGTAACCGTGCGCCTTAACATATTGCTACGTCAGGTTTCACTGAAACCCCCTCCGAACCGGACGTATGCGTTTCCACATATCCGGCTCTCCGAGTTTTCCTGAGCATTTTCTTTTTCTCCCTGAGTGTTCCTGCGTGGAGTTCATCATGACATTCGACGCACAGCACCATGGTTTTGCGTCGCCGCTCGATCATTTGTCGTTCCCACGGGGTTTTGCCTTCCAAGTTTCCCAGTTTACGGATATGATGTACTTCTACCTGACTGCCTCGGATGCCGCACCATTCGCACTCAGATGCGAGCAGGCGTCTACTCAGTTCATTCCGGCTTTGGTACATCCACGTTTTCGGGATCAGGTCCACTTGCCCATACGTGACTGTTTCTCTTTTCAACTGGTTGGTCGAGGCGATGAGTTCATACTCTTTGATCCCTTTCCCTTCTTTTTCCAGAGCAATCGCGTATCGGCCTGGCCCTTTCTTGAGGCTCGTCATGACTTTCTTGACCGAGCTTTGCCGTTTGGCTGCTAAGGTGCAGAAGAACCTTCTTGCGGTTATCCAGAGGACCCCTCCAGATCCATCTTTCAGATTGTCCGCCAGCGAGTAATACCCTAAGAAGCCTCTTACTTCCGCGGTGTAGGTCAGGAGAATTTCCAGTTCACTGAGATTGAGTAGTTTACTTCGATGTTCTCCATGCCAGGTGTTGGGGTTTCCGTATTCCCTGGCAAAGGCGGTGGTTTTGTCCGGTGGCATCAAGAGGCTGAGTTGGTAGGTGCCTGTGCGCCGTGTTTTCACCCCTTGTGTCGTCGGATAGCGGAGAATGCGGGTTCCTGACCAGCGTTTGATAGCATACCCCAGGAAGCGGACTCGTTCCTTTGCGCTCGTCACCAGTGTCTTTTCTTGCGAGAGGTCCAGTTGGAGTTCGCTGCTGAGATAGTCACCTAGCCAGTTTTTCAAAGCCTCGGCCTCAGTTTTGTCCCCGTTTATTCCGACGAGGAAATCGTCGGCGTACCGTACATAGTACATGCGCCTGTAGTTGGGGTCCATGGGATCTTTGGCCTCGGTTTTAAGCATCTGTTGTTTCAGCGCTTTGTACCGGGTCCAATCCCCTGTTGCTCTGGCCTTTTGTTTTGCTCGCCTCACCGCTTGTCTCAGCCTGTCATAGTCTCTCTTTAATACTCTCTCTTTCCCTCGGTTGTACTCGGTGATTTTGGTCGCCATCATTTGATCGAGTTCGTTGAGATACATATTTGAGAGCACAGGACTGAGGGTTCCTCCTTGTGGCACTCCTGAGTACGTCCGGTGATACCTCCAATCCTCGACGTAACCAGCTTTCAGGAATTGTCCGATCAGATGGAGAAACCGTTTATCCGTGATGCGCTTGCTCACTATCCTCAGTAAGGTATCGTGGTTGACATGATCGAAAAATCCTTTGATGTCTCCCTCTACCCACCATCGTACCCCTTGCATCTCTCGTTTCACGGTTGCCAGAGCCGTGTGACAGCTCTTGTCTGGCCGAAACCCATGAGCGTGTCTGGAGAAGGTTGGTTCATAGATAGCTTCCAGGATGAGCTTGAGCACGGTGCCCAGGAGTTTATCCCGAAAACTGGGTATCCCTAACGGGCGTTGCTCACCGTTGGGTTTTGGGATGTAGGCGCGGCGGACAGGCAGCGGTTTATACCGTGAGGCTTTCAGGTCTGCGATTGCATCCCTGATGAGTTGGAGACCTGCCCCGTCGATGGTTTCCCCGTCAATTCCGGCGGTCATATTGCCCGGTTTGGGTGCGATACGTTGGTAGGCCAGGAGCCAGAGTTCGACATTGTAAAGCTTTTGAAACAGCTTGTCGAAGGTGACTTCTGGCTTGAGGGCCATCTTGCTCAGTGTTGTAAGAAGTGCGTTCGGATCTTGCACTGTGTGCTCCTCTTTCATGCTTACAACCGAAAACTCTGCATCCCTTCGCCCTGCATGCGGCTTTCCCGCACTCCGTGGGCAGGTCGTTGCTCCCCTGCCGACTACTACGGATGCTCCGTCATCTGGTCTGATTTTCAGGCACTTCTGCCATAGCGATTGGTCTCCGTTGGCCCTTCGCGCTCAGACTCGGATGATCCCCGTTTAGACATCGTTCAGATGCTCTCGATGTAGGTTTCCCGTTCAAACCTTTGTTCCCTGATTGGGACCGCGTCTCCTGTCTGGGTATATCTCTCAGATGCGGCAAGAGAGATATTCAGGAGATAGTGGGTGTCACCAGCTTCCCACCAGACGCCCGATATTCCGCTCGGTTCTAGGATTAAAGCTGTGTAGCTTTCACCGTGTCGAGATTGCCCTGAGAGACGCTCCGGTTTGCTGGAACCATCGCTCTCCCTTTCTAGGCGTCGTACTCTGGTCCTTGACTGCCCTTTCGGGAGCAAGTGAGACGTTGGGCATACTTCCATTCCCAGAGGAAGTAGGAGAATATTCTCCACTAAGATGATGCCCTCTTACGGGCGTAACACAGCGAGGACAGGTATGAGACGTGCCTCTGGGCTTCTGCCACTCTAACCGGATGCCTGAAAGAAAGCATTTGTACCGCAGACATCGCCACAGCTCACCCCGGATCTGCGCATTGGTGCGCCAGCGCACCCACCGGCCACGGGCATCGCGCCCATGCCCTGTCGATTTGAGCGACTTGAGGGATTCGCCTGCGATCAGGTCCGCTTCCCACACGGTGGCCAGCAGAATGAGGATGTTGGCGGCCAGGTGCGCCAGATCGTTGTTCCTCGCCTCAAATTTGCGCCAACAACACGCAAGTTCTCGGCGGAGCACGGCCAACTTCCGTGTACTCGGCTCCCGTTTGGGATCGCCTGCGGGAAAACGGTCACGCTGCGCTTCCAGCTTGGCCACCTTTTTCTTCAGTCGATCAATGTGCCGACGCGTGTGCGCCTGTCTTCCATCGAACCCACCGCTATCCACGAACAACGGGGGAGCGACCTGATTGCCATCCAGATCCAGGATGGTAGCCGTGACCAGTGTTCGGACACCCCAATCCCAGCCGAGGACACGCTGCACTTGGTTCCATTCAACCGATTCGGGCACGGGAACCTCAACAATGAAATCGAGCACTGCGTAGCGTGTCCCATCAGGGCAAGCGATCTCCCGCAGGGTGGGAGCCAGAGCTGCTCCTGCCTGGAGCCGTTCAACCACCGGATCAGGCAGCTTGAGGATCACCTGCGGTTCCCTCCAGGTGGCTGCCCAGACTCCTGCTTCATTGGGGGTGCGAAACGCAAAGTAGCACCAGCGTGCTTCCACATCGATGTGCAGTCGATAGGCCTGGCCTGCCGCACCACCGTCGTCGCCTGCATAGGGCAAAATGCCCGTCCCCAGGACAGGAATGGCCTGCATTTCTTCGTAGGAAGAGGGGAACCTGCCATTTTTCAGGTAAAAGTTGCATGCCTGTTCGATCAGGCTTTGCAGTTCGACCGCGCTCCCCCCATCGGAGGTCTCCTCGCGCAGATCGGCGAGCGCCTGTTTGATGGCCTTCCGCTTCTTGCTTGCCCGTTGTTTCTCGGTTTTGGGTTGGATCATGCCCTGTTCGAGAATCGGCAAGATGAGAGCGAACTGCTTTTTGCGTTCGGCTTGTCCCCGCAAAATGCGGCCTGCTTGTTCCGCCTCACAGCGCCATTGCCGGTCACCGTGAGGATCGCTTGACCCGATCATGGCGGTGACTTGCTTGTAGGCGTACTTGTTCTCCCGCGTGCCAAATTCATCCAGACGCGGCCAGAGCGCAACCACCGTAGCATTGATGACCTCCCGCAAGACATCAAGCAAGCGCAGGGCATCGGCTTGCGCCACATCCGGCAAGCGAAGAGGATAGCTTAGGGACTGTGTAGAACGGCTTCTGCGCACTTGACGAGTTCCTTTTGCTTGTGCGAACGCCTTCCATATAACTGACCAGAAAAGGAGGCGATAATGGCCAGCAGATCAGCGGTCAATTCTTGCTCGGCTGGTTTTTCTGGCGCTTGTGGCTCCAAGATCGTGAGCGTCACGCCGAAACTGTCAAACAAGGTCTCTAGATACTCTTGCCCGAAACGCGTCAACCGATCGCCGGATGTCACGGCGACTTCCCCTACCCGGTCTTCACAGACCATCTTGAGCAACCGCGAGAGTTGTTTACGGGTGGCCGAGAGGCCAGAGCCAAGATCAGAAAGGACCAGTGTGTTGCGCCCCGGTCGCTCTGTCTTTGCCCACCCCTGCAAGCGTTCGAGCTGCGTCTTCAGGTCATCCTTTTGTCCCTGTCCACTCACCCGCCCATAGAGCACCAGGAGCCGCTCATCGGTTGAGCCACGTACCCGCTCGATTTCGCTGCGGGGAATGCGTGCTTCCAGGCCGATGCGCACCGCTTGAATTTTCCCCTGCTTAATCCAGCGTCGCACGGTGAACGGATGCAGCCCGAGCTCATACGCCGCTACCCCGACTCGCAACAGTTTTGGTTCTCTGGAACCCTCAGATTTCTTTCTTGCCATACTATAGCTAGTATAAGGTAATTTAGGAAAAATAGCAACTGTTAGAAACCTCCTCTCAACCACTCAATGGAGGCACTTCGCAGCACTTGCAGGAACAGATTATTAGCGAAATCTGTTGCGGTAACAAAGTGTACCGCCCCATCCCAGAGGGCGGTACACTTTGTTAGCTCTATATGATAGGACAAATTGCCTATATAGCCCTCTGTTATTTGAAAAAATGACCTACCCAGGTGTTAGAATACAGCGCGGATATATCATTTTCAGGTAGACACTAATTTTAGATGATACTGGAAAAGAAGGTAGATAGTGAGCAGAGAAAGCCGATTAGAACTCTTGAAAAGGATTCAAGAGCTAAGAGATTCTAACGTCCTTGTATATTTTACGGGTGATCGACAGCCAACACAAGCTGCAATCGCCGAAGACGCAGTGCGACCTTTAAACCTACCGCCTGGATTCGATCCAACCCAATTACCTGCAAATGTCCAACAACTCTTGCAACAAATGCTCAACCAAATCGCTCAAGGAATCTCGCAAATAGTGCAACAGGAAATAGCTCGTCAGTCACCAGTAATTGGCATTGAGGGAAGGATTTATGACGCTAAGTGGATAGAGAAAACAGGTAACATGGCATAATATATATGCTATAATGATAAGGAAAGGGGGCAATCATGTCGATCAATATAAATTTGCAGATAGTACACTTTGGACAGATCGTTTTTAAGACAGATTCACATATCTACGAAGTTCATGAACCCTTGCCTAATCCTGTGCAAGAAATGCTCCAATACCATGAGCCACAGCAAACGGTTCCAGTGGTGTATGAGATCATATATTATGAGCAGCAATTGACTAATTTCACTGTACCGTCCTCCACAACCTATCGCTAGTCAGGTTTTGAAAAACCAATTAAAATCGTGTTAACTGAATTACAGCAAGCAAGAATATCTGTGTCTTGGACAACAAGAACACTTTTTCCAACCGTACAACTAGTGTTTTCAATATCTCCTGCCCTGAAAACTCTTACAATCATATAAAGCCTTTCTAGTATATTAAGAAACAGCACCAAGATACCAGAAACAAGAATTTATTAGGGTCAAAACCCAAAAATAGACGCAGAAACACTGAAAACCTCGCATAAGCTTTTGCCGCCTGTTAGGCTCAAAACGCCCTGAGAAGCTAAATGAATGGAAGTATGATAAGTCTTCAGCCTAGTTGTCGCAGCACCCGAACAGATGTATAATCTGTCTCGATAAGTTAAAGGTTGTGTCCTTTATCTCTAGACTGATACACGCGACTAGAGGATTGAATACCTATGCTACTTACGCTTCCGTTGATACTTTTTATAGTGATGACAGAACTTTCGGTGGGGGCATTTAGCATGCTCTTTCTGCTTGATTGGCGCAACCAGGTCAAACGGAGTTTCCTCGTCACCTATGCAATCATTTATGTGGTTTTGACCGTTCTGACCGTTTTATTTCAGCAGAATTTTTCATACCCCGCACTACTTGATACCTTCACGTTGGTTGATAAAGCCTGGACGAGTTACCTATCTTTGCCTTTGCTGCTCTTCCTGCTGCTAATGCTTCTCTATAGTGTCCTCCTGTGGCTCGATAAAAGAGCGGGGGTGGATGGAAAAAGTAAAAAGGGAGAAGAGGAGATTGTAACTCGAAGATCGACCTTACGCATACTGCGACTCATTAGTGGGAGTTTAACCGTACTTTCAGGGGTGGTGGCGCTCTTTGTGATGGGGATGATCTTTCGACCACTGGCTTCAAACAGCCTGGCGGGAGCATTAGTGGTTGGGAGTTTCTTTGCATCGGCACTGGCCCTTGGTGGGGTAATGACTGCGATGTGGCTTGGCCACTGGTATCTCGTTACTCCCGCGCTTTCCGAGAAGCCATTGCGGTTTGCCACAACGCTTGTGCTGATTGGAGTGCTGGCACAGGTTGTGTTTTCATTTACCGGCGGCTTCAGTACCGTAGCACATTCTCAGTCCAGTAATACTGTGATAACGACGAACACACCTGGATCTACTCCCGCGGTATCAGCGGCTACACCGGCATCTAATTCACAGGTCAAACCTTCTGGCGCGCCTGTTGTGACGCCGCTCAGTACAGATGTGATTGGCTGGCTGCGTATCCTGGTGGCCTTTGTCTTGCCCCTGGTACTGCTCGGCTTCATTTTGAGGCTGATTCATGATCGCTCGTTCCAATCTGCTACAGGGATGCTCTACCTGGTGGTGGTGCTTACGCTCGCAGGTGAGGCGATGGCCCGCGGATTATTCCTGGCAGGTTTGCAATAAGCGGGATAGGTCGAACTTCAGTATAGTTCGACTCCTATTTTCATACACCCTTACAACTAAGACCACCTTACAAGCGTAAGCCCCTCTGAGTATTCGAGGCGATGGTTTTTGATGTATTGCCATTGAGACGCCCAAAGATCAGCGATTGCGCATCTCTTTGATCTTTTCTCTTGCTAAAGATAGTACAACCTGTCTATACTTTACAAAATGGAGAAGAGAGGTGTAAGCATGGCCGACGAAAGAGGCTTTATCGGCAAACAACTTGGTAGTTATCGTCTTGTCGCTGAAATCGATAGTGGTTTCTATGGCAGCGTCTATAAAGGGCAGCATCTGATTTTCGAAGATGAGCCCATCGTCGCAATCAAAGTGCTCTATGCTCAACTGCCTTCGTCAGAGGAAAGCGACCAATTTATCCGCGAAGCCCGACTGCTCAAGAAGCTCAAACACCCCTATATTCTCCCCATTCTTGATGCAAGTATTCAAGATGGAGTCGCTTACGTTATAACGGAATACGCCTCGCGTGGCTCACTTCGCGATCTCATCAAACGACAGTCCAATCGGCCATTCCCACTGGAAGAGGCGCTCACGCTCCTTTCCCAGATAGGACAAGCCCTACACCACGCTCATCAACAGTACATAGTGCATCGTGACATCAAACCTGCAAATGTCCTCTTCAATGGGAGGGGAGAAGCCCTACTCGCCGATTTTGGCATTGCAGCGGTACTGGGGAAGGCAGGAACAAGGCAGCTTGGACAATATGGGACCCCTGCATACATGGCCCCTGAGCAGTTTGAGGGGTTCGCCAGCACGAAGAGTGATCAATATGCACTCGGCTGCATTGCCTATGAACTCGTGACTGGGCGCAAACCATTTAACGTAGAAGATGTGCTGATGGAGGCCATATGGTACCAGCATGCGAAAGTCGACCCTACGCCGCCCACGCAGCTCAATCCACTCCTTCCCTTGCACATCGAACAAGCCATCCTGAAAGCGATGGCTAAAGAGCGTACGAACCGCCATGCCGATGTTTCTGCCTTCCTGGCTGCTTTACAGAAATCTGTGCAGCAGTGGTTGACTGAAGGAAATACACTCGCTGACCTCAATCGGTACGAGGAAGCCCTGGGAGCCTATGAGCACGCCATTCGACTCAGCCCCAACCTTGCAAGTGCTTACAGTAATAAAGGCAGTGTTCTCAATAAGCTCACGCGGTACGAGGAAGCCCTCGCCGCCAGTGAACTTGCTATTCACCTCGACCCCAACGATGCGGCGGCATACCATACCAAGGGCATTGCTCTCTATAGCCTCAAGCGGTACGAGGAAGCCCTTGCCGCTTGTGAGTACAGCATTCGCCTCAACCCTCGTGACGCAAATGCTTACTTTAACAAGGGTAGCACTCTCAATAGGCTCAAGCGGTACGAGGAGGCCCTCACTGCCTATGAGCAGGCTATTCGCCTCGACTCCAACCTTGCGATTGCTTACAATAATAAAGGCAATACTCTTTATAGCCTCAAGCGCTACGTGGAAGCCCTCAGCGCCTATGAGCAGGCCATTTACCTCAACCCTCACTATGCGAATGCTTACCATAGCATGGGTATTACTCTTACTAAACTTAGGAAATCGAAAGAAGCTCAACGAGCTTATGCAAAGGCGCGTCAACTTGGCTATAGCAGCTCGTAATACAGCGGGAAGAGAAATTGGGCCGGTATTGCTCCAAAACGCTTGGCTACTTCCAGATGTCAAATGTGATATACACGTTAATCATGCAGAACTCCGTGGACGACAAGCATGACTACAAGCAGGCTGATGGTGAGAACGGTCAGGCCTAAAGCAAAATGATTGGCTCGCTTCCCTGGTAAACTGCCCCAGGTTTCCTCACGCTGCTCTTGCCAAGATTGTAGGATTTGGAGTGCGCAAAGCGAACCTGCAATGAGAGGTCCACTAACCAGATAGCTGACAAAAAGGGAAAATCCAAGTGGACCTGGCAGGACGTTAGCCAAGAGCGGATAGGGAATGGCCAGGCTTCCCGGAAATCCCGTGAGGACCTTGTAGCAAACGAATACACCCAAAGCGAGCATGTAGAGCAGGCTTGGAAGCGACAACACCATATTCAGAAAGAAGAAGACCACAGAAGAAAGCTGATATTTTCCTTGCTGAATCATATTCTCCTCCTTGTTGGATAAGAATACTCTTCATAAGTATAGTTTCCTTCTCCTAGCACTGCAACGTCTTGAAGACAGCAGCCACAAAACTCAGGTGCACGCTCTCCCCTCTGTGTTCCATGCAAATCAAGGGTATCTTTCTCGTTCGCCTCTTATGATGAGTCAGCGAGCCTGCGGAAGAACCAAATACTGTCCTGTGGGGACGATTAATCTGGCAAATCACAGGTGCGCATTTGGCGGTGGGTAGTAATCTTGTTGCTCATCGGTGACGTTGTTTCCATGCCTTTATATACACGGAGTGTTTCCGTTGTCAAGCTTTGTGTAATTTCCTAAGGTCATACTCGCTCCTAGAAAGTAATTCGGCTAACCGGCAAAATAATCTTGACAGGTTAATTTGTATGTTGTATAATATAACCAATATAATGGTGATAGAGAGTTATATATTGTTCATTACGAGGTCTTTGATCCAAGACAAGTTAGGACGACAGAGGACGCTACTGGCTTGTATGGTATGCTTACGCAAATTAGGGGTTGGAGAAGAAACGAGTGAATTATTTGCAGTGTAGCTATGGTGTCGTTTTTTGGAAAATGCGAAGAATATTACAGTGATGCTCTTTTTGAAAGGAGGTCTTCCATGGACCAAGCTCTTTTCCTTGATATACTCCTCGTTGTGATCACACTGGCTCTCATTATGGCATTCGTTGTGTATAAGATACGAACGCTGTTGTGGCTGAAACGACATGGCAGACGGATTGTTGCTATGGTCACCTCAATTCGCCATGAAACGGGAAAGACAAAAGACGGCTCTTTACATGAGAATTATTATGTCACTGCCAGGTGGACCAATCCCAGGTCGGGACGAACCTATACATTCTGGTCGTGGATAATGGATTCCTGTCCCGATTATGCACAAGGAAGTTTGGTGCCGGTTCTTGTTGATCCCAGCAATCCAAAACGGTATATCATGGAGCTCTAAAGGCATCTTTACTTGACTACTTGTGATTGCTATCTGTCGCATGTATCTGGATACAAGTGAAACAAGTGAAACAAGTGAAACAAATGATACAAATGATACAAAGCGTGGGAATAATTGTGCGCAATAGGGACCTTTTTGATCTTCCTTAGAGCATGATTTGTGAAGGGGAGGGGATACTTGCGACACCCTGGCCGGGGAAGCGTTCTCCCATCAAGGGCGATGCAAGCATCCCCTCCCCACGCCGCACCGCCCCCCCCCTACGCGATTGGAGACGTTTGAATCCGCCGTGCAAGGGAATTCATAAAAACCTAACCCCTGCACCGAAGCGATTTGATACGTATGAAATGCCTTTGCCAGGGATTACACAGACCTCTGTTATCGTCTCCTCTGAAAGCTCCACTCCCGCTTTATGAGAGTATAGAATTAGAACTGCTTACCAGCACGCAGGGCTTTTTCGCGTTCTTTGAGTTCGCGGCGCAGGATTTTGCCAGAAGGAACTTTGGGGATCGCGTCGATGAACTCCACGTAGTGGAGCTTTTTGTAGCCGGCCAGCTTGCCATTGGCAAAGGCGATCAGTTCCTCGGCGGTAACGCTGTGGCCTGGTCGAATGACCACAAAGCCTTTGGGTACCTCGCCTGCTTCGTCATCAGGCACACCGATGACGGCAGCATCCAGCACGGCAG
>WNFA01011126.1_pt1 | contig 10621 bp, 7 predicted proteins | sample 5400481 | NCBI WGS metagenome assembly WNFA01 (sample SAMN13153340, study PRJNA577476) | soil metagenome | isolation source: 120 cm saprolite under Douglas fir tree site 2 hole 1 replicate 2 | place: USA:California | collected 2015-04-18 | reverse complement strand
CCGTCAAGGCTTCCAAGCTCGTGCTGCTCGACACGATAGGCGCCATGGTGGCGGGGAGCGCGCTCCCCGAGAACGGACGGCTGGCCCGCATGGCGGCCCGCCGCGCGCCTCACGGCAGCTCGAGCCTGCTCGGCCACGCCCTCAAGGCCGATTCGCTCCTCGCCGCCTTCACCAATGCCACGGCCGGCGTGGCCCTGGAGATGGACGAAGGCAATCGCCTGGGCGGCGGCCATCCGGCCATCCACGTCATTCCCGGAGCCCTCGCCGTCGCCGAGGAAATGAGCGCCGACGGCGGCCGGCTTCTCGAGAGCGTGATCGCGGGCTATGAAATCGGCTCGCGCATCGGCGGGGCGACGCTCGCGCGTCCCAATGTCCACTCCCACGGCACCTGGGGCACCATCAGCACCGCGGCGGCCGTCGCGCGCTTGAATGATCTCGCATCGGACGACATGCGGCGCGTCATCAATCTCTCGGCGTCGATGAGCCCGGCCAACACCTGGACGCCCGCCCTCGAAGGCGCCACCATCAGGAATGCCTATCCGGGGCGCTCGGGGCTCGAGGGCATTCTGGCCGTGGATCTGCTTCGGGCGGGCTTCACCGCCCTCGAGGACGCGCCGTCCGATGTCTACGGAACCATCCTGGCCGATCGCTTCGAGCCCGAGGAGGCCGTGCGTGGCCTCGGCGAGAACTACCGGATCGAGCAGAACTACTTCAAGCTCCACGCCTGCTGCCGCATGAACCATCCGGCCCTCGACGCCATCATGGCGCTGCGCGCGGAGTCCAAGCTCACGGCCGAGCAGATCGCGCGGGTGCAGATCACCTCCGTCCCCTTCGGCCTGCGCATGACGGAGTCGGCGCCCACGAACATGCTCGGCGCCAAGTTCTCCATCCCGTATGCCGCGGCCGCCGCCCTCGTGCTCGGGCGCACGGATGTCGCGGCCTTCGAGGAGCCGCGGCTGGCCGATCCGCGCATCCGTAACCTGGCCGCGCGCGTCGAGATCGCCGCCGATCCCGAGATGGCCCTCAAGCGCGCGGACTATCCCACGGCCGAGGTGCGGATCACCCTCAGCGACGGGCGCGTGCTCACTCGGCGCACCAACGTCGTCCGCGGCGATGCCGCCAATCCCGCCACCCAGGACGAGATCGTCGCCAAGTTCCACTCGCTCGCCGGCGGCCCCCTCGGCGCGGTCCGCGCCCGCGAGATCGTGGAGGTCGTCGAGGGCGTGGACAGCCTCAAGGACATTCGCGACCTGACCGCCCTCCTGGTACCGACCCCCGCCTGACCTCGCCGTCCCCATCCGCATGGACCACGGACTCGCGCGCGGACTGACCAACTACGGCGACCGGGACTTCGCGCTCTATCTGAGGCGCTCGTTCGCGCGTTCCATGGGCTACTCGTCGGCAAGCCTCGACAAGCCCATCGTGGGAATCGCGGACTCGGGCTCGGGCTTCAACAACTGCCACAGGGCGCTCCCGGAGCTCATCGAGTCCGTCAAGCGGGGCGTGCTCGCCGCGGGCGGGCTACCCCTCGCGTTCCCCACGATCTCGCTCGGCGAGGTCTTCCTCGACCCGACGAGCATGATGTATCGCAACCTCATGTCCATGGACGTGGAGGAGATGGTGCGCGCCCAGCCCATGGACGCCGTCGTGCTCGTCGGCGGCTGCGACAAGACGGTGCCGGCCCAGCTCATGGGAGCGGCCTCCGCCGGCGTCCCCGCCATCCAGCTCGTGGCCGGCCCCATGATGACGGGCCGCTGGCAGAACGAGCGGCTCGGCGCCTGCACCGACTGCCGGCGCTTCTGGGCGCGCTATCGAGCGGGCGGCATCTCGAAGGACGAGATCGACGGCGTGGAGAGCCGGCTCGCGACCACGTCGGGCACCTGCGCCGTCATGGGCACGGCCAGCACCATGGCGTGCGTGGCCGAGACGCTCGGCATGACGCTGCCCGGCACCGCGGCCATTCCCGCCGTCCACGCCGATCGGCTGCGCGCGGGCGAGGCGACCGGCGAGGCGGCGGTCAGGCTCGCGGAATCACGGATCACGCCTGATCGCGTGCTGACGGCCGAGGCCATCGAGAATGCCCTGCGCGTGCTCCTCGCCATCGGCGGCTCGACCAACGCCATCATCCACCTCACGGCCATCGCCGGACGCGTGGGCGTGTCCATCTCGCTCGAGCGCCTCAATACCATCTCCGACGAGACGCCAGTCCTCGTCGACCTCAAGCCCTCCGGCGATTTCTACATGGAGGATTTCTTCAATGCGGGCGGGCTCGGGGCCGTGCTCGCCGAGCTGCGCCCCCAGCTCCATCTGGGCTGCCTCACCGTCACCGGTGAGACGCTAGGCGACCGGTTGGACGCGACCCCTCGCTATGTTGACCACGCGGTGATCCGGCCGCGGAGTGAGCCCATCCTGCCCGTGGGCGGGCTCGTCGCCCTCTTCGGCTCCCTGGCGCCGGGCGGCGCGATCCTGAAGCGCTCCGCCGCGGACGCGCGCCTGTTCGAGACGGAGGCGAGCGCCGTGGTCTTCGACTCGCTCGAAGATCTCGCCGCGCGCGTCGACGATCCCGCGCTGCCCGTGACGCCGGAGAGCATCCTCGTCCTGAAGCACGCGGGGCCCAAGGGCGCGCCCGGCATGCCCGAGGCGGGCTATCTTCCCATCCCGCAGAAGCTGGGGCGCGCCGGCGTCAAGGACATGGTGCGCATCTCGGATGCGCGGATGAGCGGGACGGCCTTCGGCACCATCGTGCTTCACGTCACGCCCGAGGCCGCGGTGGGCGGCCCGCTCGCCTTGGCCATGACCGGCGATCGCATCCGGCTCAGCGTGAAGGATCGTCGACTCGATCTCCTCGTGGACGAGGCGGTGCTGGCGAAGCGGCGGGCCTCTTCAACCATCGCGCCAGCTCCGAGTCGCGGATATCGACGCCTCTACATGGACCACGTGCTCCAGGCTGATCACGGCTGCGACTTCGACTTCTTAAGGAAGGGGCCTATCGGCTAGCGGTCTCGGCAAGCTGTGGCCCTTTGACGTTTTTCGGCCGAAAAATCCGGCATTTGCTGGTTCTCCACCGTCAGATTTTCCTGTAGCGTCATGTTTTCAGACACTTAGAACGTTCGTCCCCAGCTTACCCACATGTGGTGTATAGAGCTATCTGAAGACACATCATATGGGGTGCCGTCCAGGCAGGGCAGTCACCAAAAAAGCACATATTGACAGGGGTTTATCCATTTATTACTCTACGAAGGCTCCACCCGAGTACTTCTGGGGCCAGTTGCCGACTAGGCGGAGGAGTTCATGATTACCGTTCCCGCGCACCGTGTGAAGCAATTCGGTGTGGAATTCTTTCAGGCCTCCTTCTCGGCCAAGGATATCGATCGCCTGGTCAAGTTCGAGGTCCTGGGCTACGCGGGCGCGGCCGCTCCTCCCACCAAGGCCAAGCGCGGGAACCGCTCACGGGTCAACTGGGAGGCTCTCGAGAAGCGGATCGGGGAGAGCGAGGCCGCCTATCAGCGCCCAGTCATCCGCCGCAAGATCGACGAGCTGGTTGGCTATTATCGCGACTGCAAGGACGCGGGCACCCTGCCCGCCATTCCGGGCGCGGTCATCATCACCTCCGAGAAGCGCTTCACCTTCACGCCGATGGCGAGCCAGCACGACCTGGGGCTCCTGCAAATCCCCGAGGAGCATGGCGTGCTCCGGGTCCTCGATGGCCAGCACCGGCTCCTCGCCCTCCACGCGGTCACCCAGGCGGGAGAGAACCTCGGCATCGAGGTGCCCGCCGTGCTCTTCGACCGGCTCGACGCGCGCCAGATCGTCGAGCTCTTCGTCACCATCAATGCCAAGCACACGCGGCTCAATCCCTCGCACATCGTGAGCCTGGCCGGACGCAAGCTGTATCCCGATCCGAACCAGGCCCTCGCCCACGACGTGATCCGCTCCCTCAACGAGGACGAGACCTCGCCGCTTCACGGTGAGATCAAGATGCTCGGCACCGGGCGCGGGCGCGTCTCCCAGGCTCCCCTCGCCGAGGAGATCGTGGACTTCCTGGAGACGGTGGAGAAGATCGGCGGCGGCGCGCGCATGAACGAGCTGCGCCAGAACGCCAAGCGCTTCTTCCTGAACTACATGAAGGCGGTGTCGGGCGTCTTCCCCACGGCCTGGGCGGGGCGCAAGTACTCGATCAAGACGGGCGCGGCTCTCCGCGCCTTCATCCGGGTGGCGCCCGACGTGATGGCCCGCGCTCGCGAGCTGAAGCGTGACGCCTTCGACCACAACGCGATCCGCGAGGCGGTCAAGCCCTGGGGTGAGCGGCTCCGTGACCGGCGCTTCGAGACCGAGGCGGAGTGGAAGAACAAGCTGCAGGGCGGCACGCGCGGCACCGTGGAAGCGCTGACGAGGGAGCTGCGGGACGCCTTGCGGTAGCTGCGAAGGCTAGGGTTTCCCGTCGAACGGGAAGTTGGCTTCAAGGATTTCGAACGTCTTCTTGCCCCCCGGGAGCTCCGCAGTCACCGTGTCGCCCACCTTCTTGCCGATCAGCGTGCGCGCGAGCGGCGCCATGATGGAAATGCGGCCACGCGCCGGATCCGTCTCGTCCGATCCCACGATCTGGTACCGCGTTTCCTTTCCAGACTCATCCTCGAGCCTGACCGTCGAGCCGAAGGTAACCCGATCGCCCGAGGTGGGCGGCTCGATGACTTCGGCGGCGCCCAGCTTGCCCTCCAGATCGTTGATCCGTGCTTCGGTGAAGGACTGCTTCTCGCGGGCGGCATGGTACTCGGCGTTCTCGGAGAGGTCGCCGTGGGCCCGCGCTTCGGCAATGGCCTTGGTGATGGCGGGCCGCTCCACGCGCTTCAAGCGCTCCAGCTCTTCCTGGAGGCGCGCGTGACCTTGGCGGGTCATGGGTGTGCGCTGGATCGACATGGGCCTATCCTACGACGGCGAGCAGCGGTGGCTGGTCATCAGTTGACGCCGACGCTCTCGCCCTGGACCTTGATCTTGGCCCCTGCGTACAGGGCCTTGACCCAGCGCTCCCAGGCGAACGCCCGCTTCTGCTCGAGAACCTGCGTCCGCAGCTGATCACGGGTCTTGTCGAAGCCCTGCGGATCGGCCGGTCTCCGCTCGAGAGTCTGCACGATATAGGCGCCCGTGGCCGTCTTCACGGGCTCGCTCACCTTGCCCGCGGGCGTCTGCAAGGCGGCCAGCAGCACCGCGCCCGGCAGCGCCTCGCGCTCCTTGGGCGGCTCCGCCCGCGAGAAGAGCGGCGTCTCGCCTCCCGGCAGCTTGTCGCGCCTCGCCGCGGCGAGAAGATCGCCCGCGCCCACGGAAGCGCCGAGGGCCTTGGCGCGCTCCTCGGCGGCGGCCTGGGCGCGCTCGCGCTTGATGGTCTCCACCACACGGTCCTTGACTTCGGCGAAGGGCGGCACGCCCGCGGCGAACTGCTCGGTGACCTTGGCGACCATGATGCCCACGGCCGTCTTGATCGGCGGGGTGACGCCGCCCACGGCCAGACCGAAGAGCGCGTCTTCGAGTCCCGAATCGCGCCCGATACCCTCGAGCCCATCGCCGCGCGCGATGGTCGCCTCTTTCGCCTCGAGGCCGAGCGGCTTCGCGTCGGCCGCGAAATCTTTCCCCGCCGCGAGGGCCGGCCGCGCCTCGTCGGCCTTGGCCTGAGCCGCTCGCTCGCTCCGCTCGGCCCCGAGCTTCTCCTTGATCTTGGGCGCGACCTCGCGGAAGGGCTGCACGCCCGCGTCCTGGACGTCCAGGACCTTGATGGCGTGGTATCCGAACGGCGTCCGCACGGGCTGGGGCGAGACCTCGCCCTTCTTGAGGGCGAAGACCCCTTCCTCGAACTGCGGCACCATCTCGCCTTTGCCCACGAATCCCAGCTCGCCGCCCTGTCCCGCCGTGGCCGTGTCCTCGGAGATCTCCTTGGCGAGCTTACCGAAATCCTCGCCCGCCTTCGCGCGCCGGATGGCCTCCTCGATCTTGGCCCTGGACTTGCCCTCGGCCTCGCTACCCCCCGTGGGGGGCACCTTGACGAGGATGTGCGCCGCCTTGAGCCGCTTCGGCCGCTCGAACTCCGCTCCGTGCTCCTTGTAGTAGGTCTCGGCGTCCTGATCGGAGACGGCCTGGGCAAACGATTTGGGGGCGAGGAGGACGTACTGGATCTTCCGGCGCTCGGGCCGGCTGAAGCGCGCCTCGTGCGTCTTGAGGTACGCCTCCGCGTCCGCGTCGCTCACCGTCACTTGAGCCATGAGCGGCGCCGCTTCGACGTAGGCCCATTCCGCGCGCACCCGCTCGTAGCGGAGCCCGTAGGCCTGCTCAACCTCGGCGTCCGAGACCTTGATGCCGTCCTTGACGAGTGACTCGACGCGATTGCGCAGCATGTCCCGCCGGACCTCGCCCTCGAACTCGCCGGGGTCCATCCGGTTCTCCTTGAGGACGAGCTTGTACCGGTCGAGCGAGAAGCGTCCATCCTCCTGGAAGGCGGGGATGCCCTGGATGCGCAGGCGCAGCTCCTCGTCGCTGACCGTGATGCCCTCGCGCTTGGCCTGCTGAAGGATGAGGGCTTCCTGGATCAGCTCGTTGAGCACCTGCTGCGTCAGCCCCACTCGCTCGGCCATCTCGGGGGTGAGGTTCTGCTGGTACGTCCGGCGGTAGAACTCCAGGTACCTCCGCAGCACACGCTGGAAGCGCGCGGGCGAAATCTCCTCACCGTTGACGTTCGCGACCTGGGCGGAGGGCCTGCCGCTCTCCCCGCGGAGCGAGGTGGAACCGTAGAAGACGAGGCTGGTGGCAACGAAGGCAACACCCACGATGAGGAGGATGAGCTTCATCCCCCGGAAATACTCGCGCATGGCGGTGATCAACGAATCGGCCTCCTTGGAAGTTTCACCCGCGACGGCCGCGGACTACCTAGCGTACCACACGGCCGCGGGCGCCCTCAGGCGCGCAGGAGCGCCCGCACGGCGGGCATCGCGAAGTAGATCGCGAAGGCAACGGCCGTCCCGTACATCATGGCATGCACTTCCGCCCCCTTGCCGCGGAGAAGCTTGATGACGCAGTAGGCGACGAACCCCGCGCCGATGCCGTCCGTGATCGAGTACGTGAAAGGCATGAGCGTCACGATGAGGAGCGCGGGGAAGCCCTCCTCGAGGTCGCCGAACGGGATGTCGCGCACGAGTCCCATCATGAGAAATCCCATCTTTGCTCCCGCTGCCACGCCGGCGGCGGACTCGACATATGTCGTCTCCGAAGATGCGCCGGCCGCCCCGCCCGCCACCGCCGCGAGCGAATCCACGAGCAGTACCCGGTTCAGGCGGGGCAGCCGCCCGTCGGCCTCCAGCCACCCCGCCTCGGTGCCGATTCCCACGACCGTGCCCATGGTGTCGAAGAAGTCGGAGAGCATGATGGAGAAGATGGTGACCACGGCGGTGATCGCGCCCACCCTGACGAAGACCGTGAAGTCGAGGCCCGCGCCGAGACTCGACAGGTCGGGCCAGGCCACGAGGCTTTTCGGAATCACGGCCTGCCCCGGCAGGGGAAAGGCGCGCCCGCCCGTCCACGCATTGACGATCATGGCGAGGATCGTGGTGAGGGCGATGCCGAGCAAGAGCCCGCTCGCCATGCCCCGCGACTGGAACCAGACCATGAGCAGGAGCCCGAAGAGCGCCACCGCCACGGGCGCCGCCGTCAGCTCTCCCAAGGTCACGGGCACGCCGGGTGGGCCCGGCTTGACGATGCCCGCGGCGTTCAGGCCGATGAAGAGAATGAAGAGCCCGATGCCGACGCCGATGGCCCGCTTGAGCGAGGCGGGGATGGCATGCATGATCGCTTCGCGAAGTCCGGTCAGCACGAAGCCGGTGATGACCACGCCTTCCAGCACGATGACCCCCATGGCCGCCGGCCACGGCAGCTTCAAGCCCGCCACGAGCTGGAAGGCGACGGCGGCATTGAGCCCCATGCCCGAGGCGAGGGCGAGCGGATAGTTGGCAACGAGCCCCATCAGGATGGTCATCACGCCGGCCACGAGGCAGGTCGCGGCCTGCGTCGCGGCAAAGCCCGGCCCCTGCCCCTGCAGTGCGGGAATGCCCGCGAATCCCAGGATGGCCGGATTCACGAAGATGATGTAGGCCATCACCATGAAGGTGGTGAGGCCGCCGCGCACCTCCGCACCCACGGTGGCGCCACGACGGGACAGGTCGAAGCAGCGCTCGAGCACCGCTCAGTAGCTCTGGTTGCTCTCGATGGGGCGTACGGTCACGCCCTCTTCCGGCACGACCCGGCGTGCCACCGTGATGAACCCGGTGTGGGCGACCATCCGATGAAAGGGGCGGACAGACAGCCCGTCGATGTTCCACGGCCGCATGAGGGTCTCGAACGTCTCGACGAGCGCGTAGCCCGGATGTCGCCGCAGGGCCTCGGAGAGCTGATGGGATTGCACGATGGTAGGCAGGTAGGAGAGGAAGATTCCTCCCGAGCGCAGGGTGCGCGTGACGGGCTCGACGAGATGCCAGGGCTCGGGCAGATCGAAGACCGCGCGGTCCACCGGCTCCTCCTCCCCGAGCCCTTCTTCCACGGGCCGCAGGCGCACGGCCAGGTTGGTTACCTCGCCCATGCGCATCTGGATATTGGCGAGCGCCCGCCGCGCGAAATCCTCCCGCTGCTCGTACGTGATGACCTTGCCTTCCGGCCCCACCGCGCGCAGGAGGGCCAGGGTCAGGGCACCCGAGCCCATGCCCGCCTCGAGCACGCGCGCGCCGGGGAAGATATCGGCCCAGAAGAGGACCATGGCCAGGTCCTTCGGATAGATGACCTGGGCGCCCCGGGGCATGTCGAGCACGTACTCGGCGAGGGTGGGCCGGATGGCGAGACAGCGCGTGCCCTTGGAAGTCCGCACCCAGGCGCCGTCGGGCTGGCCGATGATGGTCTCGTGGTGGATCCAGCCCCGGTCGCAATGAAAGGTCTCGCCCTTTCTCAGGAGGAGAAGGTAGCGCTTGCCCCGCTGGTCGATGAGCAGGACCTGCTCGCCGTCCTGAAAATGGTGGAGGACAGTCACGCGTGTGATCTCTTCAACGCGCGCGCGGCTCGGGCAGGGTGAGGGCGAGGAGGCAGCCGAGCACGGGCGTGAGCGCGGAGATCCAGAGAGCGGAGGAGAGTCCCCAGTGGTCGGCGATCCAGCCGAGAGCGGTGGCGCCGATGCCGCCCGCCCCGATGGCGAAACCCACGATGAGCCCGGAGGCCATTCCCACGTTGCGCGGCATGTAGGCCTGGCCCAGCACGACCGACACCGTGAAGGTGGAGACGAGCACGACGCCGAGGGCGCCGAGCAGGATGAAGCTCCAGATGCCGCTGGCGAGCATGAAGCCCACGGCGAGCGGCGTGGCGAGGAAGAACACGCCGACCATGTAGCGCCGGTGGCCGATGCGGTCCGAGATGGGTCCGGCGATCAGCGTGCCCGCGGCGCCCGCGCCGAGAAAGACGGCGAGAAGCGTGCCGACCATGCGCGGGTCGCCCTTCAGCACCTCGAGGTAGTAGAAGGGGACGTACGTGCTGAAGCCGATCTGGGTCCAGGAGCGGACCGCGATGACGAGGATGAGCAGCGACATCGCCCCGACCATGGTCCGGGGGGCCCGGGTGGCGGTGTGCGTCCGCGCGGGCAGAGGCCGCGAGAGGCCGGGCAGCACCGTCAGGAGAAGCCCCGCCACGAGGAGCCCCGGGACGAGCAGGCCGAGACTGCCCGCGAGGCCCAGCGTGGTCACCAGCGCCGTGATCACGGGTGGGCCGAGAGCGATTCCGATATTTCCGCCCGTCGAGAAGATCGAGACGCCGGTGGCCTTGCGCTCGCCCGCCACCTGCGTCGCCGTCCGATAACCCTCGGGGTGATAGGCGGCCACGCCGAAGCCGCCCAGCATCACGAGGGCGAGCACCGCGTAGTAGCTCGGGGCCACGCCGATGAGCGAGATGCCGATGGCGGAGAGGAAGACGGACAGGGGCAGGAGCCAGCGCCTCGCCGTCTTGTCGGCGAGGAAGCCGAAGAGGGGCTGGATGAGGGACGAGGTCACGTTCGCCATGAGCACGATGACGCCCGTGGCAGCGTAGGTCAGCCCCAGCGCGGACTTCAGATATGGCAAGAGCGCGGGCAGCGAGCCCTGATTGGTGTCGATGACAAGATGGCCGAGGGCGAGGAGCCCCAGCAGCTTGTAATTCGGGCGCGCTCGCTCGGAAACGGAGAGGGCAGCAACGGCGGCGCGCGGCAACGCGACAGCCTGAGCGGTCGGGTCTGGAGTCATGGAACCCTATGCTACACCAAGCACCTCGGGCTCATGACGGCCATCGCGGCCGCCGGTGAGAGCTGGGCTCAGATGCCGAAGGCGTCCAGTCCCGTGATGTCGCGGCCGATGATCAGCGTGTGGATGTCGTGGGTACCCTCGTAGGTGTTGACCGTCTCAAGGTTCATCATGTGGCGGATGATGGGGTGCTCGTCCACGATGCCCGCGGCGCCCAGAATGTCGCGGGCCAGGCGCGCGGTGTCGAGGGCCATCTGGACATTGTTCATCTTGGCCATCGAGATCTGCTGCGCCCGCGCCTTGCCCTCGTCCTTGAGCTGGCCGAGCCGCAGGCA
>WNFA01010053.1_pt1 | contig 10621 bp, 10 predicted proteins | sample 5400481 | NCBI WGS metagenome assembly WNFA01 (sample SAMN13153340, study PRJNA577476) | soil metagenome | isolation source: 120 cm saprolite under Douglas fir tree site 2 hole 1 replicate 2 | place: USA:California | collected 2015-04-18 | reverse complement strand
TCAAATTCTCAAATCTGAGACTCAAATTCTCAAATCTGAGTCTCAAATTCTCAAATCTGAGTCTCAAATTCTCAAATCTGAGTCTCAAATTCTCAAATCTGACTGTTAAATGCTCAAATATGGGCTCAAGTCCTCGTGTCATTTTTGTTGGATGGTCAAATGCTGATTTAAATTTGGGGTCAGAAGATGCTGCATGCCATTATCAATTATAACTGCTACAATTTCTTCCAAGTAAAAGGGTCATCCTCAAGGTCGCCCTCCCCATCTATATCGGAAGACCCCCATTGCATGGAAATGATCTCCTCATCAGACTGGGGCTCAACTATACAGATTGTAAAAGATGAGCAAGGAAAAGAGAAATGCATGGGGAAACAGATGGAAAAACACTTGCATTTCACGCGCTTTTGACTAGGCCCTTTGGAAACTGATTTCCCTGACCTGGCCTTTGACTTCCTTGAACCTCCCTGGTCCCAGCCATCTGAAGCCCAAAGGACCTTCTCATTACTTGTTGACACTACAACAGCAGCATCTTCAACCTGTTCCTTGACCCCGGGACCTAAATCAAATAATTGCGATGGGCAGTGTTAAAAAAAGGAGGGATATGAGTGAGTTTTTGGCTTGTACCATAATAATGAGGAACAAATTCCATCCTCAAATCCTGACCGCTCTCCTCCCTAACTCCAACCAGCATAGCATGGATAAGCCGGTACACGAGGGTATTAGCTGGATCCAAGGTAGGCTTGCCATTTCGCCAGTCTGTCATAGACTTGAGCTCCTGAGCTGAGTCTGGATAAGCTGCTCCAGCAGGGTAGTTGACCAGCTGCAACGTCTGGTATCGGTTGCTATTGGTGGCCAGAGACACCACTGCTGCTGGTGCGACTTGGAACCTGACTGTTTGGGTTCCCCATGACATCCTACGGAATATTGCTTTCAAACCAATAAAGTATCAGTTAGTGCCCATCTCATGAGGAAAACCCATTAATGAACTGACCCAGATGAGACGTCCAATGAAACTGGAAGCCCTTATGAAGAGCCTCCACAGCTGACTTTCCATCCAAACCGTTGAAATACCCTTGTATCTCCTTACCAAAGAACTCCCTAGCTTCATCTGAACCGGCTTTCAATGAGCTGATAGCCGATGCCAGCTTAGAAATCGACTCCTGTTCATCCTCAGATTCTGCCTTGATCTTTCTTTTCTTTGGCACAACTGGCTGAACTTGAGGCGCCAGGCTATTGCCTGCGGATTGTTGGGGGGGAGCTGTTGTATTTTGGGTTGAGTTGGGAGGATTTTGAGTGGGAGCGTGAGGGTTTGCAGTATCCAGAACAGGCACTGCCCGGGATAGGACTGACGATGTAAGAGGAGGAAGGGAGGCTGGCAGAGAGGAAGGAAGGATTTTGGGGACAAATGAGTCGGGCTTTAACAACAAATCAGAATACAGCCAACTGCAAAAATATGTTTAGTAATGAAATAAAAGAACCCTCTCCTGCTTGCTCAACTCACTGGACAAAACTTGTTATATATTGCCTGACGTTTGAAGGTGCCCAGAGTAGATCTTGAAGGAAATTCGTAAATTGAGGAGTAGGGCCAAAGAACCGCGCAGCCATATTGGTCTTAGGGTGTTGGGCATTGGCCCCAACAATGAACCCATTAACAGACAAGCCATATTTTACATACAACTGCAGCGACTTCAGGAACAATATTAAATTTAATATCCTGAAATTATAACTTGAAAATAAAACAAACTCACATAGCTCTCTAGCTCCTTCTGGGCTGCATCTGCCTCCCTCATGCACTGAGACTCAGATGCTGACCTATGGCTCAGCAGTAGGCTGTTCTTGAGCGCAGCTGATTTCAGCTGATTTTCCCACGTCTTTATCCCGGCTTTACTCTTTCCCTGCCTAATCTTCTTATAGGCCGCTGATTCGTCTGACATATTGATCTTAGGAAAGCCGGGCATATCAGACCCCTCTTCCTGAGTTAATCGGATGACAGACTCTTCCTCTTCTTCTTCAGAATCATCCGATCTACCATCAACATCTAGCCTGGCACCTTCTTCCTCCGCGCTCTCATCAGTATCCTCCCAGTCCTCAGCCTCCTCAATGTCTGGCGCATTGTTTTTCTCGCCAGCATCTGAGTCGACCTCCCTCTCATCCTGGGGCTGAGCCTTTTCATCAAACGCAGGCTCCCACGGGATATCTGCAACTGGCTGATTAGTTTATGTATCCATGGATAAAATCCTGATATTCTCACATCCACGCCGAGCGCTCCCCCTCAAGCTTAAAAACGCCTGCCAAACACTGAACCCCTCTGCCTCCAAATAAACCCTCAAAACATCCCCGACTTGACTGAGATTCAGCCTGTGCTTTCGCGCATATCTTGATAGCCTACGCTGGAGCTGATCCATCATTTTCCGGACCTCCTCCTTGTGCTTTCGAGTAAACGGCTTGAAAGTCACCTTGCCTGCCCTTTTCCGCTTTTCTCGGATTATCTTTGCCTCCTCATGCTGCTTCAGTATGCCTGCTGCAGCGTCCTGGCCATTTTTCTCCAGCCCCATGCCCGTTGTAATGATGTCAATGGCCGTTCTGGCGGAAGGCTTGCCCTGACTGGCGGCCAGTACCTGGGTATCGATCAGGGGAGCAGCTACTGGAGTTGGGGGCGGATTGGGAGCTGGTTCTGGAAGCCGGGTGGGAATTTTGGATTGGTGGAGGTCGGGGTATTTGAGAAAGCAGGGGTTTTAGAATCTACATTTGTCCGGCATTAGTTAAGAGGAGCTCTAACATATCATAATAATAATATCTACTATACCATGAGGTCGACTCAAATTAGCTCTTAAAGACGCTGGTGTCCCAAGAGCATAGGGCTGCTTCATCGGAGATGAAGCAGTTACCTCCTAAGACTTTCAGTTAGGCCCCTTCTCTAACTAATAGTATGAAATATATACTCACCACATGGAAGGCGCTTTTCAGGGGTGAAGGAACTGGAGTACAAGTACTATGGAGGGTAGCGACAGCTTGCTGAGTGCCTGGGCCTGGACCGCCCAGAGCTTGGTTTTCTGACCTCTTTGCCTGAGCCCGCGCTACTCAGAATGCAACACATCATTATATCTTCTGCCTTTTAAACACTTTGACTGACTTGTCCGGCTGCTAGGTCCTGCTTCAGATTCAGCTTTGATTTGGGCAGTACCTTCATTTGCTTTTACTGACCCGCCAGAACATCCAAGTTAGAGGGAATTCGACAAATGGGAAAATAGAAAAACATGCCTGGTTTGGCTCCTGTCCTTCTCATTGCCCTCGCCTTATCTAGGGAGGCTGCAGTGCTCTTCCCCCTACATACGTTATACCACCTAGATCAGAGGCAGTACCGGATACAATTTGGTTGAAGGCCTACTTTGGCATTGCTACAGCCAGCAATATTCACCCAAAATCAAGCTAATAATACACCGAGTGATATGACGAGTTTGAACCCACCTTTCTTACCCATCTTCAATATTATCCTGCCTAAAATAAGCAACTATCAGCCCCTTCAGCACCGTTGATACAAAAAAAGCAAACTGTTTTTCGGAGCTTTATTTAAGACAATAGAAGTGTGTTTTTTTAACAAAATATCATTTCCCTCAATGAAGAGGGCCCAAAGCAGAAACAAATCAAAAGTCGAAAAAAAAGGGGGGGCTCACAAGATTTTTTGTATCCAGTGAGGACAGTCAGGGGCTTTTCAAAGTATAACAGGCACTCAGGGAGCTTGTTGTACTGAGAAATATCGATGTCCTAAACTCAGCCCCAAGATGGCGGCAGTAGCTGAGAGCATGCCTTGTTTGGCTGAGCAATACAAACAAATAAACAAATAAAGAAGCCCTATCGGGCCTGGAAAAGGTCCGTGGGATTGACATATGGGGGCGGCGTTTACTGGCGTTGGGAGAGAATATCTATGTTTATTCATCTTTAACTGCAGCACTCTGCTTCACCAATTTCATTTGGGAATCGAGCAAAAATCAATAAACGCACTAAGTAAAACTAAAGATTAAGATTATTGTTATACTGCATCCTGCGCTTGTATTCTTTTATATATATACTAATGTATTCGGCGCTAAACTCGTTATACCTCCCCCTCTCTTCCTTTGAAAGGTTGAAAATAAGATCCTTTGCCTCTGCTCGCGCCATGTTTGCTGCATGCCTGACAGAGTTTGGCAAAATAGGGAGTTTGGTCAGTTTACCCTCTGCATTGAACGGCATTGGAAACAACAGCAAGGGTAGAAGCGCAATTGTGAGCAAGGCGAAGAGGTTTCGGTCAGCGAACGGCCGATTGGGGTCTTTTCGATGAGGGAAAAGCGCCTGCCAGTCCACCATTCGTGAAATAACGATCGATATGTCGTCGTGCTGGCTATTTGACCATATATCATGCCATATGGCATATCGGATGCCGTGCAGCAACATAGCCTCCATGCTTTGTCGGCGTAACAAGGAGCTGCCCAGCATTAACGCTGGCCCGGCAACGACGTTGGCTAGCTCTACAGTGGCCACAGCGTGTATAGCGCCAGATGGCAATATGCTGTATGAACCAATTGAGTACATCTGGCAAATGTATAGGGCAAAGGGGGCCTACCCGGCATCATTTGGTCCCAAAACGAAAACGGAAAACTCCAGGCCCTCCGTTTCGAGTATTTCCCAAAGTCCCTCCGCACCCAGCTTCGTTGGAAATTCAGGCAGAGTCCTCAGATCCCCCTTAAATGCTGCAACCAAAAGGAGCTTGTACCCTTCGTGCACATACAGCATAGTTCCCACACCGTTGGGATCGACGTGTGGAGTGTGAACCGTTCCTGAGGCAGAGAAAATTGCAAACAAATGGCCGTTCGTTTTCAAATGGCTCACGCTGTCCCGTTTTGCCGATGCGCACACAATTTCGGCAAGGTGCGCATCTGAAACAGACCTAATGACATCAGGCAATAATGAGACAAAGGCCAATTTGTAAAACAAATTGCTCGACGTAACTCGCACAGAGAAGCTAAACCAGCCACCCTGATATTAAGACTGACGAGGGGTATGGACAGAGCATTCAGACATCGGGTCTGCTGCGCATCCTGAAACTCCATAGCCGCGTCAATGAGGGATATCGAAACGCGGTCAAAAGTATCATCCACTAGAGGACCGTCCAGATCTAGAGCAGGTTACAGAATTGGGATCCAATCTGCACAGCAAATTGCATACCTTGCGCTTCCACTTTCACACCAGGAACAAGGCCAGCAGCCTTGAGACACCCTGCAGCATATCGCCGACGAAGGTCATCGTATTCGTGAGGAATTGCCCCTTCAAACCCGCTGCTCAACTTCCAGATCGCCTTCTCAGGGATGCTGTCAATCGCCCAATCGACGAGGGAGCTTTGGAAGTCCGTCTGATACTCGAACTGCGATGAATCGCTTTCCTAGAAGTTTGCAAATGAGCCATCAGCTATCCATCGCCATATCGGAATACAGAATACGGGGCCTCGCCTCATTCACAAAACCTTGATCCATTATTATGGCGGATGCATTAAAAATAACCCTTCGTCCGCACGAGGCCCCGTCGTTTTGGAAGGGGATCTGGAATTCGAGCCGCTATTAACTATAACTGAAGCCCCATAAACCAGATTGGGGACTCGCTTTGATCTCCTTGAACTTGAGTTTTTCGCGAATGAAACCGTAATCCTCGCTTGTTGGGCACGTTTCACGTTTCAGAACATCGGGTTGCAGATACCTTGCAGCTTCAGCAAGGACCTTGACGACCTCTGCTTTGCTAGGCTCTGGCATTTCCCAACGCATCGAGCATAAATGGTAGACGGTCGTCTCGCTAGCTGCTGCTCCCTCCTTGGCCCAATTCCAAGGATTGACAATAACTGCAAGGGAGAAATGCCCGCTACGCTGACTGTATAAGTCCCAAAAAGATACAACAGCTGAGAATGACTTGCTTTGTGTAGACGGGCCAAATGATTTTGTCCAACTCCGGTATGTTGAAGCGCGCGAGGAGCCGGTCGACTACCGCCCTTTTCTTCCCAGTAGCTTTGGCATCCGCTGCTTTACTTTTGGACTGCCGGCCATTCTCCTCCAGCCACATTTTGACAGCAGGTCTTAGCTCAGTTGTTGTTGGCAAAACGCACACCCGGCTTCCAGCAGCGGCGTTGAGTTGCCGCAACTCACGGTGAGCCCATCTAACGCCCAAATAAGTTTAAGCAGCGGCTAAGCAGTGGATACGGACTCACAATAGACCAAACGTCAAGCCATCGTCATTCATCATCTTGCGCTCGTCAGCTAACAGGGTAAGAGCTCGCATATCTGCCGCATGATCCTGATAAGGCCCGAATGCAGGAATATATGGCCCATGAAACCTTGAGTCGCCGCTGGACAAGCGTCAGTTTAAAAGGGGTGAGGCTGGCTAAACGCCTTACCCTGAATGGGACACAGCGCTAGAGTCCGCTCCGGCATTCTTTTCGAGATCAACAACAACCGGCTCTGGCCCAGCGCCAATAACCAAATCGACTTCCATGGCATCCGCAGAGCGTTCGCCAGCCTCTACGGCATCAGCCCCGTCAATATCCATATCCTCATCGGATGTCGAGACCCCGGGGCTGCTGGCGGCCAGCGTAGTCAAGGCGTGTTTGTCGCCACGACATTTCTCTGAGTTCCTATACATAAACTTTCATTTTAAACTCGCACTTTCTAGGGTCAGCAGGCTTACATTTTCATCTCAGGCGGGTGAGGGCCCAGGGCCTTGCGAAGTTCCATTGGCGGACTGCTGTCGGCAGATTTGTCCCTGCACCGCAGTAAGGCCGTTCCGAACAGTGAGGGAAAATCAATAGAGCAGGAGAGCGAATGCCTACACATGTTTCACAATCAGCACTCCTTGAAGCGCTCGCTGTTGCTCCTTAAAAGAGAGATTCTTGAATGCAGAAGCTGAAACGACTGTAGGGGACCTGGTCGAATTTTGTCTCCTCTTCACATATTCCACCATCCGCTTAAAGTCTTCAAGATGTTCCTAGCCAAGAAGAGTATGTCATGCTTTGTAGTTTTTATTCAATAGACGCCTTACCAGACGGCGATAGGGAAAGTGGAATTGCTCAAACTTCTCAATAAACGCACCCTTCCCAGCATCGAATTTGTAGGTGGGAAGATCTGCTTGGTAGCGGCGTCTGTCCTCATGCGGGTCTTCACTTGGCTTGGATGCGCTGCCCTCCTCTTGTTTTTCCCCCTCTGCCTCCCCATAATCAGACTCGACGGCGTCTCTCTCGGGCACCAGCGCATTGCGTTCAAACGTGTCCCGCAAATTCTTCACCGTAAGATTCCCCTCGTCTAGAGGCTGCAAATCTACTGCAGCACGACGACCGCTCATTGAGCGTTTTCCAAGGACTTGACGGGGCGGAATAACCGCCCTTTCCTTCCCTTTCCGACTGGTGGAAGAAGCGCGAGCTGTTGTTTAAGAAAATCAGTATAAATGTAGATTTTAGAGTAAATAAGTCCCACTGCGCTGCAGGGCCTGTGTTTGCTTGGGAAGTTTGCGCCGAGTATTCCATGTCACCCTCGTACTAGGTCCAGCCTCAGGCTCATCGTTGCTTGAGCCATCAGATACCGCTACGCTATGCTGCTTTGATACCCGAGGCCGGTCAGCCGGAGCGTCCTCATTCTCCTCGCTATCGCTTGGCGCCGCCGAGGAGAGGGAGCTACTTTCCTCATCCGTTAAATTATTGCGTTCCCTGGTACGACCAAACGGAGAGGGCCCAGGGGTGGATGGCCGACCCCTGCGATTGGCGTGCGGGGGGACAGGGTAAGACGGTGTGGGAATTGTAGGGGAGGGGGGTTCAGCCTTTTGAGGCATTCTGGAATTAATGGATTTCCGCAATGCTGAATTGAGAGGGAGTGGTGAGGGGTTGCGGGGCGCTGAGTGGGAGGGCGGTTCTTTTGCTGGACCCGTTATTGCGGCCGTAGGGAAGCCGGGCCTGAGGGGCGGCAAAGGAGGGGGGAGCGGTGCAGTCGCGGTGGATGACGCGGGCGGAGCGGGATCAGCTAGCTGGTGCATTGCATTTTTGGGGGCCTCAGCGCCCATAAGACCTCCCGCCAGCATCAGCGTGTCCACTGAAAAATCCTCAGCACCGCCAATTGTCCCAAACGAGGGCAACTGAGGCATTGCATTTTGGGGGGCTGCAGCATCCGTAAGACCTCCCGCCAGCATCAGCATGTCCGCTGAAAAATCCTTGGCACCGCCGATTGTCTCAAACGAGGGCAACTGAAACACCGCATTTTGGGGGGCTTCAGCACGCATAAGACCCCCCGCCAGCATCAGCATGTCTGCTGAAAAATCCTCGGCACCGCCAATCGCCTCAAACAACGAGGGCAACTGAGATGCAGCCGCCGCGGGAGCCTGGGTAGCAGTATCAACGGGGTTTCCATTGTCATTCATGGCGATAGGGTCCGCAGTGGGCAAGATGGAAGGGAGCGGTGGACGGCTGGTTTTGCGCAATTCCTTTGCCCCGTCGTTGAGTTCTTCCAAAATCCGTTCCCAGCGTTGAGTCGCTTCTCGGACATCCCACGTTTCTTCTAGGAGCGAAATATGCACCGCAATCCTCATGAATAAAACCGAGAAAGCAAAGACGTTTGTATCGAATGCGCCGTTTATACAAGAAGAATGCACGCCGTATGATAGGAGCTTTAATTATTTCAGTTAGTTTTTCATCCCCCTTTGAAGCGCAAGACCCCTGCTCACATTAAAAAAGCTGGGCCTGAAAGGCTGGTTTTGGGAATTGAACGGCGTGGATAAAAAAATGAGGAGCGGCGATATAATCGCGATGTAAGTCGAGCGATGGCTTATGGAAGCCCATGATGTAGTTTCGACGCTTTCGCCCTGAATATAGCATTTGCAATTATAAACAACGCTGCAACAGACACGGGATAATGAACTCAACGGATGAGAATTTTCTGATCCTGGCTGCAAACCAGCACAAAGCTGCTGCAGCAGGATGGCCCTCCCGTTCGCCAGGCATACCGGCCAGCGTTCGAATGTCTGCGCTGGAGAAGTGCGCAGGAGCAGCGCCCTCCTGGACCTCCGAGACTGGCGCAGAAGCCCCCGTATGGGCCTTTTTGCTCTTCTTGCGAGCGGGACGCTTTAAACTCGGCGTGGTTTGCACCGGCGTCATTGCAATAGGCTTAAATACGCGCCCGGGTTGGGAATCAAACATATATTCCCGAAACCTCATCGCTGCTGTAGCAAGCTGCGCGCAAGATCGACGGTCGGGGGCTCGCTCTGAGAACGACTCTGAGTAATACGGCCTGTATTGAAACCGCATGGCTTCGGGCACGACGAGATCTTCTGTCGCTGGGCGGTATCCTGCAATGCCAAATAGCGCAGTGAGGGTGAAAAGCGACACTGTAGCCTCTAAACGATCGTTAACATCGGCACCTCTGTAAATGCCAGCAGGGTTGGATGCAGCTGCCGGGGGTTCGCGGGTGAAAAAGGCGATGCCTGCTTTTTGTTTTGAGAGCCGGCTCCTCCGCGAAACATCCTGCTCTGGTTGAAACAGCGGGATGGTAGAAAGGTGTGCGCAGACTCCCTTCACTACCTGACGCATGTAGCCGAGGCGCTCATTAGGGGCCTTGTCCAGATTGTCCCAGGCGCCGATGACCCTAGCCTCAAGGGAATCTATTGGACCCTCCAGACACGGCAGGAGGGTCGGATCGTAACGGCGATACACGAGGACAAAAGCTGTCCAAAGGTCGTTGTTGGAGGTGGCGTCGTCGACCTGTTTCGAAACGTCGGATATCGAAAGGTTAAAACCTCTCTCGCTGTCCTGGCATAGCCATTGATCAGGCCCGCTAGTACCACTCGTGTTAGAATATGTCTGAATGGGCCAGTTGTTAGTTGGCGCTGGCGAAAAAATGAGTCTGGAAGGAACTCACTGCCTCTGTTGACATGCTTGAAGAAACTGGGCGTCTGCAAATTACATGATAAATCAGTACTAAAATTATTTTCCATAACAGAAAGAAGACATACAGGAGGAGAGGATAGTTTTGAGAGGGGGTACTTGACTGCTTTGGCACGCAGTGGGAATCCGCTGGCACCAGGTGTACGACTCAAATTTGGAACAGAGGCAGTCGCGAGGCTGTGAGGGTTTGAGGAGAAGGAAAAAGAACCAAAACACACTCAAGGAGTGTTTTGGTTCAAATCCAGGCGGGCGTTATTGGAGGTGAGTGCAGAGTCTGCCGTTCAGAGGTTGGGCCCTCGGAGAAAGAGGTCACGTGGAGAGACCCAAAATCGGGTGCGCAAAAGTATATTCAGTTCAGGCATTAACGTTAACGCATGAACAAAAAAGGCAGCGGGGGAGTTTCATTGCTGTCAAAGAAAGGAAGTCTGTCAGATTTCCAGTTATGACATAGAGTACCCGTCCCAGTCAATTGATGCATTTCAAGAATCTCCCAAATACGTATTTTACAGCTAGTTGACAGCGCTTGCCGCTCAAGACAACAGAAAGGGCGCTGTAGTAATATTAGAATACTGATTATACGTCGTTATATAGCCTGTTTTCTGAACACTGCCCTGAGTTTTAAAGCCTAAATTGGAAAAATAAGACGTGTATTACAGCAGTAGCAAGGCAGCTAATTGCCCT
>WNFA01005471.1_pt1 | contig 10624 bp, 10 predicted proteins | sample 5400481 | NCBI WGS metagenome assembly WNFA01 (sample SAMN13153340, study PRJNA577476) | soil metagenome | isolation source: 120 cm saprolite under Douglas fir tree site 2 hole 1 replicate 2 | place: USA:California | collected 2015-04-18 | reverse complement strand
GCGCCGGCATGCCGTACATTGGGTCGAGCGCCGGCAGCGTGATCACCGCGCCGACCATCCGCACCACCAACGACATGCCCATCGTGGAAGTGAAGTCGCTCAACTCGCTGGGCCTCGTTCCGTTTCAGATCAACGGCCACTACATGGATCCCGATCCGGGCTCCACCCACAAAGGCGAGACGCGCGAGGAGCGGATCCGCGAATTCCATGAAGAGAATTCGACGCCGGTGGTGGGATTGCGCGAAGGAACGATGCTGCTGGTCGAAGACAGCTCCTACAAGCTCCTGGGCCTCAAGCCTGCACGCATTTTCAGGCGCGGAAAGGAGCCCATCGAGGTCGGACCGGGAGCGCGGCTGGAAGAGTTTTTGAAATGACACTCCTGCTCACGCGCCGCGACGTCGCCGATCTGTTGACGATCGACGACACGATCGCAGCCGTCGAAAATGCATTCCTCCTGTTGGGCCGCGGCGAAGTGCCGCGTCCGGCCATCGCGGGGCTGCACGCGCCGGGCGGCGCCTTTCACATCAAGGCCGCCATCGCAGCCGATCGTTTCGCGTCCAAGATCAACAGCAACTTTTTCGAGGCCAAGCCGCGCATCAAGGGCGTGATCATCCTCGGCGATACCAGTGACGGCCGCGTGCTGGCGGTCATGGATTCCATCGAGATCACGATCCTGCGCACCGGCGCGGCCACGGCGGTGGCCGCGAAATATCTGGCGCGGGACAAGGTACGCACCGCGCTCATCATCGGCTGCGGCCTGCAGGGACACGTGCAGGCACGCGCTCTGCGACGCGTGCGCGATATCGAGAAGATTTTCGCGTATGACGTCAACGGTGACGCCGCCGCCGGTTTTGCGGAACACATCGGAGCTGAAGCGGTTCCCACGCCGGTGTGGGCGGACATCGTCGTGACCTGCACTCCCTCGCGATCGCCGATTCTTCACAGCGTGCAACCGGGAGCTTTCGTCGCCGCCATCGGAGCCGATAGCGAAGAGAAGCAGGAGGTCGCGCCATCGCTGATGGCATCCAGCAAAGTCGTGACCGACGTGACCGAGCAATGCCGTACCATCGGCGATCTGCATCACGCCATCGAGGCAGGCACGATGCGCGTCGAAGACGTCTACGCCGAGCTCTCGGAGATCGTGGCCGGCAAAAAGCGCGGGCGCGAGCGCGACGACGAGGTCATCATCTTCGACTCCACCGGCATGGCGCTCCAGGACGTCGCCGCCGCAGCCATCGTCTACGAGCGCGCCGTCGCCGCCGGACGCGGAACAGCATTCGAGTTTGCAGGGTTTTGAGCGGCAATGCTCCCGCAATCCGCAGAGCTCCCGGTCGCGGAAAGCGAAGAAAAAACCGAGGAGCCGCCGCTCTTCAAGGTGTTGCTGCACAACGACGATTACACCACCATGGACTTCGTCGTGCAGGTGTTGCAGAGCGTGTTCAACCTGCCGCCCGATCGGGCCATCCAGGTGATGCTCAACGTGCATGTGAAAGGAATTGGCGTGGCCGGCGTTTACACGTATGAAGTTGCCGAGATGAAGGTCGCCAAAACGACCGCCCTGGCAAGAGAACAGGAATTCCCGTTGTTATGTACGATAGAAAAAGCATAGTGCCGCGTGCCGAAGTGCCGCGTGCCGGTAGATCATGATTGCGAAGCCCCTGCAGAAGACCTTCGAGTTCGCGCTGAATGACGCGATCTCGCGCCGCCACGAATACGTGACGCTCGAGCATGTGCTGTACGCGCTGCTGCACGATCGCGAAGTGGCCAGGGTCATCCGCGAATGCGGCGGCGATGTCGATCAGCTCAAAAAGCAGCTCGACGACTTCATGAACCGCACCCTCGAGAAGCTTCCCGACGATGCCGAGGTCCAGCCGGTACTGACCGCGATGTTGCAGCGCGTCGTGCAATACGCACAGTTGCACGCCCAAAGCTCCGGCCGCAAGGAAGTCGACACCGGCCAGATGCTGGCCGCGCTCTATCAGGCCGAACGCTCGCAGGCGGTCTATCTGTTGCGAAGTCAGGGCGTCAACAAACTCGACGTGCTCAGTTACCTCTCCCATGGAATCGCGAAAACGCCGGTCGGTGTGCCCAAGCCGGCCTTTGCCGCGCCGGACGAAGAAGGCGAAGTCTCAGGCGATCCGCTCAAGCAGTTCGCGGTCAATCTCATCGAGCGGGCGAAGAAAGGCGAGATCGATCCGCTCATCGGACGTTCGCTCGAGCTCGAACGCACCATCCAGATCCTGTGCCGCCGCCGCAAGAACAATCCGCTCTTCGTGGGCGAGCCGGGAGTGGGCAAGACGGCCATCGCCGAAGGACTCGCGCTCAAGATTCACAAGAACGAAGTGCCGGCCGTGCTCAAGGATGCCGAGGTCTATTCGCTGGACATGGGGGCAGTGCTGGCGGGGACCAAGTATCGCGGCGAGTTCGAGCAGCGATTGAAAGCGGTCATCGCGGCGCTTCTCGAGAAAAAAGAATCCATCCTGTTCATCGATGAGATCCACACCATCGTCGGCGCGGGGGCGGTCAGCGGCGGCACGATGGATGCCTCGAACATTCTCAAGCCTGCCATCGCGTCGGGAAAACTGCGCTGCATCGGCTCGACCACCTATGCCGAGTACAAAGCGTCGTTCGAGCGCGATCGTGCGCTGGCGCGGCGCTTTCAGAAAATCGAGATCGGTGAGCCGACCGTCGGCGAGACTATCGAGATCCTCCGCGGCCTGAAGAACTATTACGAAGAGCACCACCGCGTGACCTTCTCCGATGACGCCATCAAGCTGGCGGCGGAGTTGTCGGCGAAGTACATCCACGATCGCCACCTTCCCGACAAAGCGATCGACGTTCTCGACGAAGCAGGCGCGCGGATGCGCATGCTCGGCACTCAAAACACGACCATCGGCGAAGCCGATGTGGAACAGGTCGTGGCGCGCATGGCGAAGATTCCGCCGCGCACCATCGCCGTCAGCGAAAAGGACCGCCTGCACAATCTCGATGGCGATCTGCAGCGCGTGATCTTCGGACAGGACCACGCCGTCAAGCAGATCGTCAGCGCCATCAAACTCTCGCGCTCGGGACTCGGGCATCCCGAGAAGCCGATCGGGTCGTTTCTCTTCTCCGGGCCGACCGGCGTCGGAAAGACCGAGCTCGCCAAACAGCTGGCGGTCTCGTTAGGCGTGGAGTTCATCCGCTTCGACATGAGCGAGTACATGGAGTCGCACACCGTGTCGCGTCTCATCGGCGCGCCGCCGGGCTATGTCGGGTTCGATCAGGGCGGCCTGCTCACCGACGCCATCATCCGCACCCCTTACGCTGTCCTGGTGCTCGACGAAATCGAAAAGGCGCATCCGAATCTCTTCTCGATCCTGCTGCAGGTCATGGATCACGCCACGCTCACCGACAACAACGGCAAGAAAGCCGACTTCCGAAACGTGATTCTGATCATGACCACCAACGCCGGCGCACGCGAGATGAGCGACTCCGGCATGGGCTTCACGCAGACCGGCACGAGCGGCAAGGGACGCGGCGTGATCGAGCGGACCTTCGCTCCCGAATTTCGCAACCGGCTCGACGCCTGGATCGCGTTCGACGCGCTCAGCTTCGAAACGACCGAGCGCGTGGTCGACAAGTTCATCGACGAGCTGCGGGTGCAGCTCGCGCCGAAGAACGTGACCCTGGAGCTGCGCGAGGGGGGGCGGGCGTGGCTGGCCAAGAACGGCTACGACCGCGCCTTCGGTGCGCGTCCGATGGCGCGCCTCATCCAGCAGAAGATCAAGGAGCCGCTGGTCGACGCGATTCTGTTCGGAACGCTGCAGAGCGGGGGGGCGGTAGTGGTGGACGCGGACGGATCCGAGCTTCGACTCGATTACTAAGGGATGAGGGCAGAGGGATGAGGGATGATTCGAATCATTCAGCCCTCATCCCTCATCCCTCATCCCTCTTCCCCGATCCGCGCAAAGCGCGCGGCGACATCATCGCCATCGGCGAAGATCTCAGTCCCGGCACGCTCCGCGACGCCTACCGCCACGGGATTTTTCCATGGCCGCATGAGGAATTGCCGCTGCCGTGGTTCTCGCCGCGCCGTCGCGCGGTGATTTTCTTCGATGAGCTGCACATCGGCCGCACGTTGCGGCGATCGATCAAACGCGCGGAGTTCACCTTCACCATCGACAAGGCCTTCGACGATGTCATCCGCGCTTGTGCGTCCACGCCGCGGGCCGAGGGCGAGGGAACGTGGATCGGCCCGGAGTTCGTGCGCGCCTACACGCGCCTGCATCGCGAAGGCGACGCGCACAGCGTCGAGGCATGGGACGGCGATGCGCTCGCCGGCGGTCTCTATGGCATCGATGCCGGCGGTCTGTTCACCGGCGAGAGCATGTTTCATCATCGCCCTGATGCATCGAAGCTCGCGCTGCTGCATCTGATCGACCATCTTCGCAATCGCGGCGCGACGTGGCTCGACTGCCAGATCATGACCCCGCACATGCGCGCCCTCGGCGCACGCGAGATTCCCCGCCCGCGCTTTCTCGATCTGCTGGAAGAGACGCAGGCTCGCGCACTGCGGCTGTTCTAGGAGCGCCGCCATTCTGGCGGCGCGGGCTGGAAGCCCGCGTGACCGGCCGGCTGGAAGCCGGCGCTCCTGCTCACTGCGTCTTTTTTGCTTCCACGATGGCCGGCTTGAAGCTCGACACGGCGCCCAGGACTTCGTTCTTCTCCTTCTCCGGCACCTTGAATTTTTCGAGCGTCGCCACCAGATGTCCAACTGCAGCGTTCCAATCCGCTTCCGTGATGCCCATCCCCTGATGGGCGGTTTTCATGTCGCGGCCGATGTAGACGCACGGTCCGCCCGTCGCCGCGCAGAGCTGATCGACGACCAGTTGCCGGATGCGGCCGAGGGAATCCTTGCTGTGTCCGGCGAAGAAGCGGGACAGCGATTTGTCGGTGGCCATCCGACCGATGAAATCATCGGCGACGGCGGCAAGCGCATCGTAACCCCCCAGCCGTTTGTACAGCGAAGGTTGCTGGGCAAAAACCGACGACGTGGTGGTGATGAGCAGACAGAGTGCCAGTAGAGACTTCTTCATCTTCCATCCTCCTTGCCGACACTACGATCGAGGACGCAATTCGGATTGGGCGTATATTCGGCCGGTGCTTGACGGAGGAACGATCATGAACGCACTCTCTCGCCGCGACCTCGGACGTCTCCTGGGCATCGGCGCCGTTGCCGCCACCCTCCCTCCCCTCTTCACGCAAAATCCGGCGCCCCGCCGCTCGCGCCGAGGCGGCATTCGGCTGAGCGCGAATGAAAATCCGTACGGCCCGTCGGCCAGCGCCGCCAGCGCCATGCGCGACGCGATGCGACTCGTGAATCGCTATCCCGATGACGCACAGGACGAGCTGGTCGCGACCATCGCGAAGCTGCACGACGTCTCCGCCGATCACGTCATCCTGGGCGACGGGTCGAGCGAGATTCTGAAGCTGACTGCCGCCGCGTTCTCCGGTCCGACGCGCAAGGTCGTCATGGCCGATCCGACCTTCGAAGCGATCGGAGCGTACGCGGGCGCTGCGGGAGCCGACGTCGCAAAGGTGCCGCTGACATCTGCTTACGCGCACGATCTGGAAAAGATGGCGGCCGTACCAGGCGCAGGCGTGATCTACGTCTGCAATCCGAACAATCCAACCGCCAGCATCACCAACAAACAGAACGTCCGTGCGTTTCTGCAGTCGCTGCCGCAGGACACGATCGCGCTGGTCGACGAGGCGTACTTCCATTACGCCGACAGTCCCGACTACGAGAGCGTGATCCCGCTGGTGCAGATGCGACCCAATCTCGTCGTGGCGCGAACGTTCTCGAAAATCTTCGGAATGGCGGGCATCCGCTGCGGCTACGGCATCGCACAACCCGCCCTGATCCAGCGCATGAATCAACAGAAGGCCTGGGACTCGATGAACGTGGTCGCGATCGCGGGGGCGCAAGCGAGCCTGCTCGACACGGCACACGTGGTCGAAGGCCGCAAACGCAACGGTCAGACCCGCGATGAAGTGGTGACCGAAGTCAAGAAAATGGGCTACGACGTCGTGCCGTCGCAGGCGAATTTCATCATGATCAACATCAAGCGAAACGTCCGGCCCGTCATCGATTCGATGCGCGCGCAGGGCGTGCACGTCGGAAGAGTCTTTCCCGCGCTGGGGGATCATCTCCGCGTCACGATCGGCACGCCGGACGAGATGCGCTCGTTCGTGGCCGCGTTTCGCACCGTCGCTGCGTGAGACACATCGCCGCCATCCTCATTGCACTCTTGGCGGTCGACTGGCCGGGTCGCGATTTCATTTCACGATTTCCGAATCACGCCCAGAACGAATCGGCGACGCGCCTGATGGCGACCGCCTCGCGCCTGGCCGACGGACGTCACAACGACGCCGATACGCTCCGCACTTTGCGCGCGCAAATCATCAGCAGTCCACCGCCGGTATGGGGGCAGCAGATCGACGAGATCCTCGAGCCGCCCGTGCCGCCGCTCTCGCTGCACATGCGTCTGTTCCGAATGTTCGGCGCCGACGCGATGGCGCAGCACAATAACGCTGCGGCGTGGGCGGACGTGCACGCGATCTGGATTCTTTCGCGAGCGCTTTGGGATCGTCCTGAAGCGTGGTCGATCGCGACAGCCGCGTTTGGAAATCGCACCATCGCCAGGGCCGCGGCCAGGCTCGAGGGGCCGCAGCCTGCATGGCTCGCGGAGGCGGCGGCCTTCGAGGTCCGCGCGCCGCTGGTCCGATCGATCGAGTACGAGGCGTGGCTCACGCGGGAGCGCGCCGATCGTTATCCGGCCGGCGAGTCGGATGGATCGTTGCTCGACGACACCGTCCGTGAGGCCGCCGCGCCATTGATGAGGCCGATCCGTCTCGTCAAAGCCGATCTCGAGGTTCAGCGTCTGCAGGCGCTGGCCTCGAATCCGTGCGCCAACGTGTCGTCCGCGCCGGAGTGGAGCGCATTCGCACGCCGCGTCATGGCATCGCGCCTAAAGAACGATGGTGTAGCCCAGTGTCGTTAAGTCGGGAATGAGAGACCTCGACCTCGGCCAAGTCATTGTTTCCGCGTCGCTGCTGCGGATGACCACGTCGCGTAGCGGCGGCCCGGGAGGACAGAACATCAACAAGGTCGAGACTCGTGTGACGATCGAGGTCGATGTCGATTCTCTTCCGTTGCCCGACGAGCGGAAGCGCCTGATCCGCGAACGGCTCTCCGGCCGCATTAATCGCTGCGGCGTCTTGCACGTGACGTCGCAGGCGGAGCGAAGTCAGTCGGCGAATCGCGACCGTGCCCTGACACGCCTGGAGGAACTCCTTCGCGAGGCAGTCACTCCGCGGAAACGCCGCAAGCCAACTCGAACGCCGAGATCGCAGAAGCAAAGGCGGCTGGAGCAGAAACGGCAGCGAGCAAAGACGAAGCGATTGCGGTCACGAATCGAATGATGCGACATCGCATCAAAAGAACGAGCGTGTAGCCGAGTGTCGTCAGGTCGGGCAGGCGTCGCGGCCGTTGCGGCGCCACCTCTCGCGCGCCTTCGCACGCCGCGTCATGGCATCGCGCCTAAAGAACGATGGTGTAGCCCAGTGTCGTTAAGTCGGGCATGCGATCGAGGTAGACGCGCCCGTCGGTGGACACGTGATGGGGGTTGTCGCGAAATTGCAGTCCACTCCCCGACCTCGCCCAACCTCGAGGGATCGTGCCCTCCCTCTGACGCTTCGATCGACGCACGTCGCGCGCCACATCGCCAACATTCTCGCGAACGTCGGCATCACGTTTGAATCCACGCGCGACATGATGAAGTCAGGGTCTGTCGTGCCGAGCGTCACGGTTTCAATCCACGCGCGACGCGCGACTCCGTGCGAACACCGAGACCGAAGGCGCGTTGACGGTGTTTCAATCCACGCGCGTCGCGCGACGCGCGACTACGACGTTCACGCGCTCAAGGTGGCCGTCCGAACTGTTTCAATCCACGCGCGTCGCGCGACGCGCGACCTGCCGAAATCGAGGAATCAGCACGAGCTATTTATGTTTCAATCCACGCGCGTCGCGCGACGCAATCGCTGGCGAGTGATCTTGAGCTCGATGTGGAGTTTCAATCCACGCGCGTCGCGCGACGCGCGACCGAGCGGCGTCGGTTTTTCCGGTCCTTTGTACTTGTTTCAATCCACGCGCGTCGCGCAACGCGCGACAAGATCAAGGCAAAGGGCTGCAGCGCGCCGGTCTACGTTTCAATCCACGCGCGTCGCGCGACGCGCGACAAGAAGTTGACGCGGCAATGTTGTGGCTGCACGAGTTTCAATTCACGCGCGACGCGCGACTGATGGCTAACGAGCGGCATCCGATGAGTAGCGAGGTTTCAATCCACGCGCGTCGCGCGACGCGCGACACTCCGTTGTCGGGGATGTGGTTTGGGATTATGGTTTCAATCCACGCGCGTCGCGCGACGCGCGACATTTGCAGCCGCGAGGAATTCGAGCTGCGCTACGTGTTTCAATCCACGCGCGACGCGCGACACGCGATACAGACGTGACGATCTACCATTAGGCCAGTTTCAATCCACGCGCGTCGCGCGACGCGCGACTTGCTTATAGCTATAAATATACGAGTCCTTATGCCAGTTTCAATCCACGCGCGTCGCGCGACGCGCGACCTCTACAGCTCCCTTTTTAGAGCGTAAGTTGTACTGTTTCAATCCACGCGCGACGCGCGACCGGTCGCCGTGGTGCCAATGAGATCGTTGATAATTGTTTCAATCCACGCGCGTCGCGCGACGCGCGACCCTCTCTTTCTTCTCACCGTGATTCCCATCGCCAGTTTCAATCCACGCGCGTCGCGCGACGCGCGACCTCCCACCATGGCGAATGTTCCTGCATCTCGATGTTTCAATCCACGCGCATCGCGCGACGCGCGACAGGAGTTTGAGCTGCGCTATGTGAAGCTCATAGATCGTTTCAATCCACGCGCGTCGCGCGACGCGCGACTCGAATGTCCCGGCCGCGCCGCCCGTGATCGCGAGGTTTCAATCCACGCGCGTCGCGCGACGCGCGACGGAAGTGGTCGTAGAGAAGCAATCATGGTTCGATGTGTTTCAATCCACGCGCGTCGCGCGACGCGCGACGGGATATGATTTCGCCCGTTCGCAAATCCCGATAAGTTTCAATCCACGCGCGTCGCGCGACCGAGCTTTCTGACCGACAGCCCAGCCGCCTCGCGGTTTCAATCCACGCGCGTCGCGCGACGCGCGACTTTTGCTTGGTCCGGCGGATGTTGATCTGTATGGATGTTTCAATCCACGCGCGACGCGCGACTCTGAGTTTCGCCATCAGTTTTTTCCTTTCACAATGTTTCAATCCACGCGCGTCGCGCGACTCGAACGCTGAAGATTGTCTCCGAGGACCGCATCAACGTTTCAATCCACGCGCGTCGCGCGACGCGCGACATCGTCAGATCGGCGCGTTCGCCGGCATATCGACGTTTCAATCCACGCGCGTCGCGCGACGCGCGACTATTTGAAGTAGGGACTTTCGATGGGAACGCGAGGTTTCAATCCACGCGCGACGCGCGACAGATCGCTACGTTGAAGGTCTCGGCACAGACGAAAGTTTCAATCCACGCGCGTCGCGCGACGCGCGACGCCGAACTGCCGTTTACGTTTCGGAATGGCACGTGGTTTCAATCCACGCGCGTCGCGCGACGCGCGACTAACCCGCTTAAACAGGAGCGAAGCGATGATATTGTTTCAATCCACGCGCGTCGCGCGACGCGCGACCCGAGCGTGCCAACTACGCTTCCCGTCGTGTAGGGTTTCAATCCACGCGCGTCGCGCGACGCGCGACGATCAGGAGCGGAGGACTTGCGGTGTTGTCGTAGTTTCAATCCACGCGCGACGCGCGACTTCACGCCGGAGATGCGGCCGGACGGCGGGCTGGCCGCGTTTCAATCCACGCGCGTCGCGCGACGCGCGACCTTGACTCCGCAACTGATACAGCTCGCAATGTTTCAATCCACGCGCGTCGCGCGACGCGCGACCTCTTTTGCTGGTAGTAGTAGAAGGTGTGTGGTTTCAATCCACGCGCGTCGCGCGACGCGCGACTTCTCTCGACCGAGGCCCCCTATACCACCGGTTTCAATCCACGCGCGTCGCGCGACGCGCGACTCACGCCAACAGAAAGCACCCATGGCTGCCTGATGTTTCAATCCACGCGCGTCGCGCGACGCGCGACATCGTCTTGCGGGACTTGTCGGGGTCGCGGAGTTTCAATCCACGCGCGTCGCGCGACGCGCGACCTGCTGGTTCTGCATCGTGCCGCCGATGGAAGGTTTCAATCCACGCGCGTCGCGCGACGCGCGACTTGACTCCGGCAACCGCTTCAGCTCTGGTGGTACTGTTTCAATCCACGCGCGTCGCGCGACGCGCGACGCGATCACTGTAACGGCATCTCCATTCTCTTTCACGTTTCAATCCACGCGCGTCGCGCGACGCGCGACACCTCAAGCGGCTGCGCGAGGAAGCGGCCGGAAAAGTTTCAATCCACGCGCGTCGCGCGACGCGCGACCCGTATGTCGTGGCAGACCTTCCAAGAATTTGTTGTTTCAATC
>WNFA01009451.1_pt1 | contig 10625 bp, 9 predicted proteins | sample 5400481 | NCBI WGS metagenome assembly WNFA01 (sample SAMN13153340, study PRJNA577476) | soil metagenome | isolation source: 120 cm saprolite under Douglas fir tree site 2 hole 1 replicate 2 | place: USA:California | collected 2015-04-18 | reverse complement strand
CGCATCAGGGGGCAGTCCAGGCGCTCAAGGTGAGTCCCGATGGCAGCACGCTGGCCAGTGGCGGCGATGACGGGGTCATCGCGTTCTGGGACTGGCACAGTGGCGAGGCCCTCCGCAGACTACGACGCGACCGACCCTACGAGCGCCTCAATATTACTGGGATCCAGGGCTTGACCCAGGCCCAGCTGGCTTCGCTCCGAACGTTGGGGGCAGTGGAGGACGAGGCTTCGCACAGCCCCGAGCATGCTCCCCAGCTCTGGCCACCGCAGCTTCATAGCTCCCCATGAGCGAGCAGACCCCGGCGGCAACGCGGGGGAGGGGGCTTGCCCTCGCAAGGTATCTTTAAACTACTTCAGCCTCTTCCCGTAACTGCGAGAACTGCTCGTTGTATAGCCTGGCGTACAACCCATCTTGTTGCAGCAATTCCTCGTGTGTGCCCTGCTCCACAATCTCCCCTCTATCGACCACCAGGATCACATCCGCTGCCAGGATGGTTGAGAGGCGATGAGCAATAGCCAGCGTCGTACGGTTCTTCATCAACGGCTCTAAGGCGGCCTGGATCAAACGCTCGGAGTGTGTGTCGAGCGCGCTGGTCGCCTCATCCAGGATCAATATTCTTGGGTTCTTGAGGATCACGCGGGCAATGGCGATGCGCTGCTTCTCACCGCCGGAGAGTTTGTAACCACGCTCACCCACGATCGTGTCGTAGCCATCATCGAATTCCATGATGCGATCGTGGATGGCTGCAGCTTTCGCTGCTGCGATCATCTCCTCCTCTGTAGCATCAGCCCGCGCATACAGCAGATTCTCCCTGATCGAGGCGTGAAACAGGTAGGTTTCCTGGGTGACCACGCCAATGATTTCGCCTAATGAAGCCAGCGCAATGTCCTTCACATTGATGCCATCGATCTCGACCGCGCCGCTATCCACGTCGTAGAGTCGTGGGACAAGGTAGGTAAGGGTTGTCTTGCCCGCGCCGCTTGGGCCTACGAGAGCAGCCAACTGTCCGGGCTTGATGTCAAACGAGACATTGTTGATCGTGGTCTGGGAAACGGCTTCCTCTGTGAGGGCTAACGGATTGGGCGAGACAGGACGTTTCACTTTGCCATTTCCGTTTCCAGAGTCCTCGTCTTCACCTGTGCGCATCAGACCACTTAGCACACTGGGTTCGTCGCGCTTATACGTGAATGAGACGTTTTTGAAGGTTACCTCGCCGCGTACGTCATCGGCTGACAGGTGGAGCGCATCTGGCGCATCCTGGATATCGACGGGTAGGTCCAGGTACTCAAAGATACGATCGAACAACGCCAATGCCCCCTGAATATCGACCTGCACGCTAAGCAGCTGCCCAATCGGGAAGTAGAGTCTGCTCTGTAGCGTCGTGAAGGCTACGATCCCACCAAGGCTGATACCGGCATGCAGTGGATCACGAATAATCAGCCAGCCTGCTATTAGATAGATAATAGCAGGAGTAATCGAGAAAAAGGTGCCGATGAACATGAAGAACCAGCGACCAATCATCTGCTGGCGTATCTCCAGGTCAGTCAGGTGCTGATTTTCCTGCTCGAATTGATCCCTTGCATACTGCTGGCGTCCGAAGGTTTTAATCAAGAGAATGCCACTGACCGAGAGTGTCTCCTGCATCGTAGCGGTGAGCGAAGCCAGGCTCTTTTGCGTTTCCTTACTGGTTGTGCGGCGTACATTGCCCACCTTGTAGGTGATCCACAGGAAGAGCGGCAGCAAGCCGAGTGATACCAGTGTCAGCAGCGGACTGATGAAGATCATCGCAATGATGGTACTTATCGCCGTCGAAATGTTGGCAACGACGCTGGTAGCTGTGTTGGTAACAACAGCCTGCACGCCGCCAACATCGTTGGAAAGACGCGACTGGATCTCACCGGTGCGTGTGCTGGTAAAGAAGCGTAGCGACATACTCTGTATGTGGGCATAGAGTTTATTGCGGAAGTCGCGCATTACTCGCTGCCCAATGGTATTGTTCAGGTAGGTCTGCCCGACGCCAATGATACCTGTGATGATAGGCATCACGACCATAATAGAGACAAAAATGATCAGCAGATTCAGGTTGTGTTTGCCAATGGCGTCATCAAAGATATAGCGGATCAAGAGTGGGTTGACGAGACCCAAAACGGTCGTAAGAAGAATGGCTATAAGAACAAGTATAACCTGAAATGTATATGGACGGAAGGCCTGGGCGACACGGTGAACTGTACGTATATCGGTTTTGCGGCCGCGTTTTTTCTGTTCATCGGCATAGGCTTCCAGGCCGCCGCTAAAATTTCCATGAAATCCCATAAGATATGTACTCTCCTGGTGTATGATATGGGAACAAACGAATCATGCTCGTCCCCATCAGAATTTTCTAAAGTGAAGTATAAAAGATAGTAGGGGTAATGTCACTGGCCATGTCCATCGGTTGTGAGCTACCAGTGGTAAGTGTCCCCACTATTGTATCATACGGTAGAGATCCAGGTTGACTTCTACCGTATGGTCTTGAGACGCTACAGAACGCGAGAACCTGGTCAACGATTACCATTGGTCAGGGACTCGGTGTCTCCTTCTATGCATCTGCAACTCAATTTCCCGGCGCTTTTGCTCCACCTTATAAAAGTGTAGCCGATCAGACAGTTCTGCAATCGTCCACACAATCACAACAAGAGACGCCATATCGATTGTTGTGTAACGATGTACAACGAGAAGACGCTAAACCCAGTCCAGGTCTAGCTTCTTGGCTTTTCTGAAATGTGCCATTACACAAGATTCGGTATGGCATCTATACAGGCGGAGCTCACTGTAGCGATGACAATGATCCACGCCAACATCTGCGACGCTGGCTCCAATGTATTGATGACTAGTACTGAAAAGTACGTGAGTACTATTGTACAGACCCCTAGCGTCACCAAAACCACTATATGGCCATCTCTGCTCATAAAATCCTCCCGTTAGGCCGGATGCTGAAACCTGTTACTATGACTTCAGAGAGTACAAGGCGACATAAACTACGGCTTCTGGTGTCTGCACGCTATGGTGAAGCACACCTTCAACGGGAGATTTTTTTGACTAGCCAGGGAAACTCCAATGCCCTTGCTTAGAGGTGGTAGTCCCCAAGCAAGGGCATTGGTAGCTTAGTCCCAGCGTCTGATATAGGACTCTTTAGGTTTATACCCATGAGAGTAAGGTACTTGCCCCTCTTTGTGCTCAGTATCGTTTGGAAGGAACTTGGGAACCTCACCTCCATCCAAGGGTATTTCATAGTACCCTTTATCGTTTGGACGCAGGCGCTTTCGTCGCAGATTCGCCTCATTTATTTCCACTGCCGCTTTGGTCAAACCGCGTATGATAAGGAGTGTCAGCATCACCAGCACGGTAATGGTAAAAAGCACAACAACAAGGATCCCAACTAGTTCTCGATAGGGCCAGAGCACTATAAGAAGGATAAGGATAACGATGATCAGTAGACAGCCAATCCCAAAGATGAGCCAGAGTATGCGTTCAAATGAAGTCATTTTATTCCTGCCTCCTTCCTTGCCTTGCTCTGAGATCAACTCCAACTTGCGATGTTTCGGCATCTAAGAGTCCTCCGCCATATGAGTCGTCCTTCTAGTAGAGCTTTTTAATTTGTTAAAGCCCATAATTGTGTCCCCCCACTAATAGCGCGGGAGACGCGGGCGCGACAAGAGGATGCCGACCACCATGCCTACAATGAAGATTATCAGGATGATAATGATAAGCGTTTGTGGGTCTATAGACATGCCTGTGTTCCTTTCTGCTCGCCTCCTGGCGCGAAGCGCGCGAGCGAAATTCTGCATGCATCTCTTTTACATAGCAATCCACGATTGTGCTACGACTACAAACACCCAAAAGGCAGATACCACTCTTGTTAACGAGCGTAAGGATCATCTATCAAAAACTAGCAATACGATAACGCCTTGACTCGATTAAACGCATGATTCACGAGCGAATTGTGCCGACTACGCAGCTTCGGATCAGCTGGTTTGAGTCCACAGTAGTCGGCAAGTCGAATGCCCTGCTGCAGGAACGCTTTTTGCAAGGGCGTTGGCTTGTCATCAAAGAACATACGCTCTGCCAGCTCGATCAGCAACGCTCGACGTGTTTTCTGCGGGAACTGCGCGATACCTTTCGCTACCTTCATAAAAATCCATTCCTGGTACACCAGATTCAGCGCAACTTCTTCAGGATTGAGAAGCCAAGTTCGACTCAGCATAACTTCAGGCACTCCGTCATCCAGTGACTGGCACAGCATATGCCGCTCTTTCCTCCACCAATCACGGCAAACGTTCAACGCGATAGTGTATCCAAACCGCTCAATCGAGTCGATAGGAGCAACGTGACCCTCTGCAGCATACTTCGCATACTTGAAAACACGTACCACAGCCTCTTGTAGCAAATCTTCGACGACATCGTTTTCTTGACCTTTGCTCAAAGAAAATCTATGGCTATATACAAATTTTCTAATTACTGGGCGTAGCTTATGATATAAACTCTTCCAGATAATCTCACTACACATATCATGCTTGCCGAAATTAAACTCGCTTGCTTCAGATCCCATGTCAGGTTTCCTTTCTTTTGTCACATACTGTTGGAAAACCTCTGAATGAAGTGTGATTTCTTACCAATACGATTTACGAGATCCTTTTGAGCTAGGAGATTGACTCGCTGAAATGTGTCTCTTTCACAATATTCCTGCTTATATCTAACAATAACATAGAATATCTATTTAAGTCAAGAGGTTTTATGAGCAATATCTAATATTATTAGAAAGTTATCTCTCTTAATATGCAGTTAACCTCACCATAATGGAACAGATAATCTAAAATCACTGTAAATCATTTCTCATCCTTGACAGATTGCTCATCAAGGTTTAGAATGGCATTGTCGATACTCGGCGTGATAGGACTCTTTTCTTATACATTTCCCTGAATTGTCTCAGTTGTTACCTTAAGATTTTCTCGGACGTCCTATCTACGATACTATGTTTCTTGTATTGAGCAAGAACGATTAGCACACATTTTATAATGGAAGTATCATCTGCCGTCTCGTTTATAGATGCAGGTGAGATAGAGGGTAATGCTGGTAAGGAACCTCGTATGGAAGAGCGAAACCTGGATATCATCAAAGAATACCTGCAACGCAAGGATGCTCAGGAACGCATTCAGCAGAGCATTGAACATGCACGAGCAGAAGCTACAGTGACTATTGGGCGCATGGCCCAGTTGTTTCATATGAAAGAGAGTCGCATTCGCGACCTCGAGGACAGGCATCTGCTCAGCCCCTGGCGGTCGAAGGATACCACTGGGCAGCGACAATATTCTCCGAACGAGTTAGAAAAGCTTGCCGTCATTAGAGAATTGCTCGACCAGGGCCGTTATACCATCGGCGAGCTTCCAGAAAATATCGCCGACATATGGGCGTCCGTCGTGGAGACAAACGCGCAAAAGATGCCAGCAGCACTGCCCGGCGTGAGCCAGCGCGAGGTTGTGCGCGAAGCCGATAGTATGCCCATTGACCGGCGTGTCAATCATGCATATTACCAGGAACTTTTTTGGCGCTACTATGCCTCTCACGCCCTCTATCTCGCGCTCGCCATGATTTGCGAAGAAACTCGCTTCACACGCTCTGCGTTGATCCTGCCACTCCACACACCAAACGCATATATAAAAGTCCGCGAAACCCAAGATTTGCTCACGATTGGCGAATCGCTCGTAGGCTGGCTTGGGCAAAGTCGCTCTTTCTATACACTACTCTCTACGAACCCTTCATTTCAATATCCCGATACGTTCAATGTCATGCCATTGAGGGTAATAGAAGAGGGATCGTTGAGAGAAGATAAACCTCTTGACAACACGTTACTCGTTATCCCACGTCTAGAGGTCGATGAGAGTCGTATCACACTTAGCCAGCCAACGGTAGAAGTGATCAGGCGTTTGCTGGAGCCACTCTATACTGACGTGCCAGATTGGAACTTCTACCTGGGCCGTGGGATGCGCGATATTGTCGATCCGTTCCTGGATGTCACTACGAATCCTAACACTCAAGATACTATCCTGACGAACCTTGCCAACATAGTCGTTCGCCTGGGAGGAACAGACCAGCATCGCTGGAAATTCTGCTGCATTCTCATGCCGAATCACACTTATCTGCCGTTCCAGCAGCGCAGCCTGGCTGTACGAGCAAAGAGCCGGTACGCTCCGTCAATTTATAAGATAGGCACAACTGCTGTTTATCCTACAGACTCCCCGATCAGTATCAGCCTCCGTGCCTACCAGGGAGGTCGCGTCATCTATCATCATAGAGTGACTCCCGAGGATAAGGCAATTGCCAATCGCGAACAGGAAGAACCCGGCTCGGCCATTGCTATTCCGATTGGCGGGGAAGATGATATCCCAATGGGCGTACTCTATGTGGCGGCAGCCGGTCCAGATGGCTTCAACGACAGGGATCAGCGCGTGCTGCGCATCATCGCTCGGATGGCTCAGGAGTTGCTCATGACCTATCGTGCCCGCCAACACATCTCACAGAAATTCCTTCCTCTGCTCAGAACCCCTGGCACAGTCGATCCAACCTTTGGCGCATTCGCCTCCGAGACCAACTTTATCTCCGACGTCGAGTCTCTCCTGCAGGACATTCAAGGCATGGAAAGTCTTGAGCCATTCACCAAAGACGATGAGCGACAGTATAGCACGAAAGACGCTGTCTCCTTCTTTGCTGTGGATATCGATGGACAAACCGGCCTCACCGACAAGTACGGGGACCGTGTGGCAAGAAATTTGAGCCGTGCCGTCGGGCAACGTATCCTGAGGCAGATGTCTGCGCTCTCTATGAACCCTCCAGACTGCAAGCTCTATCACGCCTACGCTGATCGATACTACCTCCTGTTGAACAAGATATCGCTTGAGGAGGCGCGTGCAAAGGCCAGGCTTCTAAAACAAGCCTTAGATGATTCATATCAGATTGATGCAGTACGCTTCTCTCTCGAACAGCCGACGCCTGCAGAGAATCTGCTCGAGTCCCCCAGAGTCACCGTGCGCCTGGGAGTAAGCTCATATACATATGCTAAGCTTCAGGAGGTGCTGGGGCGCTACTCTACAATATCAATGCTTTCGTCAACCACAGCGTTGATTATGGAATCGCTCGACCAAGTGCTCAAGACAGGGCAAGACCGTGGAGGAAACAACATCATGAGCTGGGACTATAGGGAATGGGGATGGATACTTTTGTCTTTAGTGCTCTAATAAACAAAGTGAATAGATTATTCACTGTAGGACTATTAACAAGTAGTTACCGAAAGCGAACTTAAACGTCTCGGCTATTATTAGAGCATAAAACGCTTTATCGGCGTTTTTGTATTTCTCTGGTGTTATCCTACTTTTCTCGCGTCATCCCGTGGTTTTGTTTATTGTTTGTGTAGTATTAGGCAAAGAGGCGTGCTCTTATGGAACAGATTGTAAAGCAGATCATGTTCGTGCTAGGGCTTCCTGGCAGTGGTAAGTCGACAGCTGGTCGCTATACTCAGAAATTAGCACAAAAGCGTGGTTGGGTTGCAAAACGCTTTTGTGACTACGACATATTGTATGAGTTGTACCAGCTTGATAAGAAACAAGGAGGAGGACGGTTCGAACCCACCGAGTACGATGGATTCGATGTACATGAACTTGAAGCGTTTGATGAAGCGCTGGGAGAACTAAACAGCAAAGTGCTAAATTGGGTGGAGGAGCCAAGCAATAAAAACAAACTGTGCATTGTCGAATTCGCCCGTGATGATTATTGCACGGCTTTGGAAGCTTTTGACCCTAAACTACTACCGCCGACGCAGAATGCATATTTTCTCTTCTTTGACGCTGATATCCCTACATGCGTAAGACGAATTCACGCTCGTGTCGCAAAGCCAAACGCAGAGCGCACACTAGATGATCACTTCGTCTCAAACTATATTTTTAACGCTTACTACCAGAGAGACTGTAGGCGATACCTGGAGTCAACTGCATTTCAACTTTCCGAATGTTTTCACATTCAGGAAAACAATATACAAGTTATTACCAACACCGAGGAAACTTCCCTGGACATCTTCGAGCAAAAAGTTGAGCAAGCTGTGTCACCTATCTTTAAGCTCGCTAAAGAAGATCAAAAAATACTGGCACTCTCGTAAAGATGCGAACACAACCGCTACCTGGAGAACACTTTCTTTAAGAGAAGGCAGATGCCTTCTCGGATAGCCACCTACTGCACTCCAGTTAGAGCAATGTAGGCCTATGTTATTCGTTCCTCACCTGATGAGCTAAATAGACATTGCTGCTTGCTGTGTATAAATATTCCATTACATCGAAATGTGCGTCAAGTGATGTTATAATACTTCAAGTGATCCCTTTGCATTCTCCTATATAGTGGGAAGGTATGCAGGAGAATAGTTGGGGTTTGAAGGGTGCAGCACAGTAATATGCTCCTGCTTGAATGTAGATTTAACTCAGGAAAAGTTCTTAATGGTAGTGAAGGTATTTATTTTAGGGCGCCCAGGAAGTGGAAAATCTGCTGCCGCTCGTTACATTGCTGCACTTGCACAGAATTATGGCTGGTTGCCTATACATATTAGCGACTATGGAATTCTGTATGACATGTTTCTAGCAGAAAGGGCGTTGCAGTTCACTCCCAAGCACAAAAAGTTTCTTCCTACGGAACATGGTGGTTTCGATGTACTCAATTTTGCGGTGCTTGATGATGCTTTAAGGGAAGTGGAGAAGCGAATCTACAAGTACATGTCCGCAGCAAGAAACCTTCTCCTTATTGAATTTGCGCGCAACGATTATCGCAAAGCATTGAAACACATCAGCCAGGACCTTTTTCAAGATACCTATTTTCTTTTTATCAACTCCGATATGGCTAGCTGCCTACAGAGAATTAATAAACGCGTTGCTTATCCTACGACACCAGATGATCATTTCGTTTCAACTAAGATTTTCAAACGCTATTATCGCAAAGATAATAGTACATACATGAAATCCAATCTCAAAAGAGATTTTGAGATTGATGAAAATCGGATAAAGATTATTGACAACACAAGTACATTGAAAGACTTCCACATTAAAATGTGGGAACTTGCCGAAACCATTTTAGAGCAAGAAAGCTATATTCTGCGCGAAACTGAACCGATGCCGGCGCTACCTTCTTTGATGTCTGAAGCGGCTCAGAGTAAAGTAGCAATGTCAGAACAGGTATCAGATGCGGGTAATATATGATACACTAGGGGAAACGTGTACCTCTCAGTATCTGACAGAAGGACGAGGAAGAGTGGCATCACCACATACTCCCTTTGACAAACTAACCGCGATCCATCCCAATCGCCGTATCACCTTGGAGACCGGCCCTTCGCCCATCTCAATGCGCCTCATGGACCTCTTCGTCCCGCTTGGCTTCGGGCAGAGGGCGTTGATTGTGGCACCACCACAGGCGGGCAAGACGACGATTCTGCGCCAGATTGCTGCTGCTACTCTCAAAAACTACCCCGAAGCTCTTCTCTTTCTCTGTTTGGTCGATGAGCGACCTGAAGAGGTGACGGAGTGGCGGATGGAGGTGCAAGGACCAACTGTGAAGCTGTACGCCTCCAGCTTCGATCAGGAACTGGCGCGGCATGGGCGCATTGTTGAGCAAGCCCTGGTCGAGGCGAAACGGCAGGTGGAGCAGGGGAAAGATGTTGTGATCCTGCTGGACTCGCTCACACGGTTGGCTCGCGCTCATAATTTGAGTAGCGATATGTGGAGTGGGCCGCGTAACCAGCGTGGGGGCTACGGGAGTCGCACGCTTTCCGGCGGCATCGATGCGCGTGCGCTGGAGGTGGGACGGCGTGTGTTCGGGGCCGCACGTACCCTCGAAGAAGGTGGCAGCCTGACCATCGTTGCCAGTTGCCTCGTCGAGACGGGCAGCCGGCTTGATGAAGTTGTCTATGAGGAATTTAAGGGGACGGGTAATCTGGAGATTCGCCTTTCACGTGAACTCGCGGACCGTCGTATCTTCCCTGCAGTCGACTTAGCGGCATCAAGCACTCGCCAGGAGGAGCGGCTGCTGTCGCCCGAGGAATTAAGGGCGATGGCGATCTTACGGCGCAAGCTGGCAGACTTGCCTCGTCGCGAGATTACTGAGCAGGTGATCCATTTGCTGGAAAAGACGCCATCAAATGCCAGGTTGGTGGAGGCGGTATTGAGACAAGACTAATCACCTTTGCAGAAAGTCCAGCATGTACTGGTTGACTTTCTCAGGCTGCTCCTGCTGCACCCAGTGGCCACTGTCAGGGATGCGCTTTATCTCGAGGTTGTCGACCCATTGTTCAAGACCGGTGGTAAGTTCGATACCCAGGGCTATATCTTGCTCGCCCCAGATGAGCAAGGTGGGTGCGGTCACTCTGGCCCTTGGATCCCTGGAGGAGGCTGGTAGGTGACGGAAAAGCTGGCGATAGTAGTTCAACGCGGCTGTCATCGCTCCGGGTTTGCTCATCGCCTGCTGAAATTTTGCCGTGATTTCTGGCGGGAAGACTGACTTCTGCATGGCGGCCCCACGCAGCATACGGCCAATCTCGTTTGCATTGTTGCGCAGCAGCA
>WNFA01008246.1_pt1 | contig 10625 bp, 12 predicted proteins | sample 5400481 | NCBI WGS metagenome assembly WNFA01 (sample SAMN13153340, study PRJNA577476) | soil metagenome | isolation source: 120 cm saprolite under Douglas fir tree site 2 hole 1 replicate 2 | place: USA:California | collected 2015-04-18 | reverse complement strand
ACTCCTTCGAGAGTCTCATCGTCGGCGACATCTTGCCAATCTCAATTTTCTGAATGAGCGTTAGCTTCTCCTTGGCCTTGAATGCTAGATCTTGTTGAGAGATGCCGAGTTTCTCGCGACCCTCTTTGATGACGCGAGAGTATTCCTCGATTAGGTCTGACTCTTCAACAACTTTGGGGAGCTTCTCTATCGGGGCATGTGTATGCGATGGTGTTATCATCGGGCGTCGGGGTCTATCTGAGAAGCTTGGCAGTCGAGTGCCGATACTCGAACATTGTTGGCATACGATAAGAGTGGCTCCTTCGACCCGCGACCTTCCGGGTTTGCCGACGATCTCGTGTCCACAAATCTCACAGAACAAGGGTTCAGGATACCTCTATGCGAGAATGTTAGAAATAGCCTCTCAGGATGCTTATGTAGGTATCGGATCGCGAATGCCCCTCCAGCTTGTAAAGCCTAGACTTCACGAGCTGAGAAGAATAAGGGTCGTAGCCAATTACCAGTTTGGTAGACGTGCAAGCAAAGCCTTCCCGACTACTATCCGGATAACAAGGTCCCCTAATACCCACAGAATCCGACACATCTACAACAACGACGAACTTCTAGCAACTTACCGTCCTAGAGACGGACTACTAGCGCTGTCGATCCCTGGAGGGCGGGCTCTCCACGGGATCTTCAAAAGGCCGAGACTAAGGGTTGAGGTCGTCTCGGGCGTTGAGGAGTTCATCAAGAAGGGAGGCAACGTGTTCTGCAAACACGTTCAAAATGTGGATCCGGAATTGCGTCCTGCAGAGGAGGTTCTCGTAGTTGACGAGGAAGATCGTCTGCTGGCCGTTGGCAGAAGTTTCTTCAATGCAGAAGAAATGCTGAGCTTCAAAATTGGTGTAGCGGTAAAAGTCCGGCATGGGTTAGAAAGCTGATAGGCTTAACAATCGGAATCAGCTGAGGACGGTAGAGCGTTTCATCGATGCAACGAAGAATCAATCCGAGAGAAGCGAACCGAATGATGCAACGCATGGGTATGCAAGTCGAACAGATCGACGGTGTTACCCGAGTAATCATAGAGTCTGCCTCAAAGAGAATAGTGATCGATGACCCTGAAGTTGCCGTCGTTAAGGTTCAAGGACAGACAGTCTATCAAGTCGGTGGGGGAACAGCGAGAGAGGAAGGCCCAGCAGGAGCATCTTCACAGGATGATGCGAAGCTCGTCGCTTCACAGGCCGGAGTATCGGTGGAAGAAGCGGCTAAAGCTCTCCAGCAATCTGGAGGCGATCTCGCCCAAGCCATTATCATTCTGAAACAGAAGAAAACCTCCTGAGAAATTCGGTCTTTGACTATACAAGCGACCGTGTGCTTCATACTCAAAGGCAACGAGGTCTTGCTCCTCAAGAAATCCAAAGGACTCTTCGGCCAGGGAAAATGGAACGCTCCCGGCGGCAAGATACTGCCCAATGAAGAGCCTAAGACTTGCGCCATCAGAGAAGTCTTTGAAGAGACAGGACTCATCATCGGGAACACAGAAGAAGTAGGCCTCCTATACTTCCACAAGAACCGCCAACGCGAGAATCCCGATTGGACAGTCCACGCATTCCTCGCCCATCAATTCATCGGAGTACCCAAGGATGGACGAGAAGGCCAACTCAAATGGTTCAACATCGATGCGTTACCGTTCGACGAGATGTGGGAAGACGATCAATACTGGTGCAGACTAGCTCTTGAAGGGACCAGAATTGAAGGATGGTTCTATTTCTCAGGCGATTTTGAGAGACTAATCGACCATAGGATAGAAGTCAAGCCGCCGCTAAACCAAATCGATGCTTGAACTAGCTAGTCCGGGGTCTCTCAGGCTTTAATAAGATCGACGCCAGGCGTCACGCTTTTGGACGTGGAATCAAACCCGGACCACAATCGCTCAGTGATCAGCTTCGTCGGTGAACCCGGTCTCGTAAGACAAGCCGCCCTTGCTGCATCAGCGAAAGCCGTTGAACTCATCGACCTCACCAAACACAAGGGCGAACATCCTCGCATGGGAGCCGTGGATGTCGTCCCGTTCGTACCATTGTCCGGAGCGACGATGGATGATTGCATCGCCCTAGCGAAGGATTTCGGCAAGGAATTCGCAGAGCGATTTCATGTTCCAGTCTTCTTCTATGAGGAAGCTGCTTCGATGCCCGAGAGACGAAACCTTGCAGATGTTAGAGCAGGCGAATTCGAAGGACTCCGCGACAAGATAGGCAGAGATCCAACCAAGAAGCCGGATTTCGGCCCCGATAAGATTCACCCAACTGCAGGGGCGACCGCTGTGGGTTCGCGAGAAATACTGATCGCCTACAACGTTAACCTTGGGACAAATGACCTCGCGATCGCGAAGAAGATCGCGCACCAGCTTCGGGCGAAGGACGGCGGCCTCGCCTACGTAAAGGCTCTGGGCTTCGAGCTGAAAGAACGTGGAATTGTCCAAGTCTCAATGAACATGACAGACTATCACAAGAGCCAGCTCTTCAAAGCGTACGAACTAGTCGAACTTTTTGCTGAAAGATACGGGGTCCCAGTTGTGGGCAGCGAGATCGTAGGACTCGCTCCGATGGACGCTCTAGTTGATTCAGCTGAGTTCTATCTGAAACTTGAGAATTTCAGCCGCGAACAAATTCTGGAAAAACGACTGTTCGCACCCAGCACGTCAAGCCTCACCGACATGAGCCTCTCAACCTTCTCGGAGGAAGTGGCTTCAAAGAAGGCGACTCCGGGAGGAGGCAGTGTTTCCGCGTATATGGGTGCCTTGGCCGCGGGACTGGTCTGTATGGTTGCGAGAATAACACTCGCGAAGAAGGACACTGCGCAAGACAGCGAACGGCTTCAAGAGGTCGTTCGGAAGGGAGAGGATCTTCGGCAGAGGTTGTTGGGACTGGTTGTCCAGGACGCTGAATCCTTCGATGCTGTTATGCAGGCGTTGAAGTTGCCCAAAGACATGCCGGACGTTCGAAGAAAAGCGATTCAAGACGCCACTGTCAAAGCGGCCGAGGTGCCTCTACGAACGCTTGACTCTTCTGTCCACGTTCTACGCCTCGGGGAAGAGGTCGCGAAATACGGCGCGACCAACGCGCTCTCTGATGTTACAACATCCGTGGCCGCAACGCGAGCTGCCATGGAAGGAGCTGCCAGCAATGTGCTGATCAACCTAGACATGCTGGAGGACAAACTCTACGTAGACAAGACCCGCATGCGCGTCTCGGAACTCAGAAAAGATGGACAACAATTGGAGCAACGAGTTCGGGAACTCGTAGCAACTCGTTCCCGCAAGAAATAGCCTAAGCGTCCAACTGAATCAATCCCGTCTTCCTATCAGCCCAAACCATCAACGGTGCCACAAGTATGGTCAACTCTCTTCCCTCTCGAGTCAGAAAATACTCGACCCGAGGAGGAATTTCCTGATAAGCCACACGTTTCACAAGTCCGTTTCGTTGCAGGTCTTTCAAAACATCGCTCAAGGTTTTCGCACTTATACCTGGAAGCTTCTGAACCAGATGGTTGAACCGCAGAGTTCCCTCGTTTCCGAGTTGAGCTAGAGCACATAGGACCCATTTCTTCCCGATAACGTCAACGAGCCCCTCGCACGGGCATGGACAGATGCAACAAGGTTCTCCTTCTTTCTGTCTAACCATTCCGTAACCCAGTTACTCTGCAGGAACTTGCCTGGTTAAATACTTCACTTTGGTAACTTAGTAACTGAGGTGAAGCGTCAAAAATGAGCTGTTGCGGACCCGGATGCGGATGTTGCGGTCCAGGATGTTGCTCCAACGAGCAATCCGAACATAACACGGGCAAGAGTTGATCCTAGAGGGACCAGTTACAACTGTCTGACATCATCCAGTCAGCTCACATTGAAACTAACTGGCTACGATGAGGATGCAGAACTGGTCCCCTGGGCTCGAGTCCAACTCTGCTAATTATCCACATTTTTCCAAGACGACTACGGCTTTTGGCCGAGCGATGTCAATCGACAATCTCCCGTTTACGTGATGCTAGTCGAAAAGGTAACGGGTCCCGTAATTGCGCTAGTCGACACGACCCAGTCCAATTCAATCCCCAAGACACCTCCATTTGCAGGTAATGTCGCACCTTGCTGTGGACTAGTAATCGACCCGTAACCCGCCGGAGGATTACCTGAGATTGAAAGCACGTCTGGAGCGGTGCCGGTGTTTATGACGCACACATAATGCTTCACCGTTGCACCCTGGGCAACACTCCCCCATGCAATGCTTAGGGGGCCTGATCCATAACTAGTAGCGGTAGTCGGGCAGCCCGTTGCGAGAGGAATCGCTCCTTCGTCCAATACTCCCAAAGCGGCCCCAGTCGTTACGGTTGCCGTATGTTGCAACGTGATAATATTGCTCGCCGCGAGGACGAGTGCGATGCCCCCTATCATAGCAAAGATGAATGGGACGATGAACCTTCTAGCGACCTTCAAGAACCTGAGATACCCTGAGATAGATTCCATTGTCCAGGCTTAAAAGCATTCAAGAGAACCGAGACTGCCCGTGCGCGATTGGTCACGTTCCGGCTCCTATTCAGATACGCTAAAAATTCTACACGCTCGTCTACTTCACACGCGATCATAGAATCCCTTATTCCCTGTTTGGGTTCGCAGCGATTATTCCGCTTGGAACTCTTAAACGCGACGATCATGTGGAGAGTTCTTGGAGTGAGACTATGAAATACACGCGACTCGGATCCACGGGTCTTCAGGTCTCCCGAATCTGTCTCGGGACAATGTCTTTCGGTAATTCTGAGGAGTGGATGATTGAGATCGACCGTACACGTCCGATCGTAAGACGTGCTCTCGACCTCGGGGTTAACTTCTTCGATACTGCGAACGTCTACTCGAATGGAAGATCCGAAGAAATCGTTGGCGAGCTTCTGAAGGACTACAGAGACGATGTGGTGATCGCTACGAAGGTGAGATTGAAGGTTGGTGAGGGACCAAACAGTGAAGGTCTCTCACGATATCACATCATGGGCCAAGTGAAGAGGTCTCTCCAGCGTCTACGAACTGATAGGATCGACCTCTACCAGACCCACCGATGGGACTACGCGACCCCAATAGAGGAAACGCTTCTCACCCTTAATGATCTGGTTCGGCGGGGCTCTGTCAACTTCATAGGCACTTCAAGCATGTTCGCCTGGCAGTTCGCGAAAGCACTCGCCGCAAGCGACCGCCTAGGACTCACCAGGTTTGTCTCTATGCAGAACCACCACAACCTCTGCTACCGCGAAGAAGAGCGAGAGATGATACCATTCTGCAAGGACCAAGGCATAGCTCTGATTCCATGGAGTCCACTTGCCCGCGGCTTCCTCACTGGCAGATACAAGCGAGGAGGAAGAGCGGACACTCCGAGATACCGATCTGACAAGTACTTTGCTGAGAGATTCTTCAAACCAGAAGATTTCGACGTGGTCGAGCGTGCCGAAGAGATTGCAAAGGAGAAGGGAGTGACCGTATCTCAAATTGCTCTAGCATGGCTGCTCCACAAAGGGGTCTGCGCTCCAATAATCGGAGCCACGAAAATGGAACACCTAGAAGATGCTGTCAGCTCGCTTGAAGTCAAGCTCTCACCGGATGACATGAAGAGACTTGAGGAGCCTTACAAGCCTCATCGAGTAATTGGTCCACTACCCGTTCCGGAGCCAGCAAGCTAGGTTGTTGCAACTCCCATACCGGTAACGTTTCGAAGCTGCGCAGGATCCCAACAGACGACCTCGACAATTTCTCGACGACGAATCGTCTTCTCAGGGTTCTCTGAGTGAAGCCGCTTCATGATGCGGTTGTTGACCTCTGCCGGGATGCCCCAAGAGACCGAGGACTTCCTCCGGTCGAATGAGTCTATCTCTTCGTGCACATCGACGTCGGTCCAGTAGTCACCCACCAATTTGACGATTGCTGGAGGTATGATTCGTCGAAGCCCGGCCTCGCCGCCATTGAATCGATCCAGAGGATAACCCATCTCCTGCCTTACCTCCAAGTATCTCGATCTCGGGCTGAATCCCTCCCCGCCCTCTACCTCTGCAACTATCACCTTTCTCGTCACACGGCCTACTTCACGAACTACCTGAACCCAATCGCGAACAAGATGCAGCACATGAATCATGATCGCGCCATCAAAGGTCCGGTCCCGAAAAGGCAGGCGATGCGCATCAGCTCGGACCAAGTTTCGAAGCTTCTTTTCCCTAGCCTTCGCCATCATGAAGAGTGACACGTCGATACCCGCGACGTTGAATCCCACGTCATTGAAGTAGGCGGCAAACCTGCCCGTCCCGGTTCCAATATCTAGAATTGTCCTACAGCCAGCGAACAGTTCTCTCATCATGTTCAAGAGCTTCTCCATTATCTCAGGCGGAATGCCAGCCCATCTCGTGGCGTCGTAGATCCCAGCCACCCGATCGAAAGAGACTGCCAATCATACTCCTCCGGAAAGAACAAAATGGCGTTGTCGGAAGTTCATAAGCTTCGGGACAAAGACCTAAGGATTAGATCGCGGCCCAAGCCTTGGTCGAGTTGATTGCAAATACTTAGTCGCGGTGGACTGCTGGGTTCATATTAGCCAGAGCGATTACCATTAAGAGAAGAAGAATGATGGGCGAACCTGCCCCGTTTTCCCAGTTTGAAGGCGAAAAGGTGATTTCGCTAGAAACCTACCGTAGGAATGGGCAGCCAGTTCGAACCCCCGTATGGTTTCTGCAAGAAGAGGGAGTCTTTTATGTGCATACGGACGATAGCACAGGCAAGGTGAAGCGGATAAGGCGAAATCCGAAGGTGCGTGTCGCACCATCCCACTTTAGAGGTAAGCCCAAGGCAGACTACATTGAGGCTCGAGCGGAACTGGAAACAAGTCCAGGAACCGTCGAAGAGTATCGCTCGCAGATTTACAAGAAGTATGGCTTCCAAGGAACCTTCACCAGATTCCTTCAACGTTTCTCAAGAAGCAAAGCCAACGACATCATTATCGTCATTCACCTTTAGAACTCAGTTCTGCATACTGCTAAGGCAGGCGGAATCGAACCCTTTTGGGGTCGAAAGCTGTCATCGCTATTCTTGCTGCCCCGCAGTTTGTGATAGACCAGTTTTTTGGACTAGTATGGGGGTCCCACAGACCATCTGCTAAACCTATACGTCACGAATGACCCTGTAAAGTCCTACCTTGCTTCATGCCGACAGGCTCATGCGGAGCTCATACTCTGAAGAGGGTTTCCTAAGCCCGAAGTCTCCTTTTGACTTTTCCAAATCACTGGACTTCTTGAGAGACTTCCCGCCAATGCGGGACGATCAGAAAATCGACGAATTCTCCCTCACAAGGGCTGTCTGTATCGGAGGCCAAACAGTCGGATTCAATGTTCGATCAACCGGCACCATCAAGAACCCGCGGCTGAAGTTTGCCCTCAATTCTGATCGCCCTCTGACGCCCGGTGTGCTTGACGCCGTAGTCGACCGTATCGGGTTTTTTCTGAGCCTCCCTGATGATCTCGAGCAGTTCTACCGGATCGGCTATGGCGATGTTGACTTTGCCCCTGTACTTCAGAGGCTCTACGGTTTACACCAAGTAAAATTTCTCACACCCTTCGAATCTGCCTACTGGGCAGTGCTCTCTCAGCGCTATCCCGCCGCAGCAGCGCAGAGGACTAAGCTGGCGATCACCGAGAAGTTTGGAACAAGTCTGGAGATGAATAGTCAGAAGTACGTTGCGTTTCCTGAACCATACCGCCTGGCTTACGTCAACGAGGGTGATCTAGATGCCCTTGTCAGGAACCAGCGGAAAACGGGGTTCTTGATCGGCGTCGCTAAGGCTTTCGCCGAGAAAGATGAAAAATTCCTCAGGACGGCCAAGTACAACGAAGTTGAAAAATGGCTAAGTGAGATCCAGGGCATCGGAGAATGGTCGTCAAGACTCATCCTGCTCCGAGGACTGGGCCGAATGGAGAAGATCGCCGTTGAGAAACGATTGCTGAGAGCCGCTTCAAAGGTCTACGGTCGAGGGAGGAACCTGACTCAGAACGTGCTAGACCAGATGGCCGAGAAGTATGGACCCTGGAAAGGGTACTGGGCATACTATCTGAGAACAGCAGCTATGAAATCCTGAGATTCCAGCGGAACCTCTCACTGGGCTATCCGGGACTTGAGGTCGACAGAGGCTGCGCTTTTCCCAGGGCGTGTTTGACGAGCACCGTTCTTCCCCAGCCGTGATGAGCGAAGTCTTCGGCTGGTGGCATTTTGTCGATCTCGAACCATCTCAGCTCTGCAACTGCCTTCCCGGGTGAGGTATTCACGGTGCGCGCGAAGGCTAAGTAATCGAAGATGAGATGCCAAGTCTGATTGTTTCCAACAAAAGACTCTATCTCTGCGAGTTTCAGCGTCGCATCGTCTATTCCTGCCTGTTCTTTCAAGATACGTGTAGCGGCTTGGTCTGGATGCTCCAGGTGATGAAGATCGTCGTTGGGTAGGAACCATCCTTGCTGATTATCGGGACCGACTCGGTATTTCACAAGGAGAGCGGAGCTGTGATGCAGGGCCGCGACGTGAGCGACCAGGGTATGCTTGTTGCATTCCATGATGGATGGGCCGAGCACGGGTCTTCCTAATAGACTGGTGGGATCTAGGCTAGTTCGACAGTTTGTCTGCATAAGAATCTCTGAATTCGTGCAGCGTAAATAGATGAAAAGGGATTAGTCGTTAGTCGCGTAGAATGCCTTCAACTACGTTGCCCTGTAGCAGGGAATCTTCAGATCTTTCTGCTTTCTCGAAGAGTGTAGTTTCATCTACTTGGGTTGAGGCCCGTTTCTGGTAGATTTTCGCGACCTGTCGAAAGACATCTGAAAGTTTGTCAGATTTCGGCCGAATCTCCTTGCCGAGTCGTCTAGTCAGGATTTCGGCGCAATGGTTCACTACCATTCTTCTCCCTGTTCCTAGGATCTCGCTCAGGGCGTTATCGAGCTCTTCGATTCCATCGGGCAATTTGTTCATGTCTACGTGGTGTCTTCTTCTGGCGTAGTGTAGAATGAGCTCTGCCGTCGCGCCTCCTAGTCCCTGAAACGCTTCTTCGACAGAATCCTTGAGCTGCCTGGCTAGGTCGGGAGGGAGGTGCACTAGCCGAAATAGGCCGCGTTGGGACATCGACAGGACTGACCTGCGCTTCTGACTATCTTACAAGTACCGTTACTGCACCGGTCTGTTCAAAGTTGCACACAATGAACTAAATGAGTGCAAGTGGGCTCTTTTCAGAAACTTCTATCGGGAGAAGGGCACTTCCAGAAGCACCGCCCTAGGGCGATACCCGGGTCTGCGACCGGGACACGATTTTCCGGAGTATTCTACAACCACCTGGTCAATGACCAGATTACTGCTGGAATCAGAGGTCTTCTATTCTTTCAGTTCACGTATCAGCTGTTTGGCTATGGTGAGCCTTTGAATATCGTTGGTGCCCTCGTAGGTCTTGATTATCTGGGAGTCTCTCAGGTACCGTTCCACTGGATACTCGGTCGCAACACCGTAACCGCCATGTATCATCATGGCCAACAAGGCTAACCGCTCAGCGGTCTCAGTTGATGTCACTTTCGCGATCGAGGCGGCCTTGACAAACTCCTTGCCCTGATCCTTGAGCGACGCCGCCCAGTAGGTGAGAAGACGTGCTGTGTGAAGCCCCATAGCCATTTCAGCTAGCTTGTACTGGACCTGCTGAAAATCGATCAACGGCTTCTCAAAGCTTGTCCGGGTCTGAGCATAACTTATCGCAGCCTCATACGCTGCCTGAGCAATACCGACACCTTGGGCAGACACGTCCACGCGCCCCCGATCATAGGTCTTCACGCCGATGTAGAACCCGTCGCCCTCTTTTCCCACTAGATTGTCCGTGGGAACCTTGACGTGATCAAGGATTAGTTCCGAGGGTTGCGAACCTCGAAGACCTGTCGTTTCGATATGGCTGCCGACCTGGAAGCCCTCTGTTCCTCGTTCAACAATGAACGCGCTCAAGCCCTTGTGCCGCTCCTTGGCGCTGGGAGCTTGACTTGTCCTAGCGAATACTAGGTAGAGGTCAGCAATTTCACCGTTCGTGATGAAGGTCTTCCGGCCGCTGATCTCCCAGTGTGTCCCGTGAAGCTTAGCAGTGGATTTGATGCCTGCCACGTCGGACCCGGCCCCAGGCTCCGTCATCGCGTGTGCCCCGATCTTTTCCCCTGACACCATCGGGACAAGGAATCGCTTCTTCTGCTCTGCTGAGCCCCATTCATTCAAGGGCTCCGATACGAGATGACTCGCGACAAAGACCGTTGAGCATGCCGCGGAGACTCGAGCTATCTCTTCGATGGCAATGACCATCGAGAGAAGGTCGCCACCTAGACCGCCATACTCCTCTTTGTAAGTGATAGCGGTCAGGCCGACTCCAGCGATCCGTCGGAGAAGCTCTCTCGGGATCTTGTTATTCCGGTCAATCTCAAACGCTACGGGACGAATCTCCTTCTCAGCAAAATCCCTGATAGTATGTCGGAGACTCTCATGATCAGGAGTCAGCTTCACTTCATAATCAGCAGAACGAGGCATCATAGTGCTAGTCAAATCAATACCAACATTCGAACTT
>WNFA01009836.1_pt1 | contig 10626 bp, 6 predicted proteins | sample 5400481 | NCBI WGS metagenome assembly WNFA01 (sample SAMN13153340, study PRJNA577476) | soil metagenome | isolation source: 120 cm saprolite under Douglas fir tree site 2 hole 1 replicate 2 | place: USA:California | collected 2015-04-18 | reverse complement strand
TGATCGAGAAGAAACTCCGACTGCTTCTCTGCCTCTTGCATGTACCTAACGTATTCTCGATTTTGTTCCTCGAGTTTGTCTCGATCGTTTAGTTGAGGCCAGCCTGTATTCCCTGCTCCGCTATGCTCATCATAAGTAAACATCAGATCGTAGAGGGTGGCAGTGTTGCCGGTGGGAAACGGAATCCCGCGTGTCGCGGAGATGGCACTCCACAGAGTTTCGGCTGCGGGAGTGTGGTCGTGCACGTAACGAGCGAGCGCGCTGATCTGCGGCGACTGGGTCTTCGCCTCGGACCACAAGCCAGACCATTCACCGCGGAACGTCGGAATCTGCGCGGCGTATTTCCCTTCAAGGTAGTGAAAGAACTCTGGCGGCGTGGCGATCTTCAGCTTGGGTGATTCATGCTTACTGTTCCACAGCTTAACAGCACGTTCCAGGTTCGCAACGTTCGTGGGTTCCACGAAGTCGTGCGCGTAAATGGCCATCACCGCATCGTACTTATAACCAGCCGCCCCATATCTCTTCTGCAACTCAGCGACCCCTTCCTCCATGATCTGAAGGTCCGTCTTCTTACCTGCCTTGGGGTTGAACATTTCATACGGAGTCTTGCCGGTGTAGGGATCCAGTGAGTAAGGGTCGAGGTAAAAATCCGTCAGGGCTTCCGGGTAGCCGCCGCGCTGACTCTGACTCACCCACGTCAAGACGCGACTACCGTCGGGGGATTCCCAATAGAACGGAACCTTCCCAGGCGCGAGCGAAGTTGCCATGTTAATGAAGATGTTGGCTCCCGTAACCAGGTAGCGCATACCGCTACCAGCCAACACGGATGGCACAGTTGACGGATGGCCGGGCACATCATCCATCATCGCCATCTCTGTTTCCAACCCGTACGTCCGGTTTAGCTTAGCGTAGTCGTAACAAAGCCGATTCAACTCCTCCTCACCCATAAAGTCAGTATGCATGCTGCCCCACGCCGAGGAGAGTGCGATGCGTCCACTCTTAATGAGCTTTACCAGCCGCTCTATCTTGTTTCGGTCACTGGGTAGTACGGACGTTGGCGCTTTGGCACGCTTGAGCCACTCGTTGACCTGCCAAATGCTCTCAATCGTCCAGCGGAAATCCGGGTCACTTTCAGCAACGCGTATCACTTCATCTATGTGACGCGCTGCGCGTTCGCGTACGGCGTCAGGCGGATCGACGAAACCGAAATCATAATGGCTTGTCGGCACAATATAGACAGTCTCGATCGGACTTTCAGGCGAGGGTGCATTGCTTTGAGCTAATCCGAATTGTGGAAGAAGAAAAAGGATAAAAAGCGCCGGGATTGCTAAACGCGCAGCGCGGCCAAGGCTGGAACCAAAATAATCATCGTTGATTACGGCTTCGCCGCCGTGATGTGAGGCGGCGGCTGCGCCCCGCCGTTCAGCGCTCGAGATCATTCGGGCTTTGCCCCTGGTTCGGGCTCTGCCCGTAGAGTGCAGGAAATTGGATGTGACCTCGTAACCCAAAGGCTCCGCCACTGTTCGTTCGAGAGGCAAAGCCCGAACCAGGGGCGTAGCCCGAGTCGCATCTGCGCGCTGAACGGCGGGGCGCAGCCGCCGCCTCACATCAAGCGGCAAAGCCGTGATGAAATTGAGAGATGCTTCTAAAGAGGCACTAAATGCTTCTTGCACAGAAAACAAGAAAGTGTTTTGCATCGCAAGAAACAAGAAAGTGTTTTGCATCGCAAGTCTTTTTTCGGATAGAGTCGGTTGAAGTGATGGGACAAGGACCAAATCAATGGTCCATGGCTGCCTTCTCCGGTTAATCTACTTTTTAGGGTAAATACTCATCAGTCTCCCTCAGAAGATGTATCGCGCCGAAAGTTGAATTTGACGCGGGCCGCCGAAACCGAGCAATCCGCCAAGTTGATTCCCGACGGTCGAAATACTCTGACCGAAGAATGCCGTTGGCCGCAGCGAGTTATTATCGCCCCGCACCAAACCGCCGGACGGATCGGCGAAATTTGCCTTGTTAAAAAGATTGAAGATCTCCACACGAAGCTGGAGCGCAGTTTTCTCCGTCAGCCGCGTATTCTTAAAGATCGAAAAATCTACCTGGGCAAAACTCGGCCCACGCAAAAGGTTGCGACCCGCATTGCCGAAGACTCCGTCGCCGGGATTTGAAAACGCGGCCGCATTAAACTGACATTGGGGAACGGTGATTGTATTAAACTGCCAACCGTCCACCAGCCAACCCGGCCCGCCGTCAAACCAATCGCGAAGCGGTAAATCGTAGCCCGCATCGAGTGTGAAGTTATGACGAACGTCCTGATCGCTGCTTGCACGTTCCGCTCGAGCGTTATTTTCGTCCTGGTAATCCTTAAAGAATCCGACAACATCATCGATCGCGTGAGACCAAGTGTAATTGACATTGAACCGCAGGCCCTTGGCAAGATTTCTCTTGAAGGTCGCCTGCAGCGCATTGTAGTTTGACTGCGGATAACCGCCGACTACGAAGATGTCGCCGAAATTTGAAGACAGCGGCCGAGCCTGTGTTACCGGATCTCTTCGATTTATGTTTCGCGGGGTAACGACACCGTTTGTCAGGAGGTGCGTCACATTCTTTCGATGTGATAAGCATTCGGGACCGCACATGCAAAGGCAGCCGGATCCACCGGATATTGCGGGAAGATTCCGCAAATAAACAATGCAGTAAACAGATCGACCGACTCCGCCGGGAAAGTGTTTGCCTGCGGCGAGCCGAAGCTGGCGGGCAGATCACGGTCGTAAAAAATTCCATAGCCGCCGCGAAGCACACTTTTCTGATTGCCGAACACATCGAACGCAAAGCCGAAACGCGGGCCGAGATTATTCTTATCCACATCATGCAGCTTCTGCCCCCGTGGTGTGAACTTCAACGTAGTAAGGTCGAAGTTTTGCAAACGCCCTTCTTTTTCACGGCTAACGGTGCTCACGTCGTAACGCAATCCCAAATTCAAGGACAGACGCGGATGTGCCTTCCAATCGTCCTGGAGAAAGAGCGAAAAATTCTCGTTCGCATAATCAAGCAGCGGATTGCCGCCCCTGGAAACAATAAATGGAACATTGTCTCTAAAATCATTCAGCGCGAAGAAGATAAGTGTTTCCTGATTCTCCGAACTAGCCGAACGGCGATTGAGGCGTATGTCAACACCGGCCTTGAACGAGTGATTCCCTTGAACAGAACTCAGAGTGTCAAGAAAATGAGGGACCGTGCCAGTGCGGAACTGTTTAAACTGCGCAGGTCCCGGAACCGCGAAGGCCTGATCAACGAAGGATAGATCGAATCTCGGCAGAGTCGATGGCCCGGCACCGACATCGGTCACATTGCGGTTAATGCCGAATGCAAATTCATTGATCGTATTATTCGAGAATGTGAAGGTGTGCGAAGCCTTAAACAACTGGACGCGCAATTTTCCATCGGCTGTCTGATCGGTTCCGACGCCATACGGTGTCGTTGTTTTCGAATCGTTGATGTTGTAGCGGACCGAGAACTGACTTCGTTTCGATTGCAGCCAATCTATCTTTACAGAACCCGTATCCTCGCGCAGATCGCCATCCTTTTGGATCGAAAATATACCGACGTTAGGATCGGGAATACTGCTTCCGGCCGGGATAAATGGGGAAGTCGGAAGCGGAATCGTACTCACAGTCGGACGTATCCGCGCTTCCATCGCGTTGCGAAATGACTGGGTCGGAGTCAATGCCGTGAATGTCGTTCTGCGTGTCTGCCGGACGCCTTCGTAATTCGTAAAGAAGAACAATTTATCCCGGATGAGACGCCCGCTAACATTTCCGCCGAACTGATTCAACCTGAATTTTTGCTTCCCTGCAAAAAAGTCCCTCGCGTCGAGCGCTTCGTTGCGGAAATAATCGAAGACGCTGCCGTGAAAATCGTTTGTTCCCGATTTCGTGATCGGGTTGATGACTGCACCGATCGCCTGGCCGTATTGCGCCGAGTAGTTTTGTTCGACAACCTGGACTTCCTGGATGCTGTCCATGCTGACGCGGTTGACGCGTGATTCGATCCGCCCGAGTACGTTCGATGTTCCGTTAAGATCGACGCGTCCGGCGTCGATACCGTCAACCAGTACGCTCGAACCACCGAACGTCGAAGGGATACCGTTGATGCTCGTTTGAAACTGGTTGGTCGTTTGAACGGAACCGGGAACGGTCGCCAGCAGCCCAGTAAAATCGCGTCCATTAACTGGAGTATTAGCGACGCGTTCTAATGTAATTGTGTCGCCGACGGTCGAAGTTTCAGTGTCAGTCGGGTTTCGGTCGGCGACAGTTACACTTGCGTTGACTCCACCAACCGGCATTTTAAGATCCACGCGAAGTTTGGCGCCGACGGCGAGACGTGCATCGCTCACGGTCAATTCCTGAAATCCACTCGCCGTACCAACAACTTTGTAGACTCCGGTCGCAAGTGAAGGAACTTCATAATAGCCTTCATCATTGCTCTGCGTGGTTCTGCTTTCATTCGTTCCGACATTTGTTACTGTAATGGTCGCACCCCGAATAATGGCGCCGCCCGGGTCTTGCACGATGCCACTAATCGAGCCTGTGTTCGATTGCGCGAAGACTCCATTAGCGAAAATTGCCAGAGCAGTTAACAGAATTAGAGTCGTGCTGATTTGCTTAGAAGTGTCTTTCATTTCAAACCTCCGCAGTCTTTTCTCAGATATTTTGTTAGGGTCGCGTCAGTCATTGCGGTTTTCACAAAACGAAGCGCCGGTAGCGCTACTCGCGCGTACATGAAACTGCTATAGGCAACGCCGCGACTGCCTGTAAATTAGGTGTCCAGACACCACCAACCTTTGGGTAAAACTTCGGCAAGAGGTCGGCGGTAACGGGAATCGCGGGGATCACGTCGCGCCGGTTCACGCTGTAGCCTTCGTGAAGCTGCATCACGCCGTCCACACAACGAACTGCAACGTATTCCGGAAACATCGCTGCGCCGACCTTGAGCGGTCCACCAGCAGTCAACAAATCTTTTTCGTGGCTACCCGCCAACCCGAAAGTTGCCAACGTTATGCGCGTGGGGTCGTGAGCTGCATCTGTGTATGATTCGAGCGCCCCCTGTCCTGTCTCATCGTCCATCGCAAAGATCACGTCAATCTCTTGCGCGGCGAACACCGGAGCGGAAAGGCGTTTGGCGATAATCTTGCTACCTTCACCGTTGAGCCGCGCTACGAAAGCCGCGTCAGGCTGAATTGATTGCAAGCCATCGATGAATCCCTCGCTGCGAAGGAGGCACGGCCGTAATGTTGGCAACCCCATGTCCAGGACCTTTAACGGGCTTCCCGAGACGCTTTGGATGTGCTGGCCCACCCACTGGCCCAATGCGTAACCGGCGTCGTAATCACAAATGGCCACTAGCTTCTTCATACCCTCAACCGGGTTCGCCTCCACTACTAACGGAATGTTGCGGTCCGCCCCCATCTTTACGATTGACTCAAGTCCCTCGGTCGCCGCTGGTGTAAGGATCCGCGCATCGACTTCCGTAACCAGTTCCCGCGCCTGTTCGATTTGCCGTGCGACGCTCAACTCTGCATCGCGCACGACGACAGTCGCACCATACTGCGCCGCTCGTCGCCTGATAATTTCGATCAGGATTTGGTACCAGATGTGAAAGCTGTAATTGACTAAATACCCGACGCGCTTCGGCGCATCTGCGTCGACTTCAGCCAGCGGCAGATCAGCCAGAGCCTTGTCGAGCGTGGGCGGTGGCGTGTAAATCGCCTGGGGATGATCGCTCAAGCCATCACCTGTACCATCCTTGCTTGCGGCAAATGCTGCTTCCTCGTGGTCCATAAGCTTTGTCCGTCCTTCCTTACTCTGGATTCGCGCGCGGCGTGCCGCCGATAAGAGTCAGCAGTCCCCCGTCGACGGTCCAGACAGCGCCAGTCACAAACGAAGCGCTATCGTGCGCAAGAAATGCGACCACTTCACCGACTTCTTCAGGTTGGGCAATGCGTCCGAGCGGGTGCATCCGCGCGCATGCGTCGTAGACTGATTGTGGATTGGGGTCGAGCGACGCAGCCCAGCGCAGCATCGGTGTGTCTACAGTGCCCGGGCAAACTGCGTTGACACGAACTTTTTCGGAGGCAAAATCCATTGCCATCGACCGAGTGAGACCGATTACCGCGTGCTTACTTACGGTATAGGCCAGCACGTTGTATTGACTCGCCAGCGATTGCACCGAAGCTACGTTCACGATTGAGCCGCCCCGACCTACCATATCCGGGAGGCAAGCCCTTGCTGCGTACCATGCGCCATTCAAGTTGACGGTCATGACCTCGGCCCATTGCTCGTCACCGGTTGTTAGCGCGGTGCCGTAGCGTTGTATCCCCGCGCTAACGACCAGGATGTCAACCGGACCAAACGTCGCGCGCGTTTCATCGACAGCAACCTGAACCTGCCGCGGTTGAGATACGTCTACAGACAAGAAGCGCGCCTTTCCATTCCGTTTACGGATGCTCTCTACTGTCTCGTGCCCGGCCTCTTGTTCCAGGTCGATCACCGCAACCGCCGCCCCACGAGCAGCCAGGATCTCGGCGGCCGCACGCCCAATTCCCGACGCGCCTCCTGTTACAACCGCAACTTTTCCGTCGAATCTCATGTGAGCCTCTCGAACTTCGATCTCAATTAGCTGCACTCCGTATTGCCGAAGTCGCTGGGGTCTCTTCTGTCGTGGCAGTTTCGTCTTCCGGCGCTTCCAGCGTGTGTGGCGGCAAATGTTTGTACCAGGTGAAATACAGCAGGATGCACATGATCACTGTTGTCGTGAAACAAGCGAACGCCGTCGTTTGCCGGTGGAGAATCAAGTAGAGCGTACCGATGTAAAGTGTGCAGATGCCGACAAGCGCAAGCAGAGTATTGAGCGCTTCCAGCGAAAAGGGCGTCTCCCGCTTAAAGCCAGGTTGGCGCCCCAGCACTCGTTGGTGTACAGGTGACCAGGCGCCAGCTGGCTGCACGTTTTCGTAAAACTTTTCCAACGTTGTCATGTCAGTCGGTTGCGTGATCAGAGCGACCGTTACGGTGATGATCGTCGAGGCGATAGCAATAACGGGGAAGCCAATGTATAACGGAAGCGGCGAGCTAAACAGCGATGTGTCGGCTACGGCCTGGCCCAGTGACAGAGCCATCCCACCAAACACGCCGGCCGCGTATCCCCAGCCATTGAGTCGCCACCAATACCAGCGTAAGACGTTCGCTGGCAGAATTCCCGCGGCCAGCGTCCCGAAAATCCAAAGGAACGCGGTATTGATTGAAGTTCCGAAGTAGGAGATGACGATACCTGTAATGATTAATAAAGAGGACGCGAGGTAACTGGCCCGGATCAAGGTTTTGGGATCTGCCTGTGGGTTAATGTAGCGCTGGTAAACGTCTTTGACGAGGTACGCCGCGCCGCCATTAACTGTCGAACTGAACGTCGCCAGAAATCCGGATAACAGCGCTGCGAGCATGAACCCGACCAGCCCCACCGGAAGCATGGCGCCGATGATCACCGGCAGCGCTGTCTCCGGATCGTGCTTGAGGGCGGCGTCGAGGGCGGGATTGCCAAGACCCATGATCGCCATCACGGCAATCGCCATCGCAAACGGCCAGCGCACCGTATGAATCGCGCCCCACAGCGCGCCAAGTTTGGACGCGTCGCGCGCATCACGTGCTGCGAGGAAGCGCTGAAAGTCGTACAACTGCTCCGGTCCGCTGAAACAAAGTAGCAGTCCTTTGGCGACCCATACTGCGACCAGCGCGCCAAAGAACGAGTAATCGGTTCCGCCGGCCACGACACCTTGCAGTTCCGTCGGTCGTACCTGCGGCACGATGTTCATCCAGTTGCCTGACACCTTCGCGGCAAAGACAGCGGAATTGAAGTGTTTGTAGCCAATGATGGCGAACGCTATTGCGCCCGCACTTAGGATGATGGTCTGCACGATCTCAACACGCACAATGCCGTGGAATCCTCCGGCAACGACATATAGACCAGTCACACCGAGAATCAAGACCGCGCAAATGAAGGGTGAGAAGGGCAGGAAGATTGCGCCGAACTTACCCATACCGACGGCACCGTAGCCCAGGAGCGCCGTGATCGTCAGAATTGCGAACAGGGTGTAGGAAAGTCGCGCTGTGTCGCCGGCCCGTGAGCGCCCAAAACGTGTGTACATCCACTCAGCTCCGGTCAGCACTCCGCTACGGCGAATCCACTTGCCCATGAAGGCCAAATAAAAAGCTGTGATTGGAAAGCCCCACAGCCAATGCACCCACATGCCCTTCAGGCCCAGTACGATAAAGGTCGACACAATCCACATCGTGCCGGTGATGTCGAAGTAGGACGACGAACCAGACATCGCCAGTGCCCACCAGGGCAATCGTCGACCACCCAGGAAGTAAGAGCTCATGCCTTTTGCGGCACGTCGCTTCATGGCTAAGCCGATGCCCATAATTGCGGCCAGATAGGCGACTACAATCAGTTGATCAGTCAACGACAGTTTCATCTCTGGTCCATTTTGTTGTCGCGGTCAACAATGTCGGCCGACCGCTTGCCCTTGCGGAAGGGATTTTCAGACTAAAGCTGACCCGGAACGCGAACCCGGCTGGAGAGAGGTCATTACCTCCCCATGTCGAGCTCGCTTTTTGGTCCGGAGACGCTCCGTCCGAACTTTGTCAACGCTTATGACAAAGTGGTAAATAACACGCTTCTTTACAACCTGTCAATAAACTTTTTCGCCGCCATAAATTGTAGGGGTGGCACTCCGTGGCCACCCCGAGGTCCATTACCGACCTCTTGAGAGGATGCCAAACGATCTTTTATGCAACCGAGAGGAGGTGGCCACGGAGTGCCACCCCTACAATGTGTGGGTCATTAGTTGTGCGTACAGCCTTAGGATTTCCCGGACCTGCTGGTCCCAATATGCCCAGGTATGTGCGCCGGGGAGTTGGCGGAACTGGTGTGGGATTTTTTTTGAGAGAAGAATATCGGCGAGTTCCCTATTCGTCGCGAGAAAACCGTCTTCCAAACCACAGTCAAAATAAAGATAAGGCAGTGAGGCAATCTGTGAAGCAGTAAGGTCGCGCGCGATTCGATGGAGGTCATTGGTTATACGGGTCTGACTGCTTCGGGGGCCGAAAACGGTATTAACGGACGGGCGAAGAATGTCCCACGCAAATCCGGGGTTGTCGTCCGTTCGGGTGGCTGGATCCAAAGCGCCACTGAGCGAGGCGGCAAAGGCGAACTGTTCCGGGTGTTTAATCCCATATTTGAGGGCGCCATAACCTCCCATCGAAAGGCCAGCTACGCCCCGCGCTCGCCTGTCTTTAATTGTGCGAAAGCGGACATCCACATCGGAGATCAGTTCGCGGATAAAGTACGACTCATATTTATCTGTGGCCGAACTGGCGCTGTCGGTGTACCAGCTATCGTGCCCCTCAGGCGTGATGATAATCACGTCATAGTTCGTTGCGTATTGGGCCAGGTTAGTGCGCGTTACCCAATCGTCATAGCGTCCGAAGAGGCCGTGCAAGAGATAGAGTACCGGGTATCGCTTGTTGGACTCGGCATAACCAACGGGTAACAAGACATTGTAAGGCAAGACCTGCCCGATCAACTCGCTCTTGAACTGAATCGTTTCGACATCAACTTTGTGCCCTTCTTGTGCCCGCGCTGCAGTTGCTAACAAGAGCAGTGTCGAAACCAAAAGGACCGCACGAACGAGCGGCACCTGGTAGGATGTGTGAGCAACTTGAGTTCGACGCATGACTCCTTACTCCTATGCGAGACCACGTGTGTTCCGACTTAGTTAAGGCCGATGACAAAGCTTTTAATACCATGAGGTCCATGTTGCGTCAATAATCGTCCAGGAAAGGTGCGGGTGCAGTTTGAAACATCCACCCACTAACAACGAAGACTATCCACAGATTCCGCAGATTACGTGCAAAAAATTGTGCTCACAATGGTGGCCCAGTCCTTGTCTGTGTAATCGGCGTAATCTGTGGATAGTTCTGCTTTGGAGTGGGTGGGATTTCAACCTGAACCAGACCTATGAAAGCCGAGCTGGAATGCGTCGTGCCGCGTTGAGAGAGGACTGCGGAATCTTGAGATTGTTCGTTCCTTTGTTGCGACCACCCCCGAAACAATGCTGTAAGGCGATGGGGATCGCGCCGAAGAGACTTGGCCGCAGCACGCTTGAGGGGCGCACCTTGAAGCTGATTGGCGGTACGATGTAGTTACTCTTGATGCGTGCATCGATGATAGGACCAATGATGGGCCAGGCGCCGGTAATCTCACCGCCAATGACAACAACTTCGGGGCTGAGACCGTGCACCAGACTAGCAATCCCCTCACCTAAGTAACGCGCCGTCAATTGAAGCGTCTCGAGTCCAGCAGCGTCTCCCTGTCCGGCAAGAGCTATTAACTCCGTTACTGTGCGCACGCGACTCTTTGGTTTGGCCAGCCTGTTATAGCGATCGAGCGTGGCCCGGTCTGAGGCGAAAGTTTCCCAACAACCACGTCGCCCGCAAGAGAAAGTCAAGCCTTTGGGATCCATCGTCATATGGCCGAAGCCGCCCAGCCCGATGCTAGTGCCGACGTGCAACTCTC
>WNFA01008661.1_pt1 | contig 10627 bp, 11 predicted proteins | sample 5400481 | NCBI WGS metagenome assembly WNFA01 (sample SAMN13153340, study PRJNA577476) | soil metagenome | isolation source: 120 cm saprolite under Douglas fir tree site 2 hole 1 replicate 2 | place: USA:California | collected 2015-04-18 | reverse complement strand
CAGAAGGCTTTGAACTGGAGCAGGCGATTCACGGTCCTCAGGTGGCCTTTGAGGCTGATGACTTGCTAATTCCTATCAGTGTCAAGGGTGCTGCACAAGCACGAATGGCAGATCTTTTATTAGCGTTAAGCGAGATTGGTTCGCATGTCTGGTTGATTGGCGAAGTGCCTTCAACAGAGACGGCCAACTTGTTCAGCCGCCATGGATGGTCGCGATTTGCTATTTGCGACGGAATAGACCTGCTAGAAGAACTAACACCTTTGTTAGCTGCACTGCCTGTACAACTCCTGGCTGATTTCCTGGCAACTGCGCGTGGCACGAATGCCGATAGCTTCCGCAAAGATCAGGAGGCATATGATAGGGCAGGCGCACGATTCCAGCTTTAAGTGGGTTTGCAGCACATGTAACACTTGTAACGCTTGTAACTGCTGAGTGTATGGAGATCCGAGTTTGTATTCCCTATGTCTCTCTTGCCAGAAACACGTATAATAAAGCCAGTTGATGATTTGTTCATTCATTCACAACCACAAGTCACAGAAAGAGAGCATAGCGCTATGGATTTCACGCTCAATGAAGAGCAACTGGCAATTCGAGAAACGTGCCGGGAATTTGCGGAGCAGGAGATTAAGCCCCTGGCAGAGGAAATGGATCGTACAGGCGCATTTCCGTATGAGCTTATTCGGAAGATGGGCGAGCTAGGATTATTAGGGTTACCATTCCCGGAAGAATATGGTGGCGCGGGCGCAGACTTTCTCTCCTACTGTATTGCCATGGAAGAAATCTCCCGGGGCGATGTCTCGGTCGGTATCACCATGGAAGCGCACACCTCGCTTGGAACCACCCCTTTCTATCTCTTCGGTAGCAAAGAACAAAAGGAGCAGTATTTGCCGCCACTGGCACGTGGTGAGCAATTATGGGCCTTTGGCTTAACTGAACCTGAAGCTGGCTCTGACTCTGGCGGTACCCGGACACGTGCTGTGCTGCGAGATGGTTCCTGGCACATCAATGGCTCAAAGAGTTTCATCACCAACGCCGGCACCGATATGACCAGTGGTGTTACTATTACCGCTGTCACGGGTAAGCGGTCCGATGGACACAATGAGATCACCAATATCATTGTGCCAAAGGGTACTCCCGGTTACATCATTGGTAATCCCTACAAGAAAATGGGATGGAAGGCCTCTGATACGCGCCCATTGACTTTTGAGGATTGCATGGTTCCTGAGGGGAATATCCTGGGACAGCGTGGGGATGGTTTCAAGCAGTTCATGCAGATTCTCGACGCAGGACGTATTGCCATAGCAGCCCTCTCCGTCGGCTTAGCCCAGGCATGTTTGGACGAAGCCTTGAGCTATGCTAAAGAGCGTAAGCAATTTGGTCAGCCCATCAGCAAATTCCAGGCAATTCAATTTAAGCTTGCCGACATGGATACAGAAATTGAGTTGGCTCGTTTAATGTATTATAAGGCCGCGTGGCTGCATATGCAGGGCAAGCCATATACAAGAGAGGCATCGATGGCAAAGCTGTTTGCATCGGAAACGGCCAAACGCGCGGCCGATCAAGCGGTTCAAATCCATGGTGGCTACGGCTTCATGGATGAGTACCCGGTTTCGCGCTACTGGCGGAGCGTAAAAGTCAATGAGATTGGTGAAGGCACCAGCGAGGTACAGCGCATGCTGATCGCGAAACTCCTGGGGTGCTAGTTTCGGCTAAGGAGAAACTATATGGATATTACCCCCGCTTCTAAAACCATTGTTCAAAACAATGTACAGGCTCCTCATGTGTATAAGACCTTATTAGAAGGGATACATTTCAAATTCCCCACCTTTAAGCACGATCACCCCACCATCATCAACGTGAATAAAGTTGCAGATGAGCGGCTGACGGCGGGACAGAGGGTTGCAGATGGTGTGGCTGCTACTATGGGTAGCTGGCGCTTCATCATTATCCAGAGCTGTATATTGGTAGCATGGCTTGTCTTAAACAGTGTCGCGTGGATTAACCACTGGGATAATTATCCTTTCATATTGCTGAATCTTGCCCTATCATTTGAAGGCTAATGGTCGAGAGCGATTACCACTGCAACACCAAGGGCGAGGAAGAAACCCGCAACATCATGGATCACCTCGACCACCAGGATGTGGTCATCATGCAGATTATCAAACGCATGGAGGCACAGCACGAGGAGGTCATGTATCATTTCAGTCGGCTTGATCCCGAAATGGCTCGCCGCCTGGGAATGGACATTCAGGAGATCAGCAAGGAAATGGTCGAGGAAGAAACAGGGGATGGCGATACTGGCGGAACTCATAAATAGTGTTGAGTGGGTATGCTCTTGCAAACTACACACAGGAATGTTCCAGCGCAGCCAATACCTGGTAAGCACCGCATTGAGTGAGGTGGTGGATGGAGCCGATGAGGAGGTGGCTGGCAATTCGTAAAAGAGACGAGACACCCAAACCAATAACCTGTAATTTAGCAGCCTTGAAAGTAGCTCACTTCGTTGGCCAGTTAAATGCCATCAAGGTCACTAATGGTTTTGCATTACTGGTGGCATTGGTTCCATTGTTTACCATCCAGACTGTGCTGGCTCCATTGACCGCCAGGAGAGTAGCGCCATCGAGTATATTTCCGACAGGAACGACTAACCCAACTGGCACATCATACATCTTATAGCCTTTGTCTTCTTGCCAGAGTACGAAATCGGAGCCTGCTTGCAGTGATGAGGCGCCGGTTTTGCTCATTACAGTTGGTGAAACGGTCGGATCACCGTTGAGTGGCTGCATGAGAATGGTACCGCGTGCCGATACATCGAGCGGGGCAGCATAGATACCAGTAGCGGTCCGTGGAATCGCGGACGTGTTTGGCGAAGATGCAGGTGTTGGAGTAGCTGTCCCTGTCCCTGTAGTCGTGGGCGTTCCCTGTGCTGAATTGACCTGATTAGAAGTGCGTAGCATGAATAAGGTATTATCGACTACCTGCGGGCGGAACGACATTCCATCTGTACTGAATAGTTGCTTTACAATTACCTTATGTGGTGCCCAAAGTCCATGAGATGGTGGAGCTTCAACTGCCTGCTGTATCCAGATATTGCTGTTCAGTATATCAGAGCTGGAAAGCCATTCCTCTGACCAGTAAATCTGCGTGCCGTCGCTATTAGCAGTTGGTGAGGTAAGGATATGACCAGGGGCAGCAGTTGCAATCTCTGTCATTAAGGGTTTACCCACCGTATTTAACTGATAGCGTATGAGATGAGAAATGCCATTGCTATCTGTCATCGCAACGAGCAACGAATTCTGTATGAACCAGATTCCTTGCACAGGGGTAGTTACCCAATTGGGAGCCATATCCTGATCAAAAGCTCCTTTGAGAATTACCTCTGAATCTGTAGGAATGCCCAAAGATACTTGCTGTTGTTGCTCCAAGGAAAGGTAATGTAAGCTCCACTGAATCACATAAGGATGCAGACCATATTTAGAGAGGTCATTCTGTGGTTTCAATTTAAGGCCATCAAATTGTAACCATACTACTGAGCCATTAGAACTTCCCAATACAATCAGTGGATTAGCGTTGGCTATACTGAGCAGAGGAGTACTTATTTTTGTTGTGCGATCTAATTGTTCGAGCATCCAGGAGGTCTGTACTCCATCTCTGTAAGCTGAATAGTAAATATAAGCACGATCAGCCACTGCACTAACCACATGCTGGTAAGGTGTACTTGTCGTGTATACTTCCTGCTCGACCTCAGTGGGTTGGTGAAGACTAGAAGAGTTACTAATGATGGCTACTTGTAGATTGTTATGAGCTATTATGAGCAAGGAGGTTAATCCTCCCATCATCAACACCATCAAAAACATAGCAGCCAGGCCAAGCACTGCAAACTGGCTCATATGCGAGCGAGAGCGGCGTTTACGTTTGGCATAGATGATGGGAAGCGGGCCTGTCTCAGCAGTTGAAAAAGCAGAGATCAAATCTGATGTATGAGTGGATTGAGCATGTTCTTGAAGGAAAGGCTTGAGAAATTCGGGAGTGGTTACTGTTCCAGGTACGGATCGTCGTATAAACTCTAATTGCTCTTTTGCCAATACATGCATGAGTTTTGTATGCATATCGGGTGGCGGTTCGATCGTGGACATAGAGCGTAACTGTTCAGCAATGAATGTGTAGCGGGCAAGCTCTTGCCGGCAGGAAGCGCATTCTTCCAGATGCACGTCCAGTTCGATCGTGTCTACTTCTCCATTTTTCAATTCGCGATATGCGGTCAATATTGCTCGCGCCTGGCTGCAATTCACAGATCACCAACCTCTTGTTTATACAAGGTAATAAACCGTTCCCGTGCGCGCATCAAGCGCATTTTTACTGCTGAAGCGCTAATATTTAAAACTTCTGCAATCTGGGCGCACGAAAGGCCATCGTTTTCATAGAGCCAGAGGCAGATAGCGTATTTAGGCGGCAACTGCTTAAAGATACGCTCAACGATTTCACGGTCAGCAACACGATTTTCGAAACGCCCGCCGTCGTAGGCTCCACGTTCGTATAATGAGCTAATGGAACTGCCGCGTCCCTCGCCGGTGCCATCTTCGCTGTTAGTACTAAAGCTGTCAGAGGCTGTGCCTCCTGAGTCGGAGAGAACACCTGCGCCTATACCCCGGTCTTCATTAAACAACGACATGGGTAACCAGGAGATTAAACGCCGCCTGCGTAGCGTGTCTGTCGTCGTGTTGGCCGCGATACGGTAAAGCCATGCGGATAATGCGCCGGGCTGTACTACCGTGCCTCCAAGCAACGCTTTATATGCCTTTACAAATACATCTTGTGTAAGATCACATGCCTGCTCGCGATTGCCAATCAGATGGTAGATGAAATTTGTGATAGGGCCTTGAAAACGAAGAAAAATCGCTTCAAAGTCTGCCACGTCTACCCGTTGCACCTGCTCTTGCAAAGCATCTACAGACTGCTGAGAGCTCGTATCGGTCTCTCTTTCTCCCTCCTCGACTGGCGCTGCTTCTACACTGCTGTTCTCCTCGTGCAACAAGGGTTTGGTAGGACAGCCTGTTTGTTCAGTATCCAATACCGAGCGCAATCTGCTATTCAAGTTGTAGAGACGGATAGAGGAGTCCATTGGTTACATCAACCTTGTCTTTTTATAAGATTAGCGCAATAACGCATAGCCATCAAAACATTTTCCTCTGTAGCATAACATATCTGTACGGCAGATTCTGTGGCACATTCGACATTTATAGGGAGTAATTTCCCATATCTGAGAGGCCATAGCCCGTAAAGAATAGAACGGTTTCATCCCCTGGTTCTAAAAAATGTGTTGCGAGCAAGCTATGATAAGCAGCAACGGTTGCTGTCGCCTCTAATGAGATTAGCATCCCTTCACGCTGTGCAGTATAGTATACCATCAGTCTCATCTCATCATCACTCAAAGCTAAAGCTGTGCCTCCACTTTCATGCGCCGCTTGTAGAATGAGCCTATCACCAATGGCTGAAGGCACGCGTAGGCCTGCTGCTTGCGTATGGACCTCTTGAAAAAGGCCAGGTTTCCGCTTCATCCATTCCGCTTTGGAAGGCGTGCATCAGCGGTGTACATCCTTCGGCCTGCACGATAAGCATCCTGGGTAAGCGTTAATCAGCACCATTGAGATGGGCTTGTGTTGTATATACGTTTCCGGTGCGTTTTCGGGTGCAACAACATAGACTGGAAGCCCAGCTCGTGCGACATAAGCGGCCAAAGCAACCCCGGCAGTAGGAGTTGCCAAGCCGCTTACTCCCAGTTCAAGGTAAGACCATATTGTGCCAGAAGAGGCCTTGAACAGCAAAGGCCAGTTTTATAGGTCTGGTCGGCATCGTAGTGACGATGACACAAGCTGCATTTCAATAGCTGAAACGCGTATGCCTACTATATGTAATAATAACACTAATGACATCTTATTGCTAAGTGTTTTAACATATCAACCTTGTCTTTGTTCCTTGTTTCTGATACCATGTTTCCATGAGCGAAAAATCCCTTCAAATACCATTGTACGCTTGGGATATCGTAGGTCACGAGCACTCTATCAATATCCTGCGCCGGGCGCTTGCAGCACAGTTGGTGCGGCATGCCTATCTATTTACGGGTCCAGAACATATAGGCAAAACGTTGCTGGCCCAACGTTTTGCGCAGACTTTGCTATGTACCGGTGGGCCAGATCCGCACGTTGCCCCGCAAAATCCCTGTAATGCGTGCCTTTCTTGCCGCAAGGTCATGCATGGCAATCACCCGGATGTACACTATGTCAGCAGGCCACCTGACAAACAGTTCATTCTCATTGAACAAGTGCGCGAGCTGCAAAGCGACGCAGCTCGCAAAACATTGGAGGGGCGACGCAACATCTTTATTATCCAGGGTATGCACGAGATGAACGTACAGGCAGCCAACTGTTTCTTGAAAACGCTTGAAGAACCAGAGCCAGACGTAGTGTTATTGCTCACCGCATCTGATCCAGGTTTGCTTTTACCCACCATCCTCTCACGTGTGCAACAGGTTCCAATGCACCTGCTCACTACCATGCAGATAAAGACCGCCCTTGAACAGCGCTGGCAGGTTGAGCCGGATGAAGCTGCCTTAATTGCAGCGCTGGCAGCGGGGCGTATAGGATGGGCGGTACAAGCTGTCGAGGATGAAGATATGCTGACAGAACGACAGGCACAATTGGAGACCTTAGCGAAGCTACCGGCAGCGGGTAAAGTACAACGTTTTGAGGTAGCGCAGCGCCTCAGCGCCGATAGCGATAAAGTACGTGGTATACTTGAATTATGGTTGCTCTGGTGGCGTGATATGTTGTTGGCAGCGAACAACTGCCTGGATTTGATCGTCAATGTGGATATGCGAGGGCTCATACAGAAGCAAGCGGCAAAGATTGGCGCGGCTGAATCCCAGCGCATGGTACGTTCCATTCTGGGTACGATGGAAGCTCTAGAGCAAAATGTCAATGCGCGTATCGCGCTTGAGGTATTGATGCTTGATTTGCCAACTGTCAGGTAATCAGGAGGTATCGATATGGCTGTACGAACCTTTACAGCAGTTATTCATAAGGATGATGATATTTACGTTGCTGATTGTCCGGAGGTTGGAACTGTCAGTCAAGGATACACTTTCGAAGAAGCTATTGCTAATCTGAAAGAAGCTACCGAGCTCTATTTGGAGGAGTTTCCATTGCCTGATGTCAGTCGTCCATTGCTGACTACTTTTGAGGCGACATATGCCGCCTAAATTGAATCAATTCACGGAGTTCTAAATGCGAACCGACTTCCAACACCTCCTTATTCAACAGGAAGGCGGTGTACTCACTATCATAATGAATCGGCCTGAAGTGCTCAATGCCTTCAACGACGTCATGCTATCAGAACTGACTGAAGCTGTTGAAGCTGCCGCAGAGGATGAGGCGATACGCTGCGTTGTGCTTACAGGCGCTGGCAGGGCATTTGGCTCCGGGCAAGACTTGCGTAGCCTGGTTGAGGGACGTGCTAGCGGTGCAGTAGGTGCAGTGAGCGATCATTTGCAAAAATATCACCGGGTTGTGCTTGCGATTCGCAACATGCCTAAGCCCGTCATAGCTGCGGTTCGCGGTGCAGCGGCAGGCATTTCATGTAACATAGCGCTGGCGTGTGACATGCGTATAGCAGCAGACGATGCTCGCTTCCTCGAAGCATTTGCCAGGATTGGCCTTGTCCCAGATGGGGGTGGCGGATATTTCTTGACTCGTCTTGTAGGTGTGGGGAAAGCCCTGGAGTTATCAATGCTTGCCGACGAGGTGAGCGGGCCAGAGGCGGAGCGTATTGGGCTGGTCAATAAGTGCGTGCCGCTGGAAGAGTTTGAGGCGGCAACTGTAGCATTTGCCCAAAGGTTAGCTAAAGGACCTACTAGAGCCTATGGGCTAATCAAAAAGTTGATCTATACTTCCGCCGAATCCGATTTGCAAACAGCGCTGCTCATAGAAGGCGAACTGCAAGATATAGCTTTTGAGACGGAAGATCATCAAAATGCTGTAGCCGCATTCCTGCATAAACGGCCACCCGAGTATAAAGGGAGGTAGGACGGGTGCGCATCGACACCCTGACCTACAACAATATCCAGACCCAGGGAGCACAGCGGCGAGCATGGCTGCGCCAGCATAGTCCACAACACCTGCAACAATGTGCTGCACTGATGCTCGAGGCACTCCAAATACGCCAGCCAAGCGCCTCGCACAGTACGCTTGTGCTGGGGGCGGGAGCCTGTACAGAAGTTCCCCTAGCCGAACACACCCGTAACTCCGACGAAGTTGTACTTGCTGATCTTGACCTTGCGTCGATGCAGCAAGCTCGAGATGAGTTATCATCTCTCGCACTTCGTAAACGTGTACGCTTGCTAAGTAGCGATATCAGTGGTAGAGCAAGTGCCAATCTGAACCGCTTGATTGGACGTCAGCCATGGAGCAGGCTTGTTTCGCAGGATGCCCAGGCTGTTTATGATACTGCGGCTCGCTGCTTGGAGCAATGTCCCGTGCCAGATCCACCGGAGATTGAGGGTTTACACCCCGGTGACTTTGGTGTGGTCATCAGTTCGCTGGTGCTCACACAACTCTTCAGTTATCCTCTGCTGGACATACTCGACCATGTGCAGCGTATTGCTCCTGGCTATTTAGGAGAGCAGGAACGTCATCGTCACTACCAGGAAGCAGCACAGGCCTTTCGCGTGCATGTCATCCAGGCACACATACATCTCCTGCAAGAACTGGTTGACGTGGGAGGGATAATTGTATTGCTTAGTGATGTGCGAGGCTTCGTCTTTGATATCAATAGTACTGGGAAAGATGCAGAACATCGACGATCTATCCCACTTGTTCCACGTACGCTGCCTGATCTCGTCCATGATAATTTTATGGTAATGGAAGAGCGCCACTGGGAGTGGATCACTGATTTACCAGAAAAAGGTAAATTGGGACGAGGGTATGAAGTTGTTGGGTACATACTAACGGGCAGGGATCAGACCTTCTGCGACCTATAATCACTTTCTAAGTGGCTGTAGTTCTAAATGCACGCCCATTATTTAAGAAAGAAGGAGATTGCCTGGGCGAGAAAGTTGGGTTTGACAGATGTTCTACCATTGACCACTGCTGCATATGAGATCGCCGCCTTCTTCCTTTCATGGGACACTTGAGGCCTAAGAGCTTCACTCTTGATTGTTGGCATCTCACTTAGCTGGGATCGGTTGTCTACGTTATTCAATTGTTTGTCTACCTTCTTCCATTGTACAAAAGAATCATTTGGATGAGATGATGGCTGCCCAGGTTGCTGAGATGGTCGCTTTGGAATTGGACCCAGTCGTGATGCTCGTTCTTGTCGATCGTTCATAAGCTCCTCTTCTGTCTACGAACTGAAGTATACACTTATTAATTATCAAATAAGTGGAGGGAACTGGCAAGAGCAAAAAGGTGAAGGTCTGGTGAAGATGCAGTAAAGATTATCTGCTTTTAGTTATGCTTTCTTAAAATACTCGCGGGGAATGGTACACCTCTTTTTGTTACCTACCTCCTGCTTTCCCTTTTTTCAACAACCTGAGTTGTTGCGTGGCATCCCAGAGTTCGAGATTGACCACTATTGGCTACTGTGTGTACCACGAGGAAAAAGTGACTCGCGTTTCTGTTGTACCCATACAACCAGCCAGGGCAGCAATATCACACAAAGAACAGCAATCCAGAGTGCTACGCCGCTAGCAAAGAATCTTCCCAACAACAGCGTACCGAGCCATCCACCGCATAAGGCGGCTAACGCTCCAATGCTGAGTATAGCGGGCCACTTCTTTCTCCCCCACGATGCGGGCCAGAACTTTGCTGAAACTGATAGTAGGCCGATAAGCAGACCTAGCAGGAGCCAGAAGAAAGAGAGAGCAAGCATCACAAACCTCATTTCATGAACCTGGAAGCAGCACTGCATAGAGGACGCGGAATAGAGGTGGAACATCACCAAGTATTTGAGTTATATTGAGGTTTGTCTCAACCTCGACATGTTGGAAGATACCGAACTGAACGAAGTCATATGGGTGATGGATGCGAGCGAGTACCGCAGCAAACTCTTGTGATTGTGTAATGGGAAGGAATGAATCATCACGCGAGTGCAGTAAGTAGATAGGGGCATGGATCTTGTTGATGACCGAACTTGGCGAGAGCGCGTTGAGTAAGGTATGCAATTTTGGTGAAAGAGCAATAACAGCAATGTTTTCATTCACGTGATCAGGTTCATCACCTTCCAGCAAGTGGTAGGCGGCAACGGCAGGTGGTGACATCTGCGCGAGCTTGTTGCTGGTTAATGGCTTACTTCCAGGAACGAAGGCGCTAACCAGGAGCGAACCATCACCACGAGGTAGCCCATCGGCCAAAACGTTGGCCAATACCAGGAGTGGGTATTGCGCTGGATACCAGGGGATCATGTGACCATCCACGATGATGGCCCGCTGGCCATAAGCAAGAAGCACCGTTTCTGTATTAAAGTAGGCGCCGAAGAGAGCAATGAAAGAGACGCGATCCCGAATGCGTGAATCAGCGGCAGCAAGACAGGCCAGTGTACCGCCACCACTGAAGCCTGCAATGCCGATGCGATC
>WNFA01005468.1_pt1 | contig 10627 bp, 9 predicted proteins | sample 5400481 | NCBI WGS metagenome assembly WNFA01 (sample SAMN13153340, study PRJNA577476) | soil metagenome | isolation source: 120 cm saprolite under Douglas fir tree site 2 hole 1 replicate 2 | place: USA:California | collected 2015-04-18 | reverse complement strand
CAGGGGGCTTTCCTGGTGATTAGCTTTGCTGTGCTGGCCGCGAACTTCCTGGCCGACTTTCTGTATGTTCTGCTTGATCCGCGCGTGCGCCTGGGAGGAAATTAGCTATTATGGATATACCCGTCGATACACCTGTACCTGTAGGGCGACCGCAAGGGCCCACTCCACCGCCCTCCACCCAGCTCGCCCCTACATATCCTGCTGAGCGGCGCTGGATTGAGACCTGGCGCGTGATTGTGGGGAACTACAAGGCGAGGGTAGGCCTGATCATTGTGGGTTTCTTTATCCTGCTGGCCATCTTTGGGCCAATCGTCTTGCCGCAGGACCCGCATACCTTTACTACGGATATCCTGCAGCCGCCGTCGGCCGGTCACTGGTTTGGCACCACGAATTTTGGTGAGGACGTGTTCCTCCAGACGGTGATAGGAGCGCGTTTCTCGGTTTTTATGGGCCTGGGTATTGGCCTGGTGACCACGATCGTTTCGGTCCTGGTGGGCCTGTCTTCCGGCTACTTTCTCGGATGGGTGGACGAGGCTCTCTCGCTGCTGACCAATGTGTTCCTGGTGTTGCCAACGCTGCCCCTAGCCATCCTGCTAGCGGCCTTCTTGCCTAATAAGGGGCCGTTAGCAATTGGATTTATCTTGACGATCACCGGCTGGTCCTGGGGAGCGCGCGTGCTGCGCTCGCAGACACTCTCGCTGCGCAACCGGGACTGCGTGCAGGCAGCCCGCGCTTCTGGTGAGTCAACCTGGCGCATCATTTTCTATGAGATCCTGCCTAACCAGACATCGATCGTGGCGGCCCAGTTCTTTGGAACGGTGATCTATGTGATCCTGGCCGAGACGGCCCTGGAGTACCTGGGCCTGGGCGATATCAATGCCTCGACCTGGGGCAATATGCTCTTCTCGGCCTCCAATAACGCCGCTCTCCTGCTCGGTGCCTGGTGGTGGTTCTTAGCTCCTGGCTTGTGCGTTGCTCTATTAGGAGCAGGACTTGCCTTCGTCAATTTTGGCATCGACGAGATCTCCAATCCGCGCCTGCGCAAGGAGACAGAAACAAAACCTGTCAAGCTCAAAAAAGCGGGAAAGGCGACATGATCGCTAATTATAAAAAACCCATAACTCTTCAGCAGGGGATTCCAAGGGCCCTTGCAGGGCCCTTGGCGGGGGTGTGGGGTGTCCCCACTCACCTTCCCAAATCCCGCCGCCGAAGGCGGCGCAAGAGAAAGAGGCCTTGAATAATTACAAAGAAAAACTGTTGATGGTTCATCAAAACGAGATTCATAGAAGGATACTCTAAACATGGCACGCATAAAATTTGCTTACATCGGTGGAGGCAGTACTCGTGCTGCGGGTACTATGGCCTCATTTATCCACCAGGGCGAAAATTTCGACGGGTCCGAGGTCGTTCTGATCGATCTTGACGCAGAACGCCTCCGTATTGTCCAGACTATCGCCCAGAAGATGGCACGCGCCAGGGGCCTGGATTTGACGATCACTGCCACGACGCAGCGCCGGGAAGGGCTGCAGGGATGTGACGCCGTTTTGACGAGCTTCCGCCCCGGCGGCTTCGAGGCTCGCTATCTCGACGAGAGCATTCCGCTCAAACATGGTGTCATTGGTCAGGAAACGCAGGGACCTGGCGGCTTCTTTATGGCGCTGCGCTCGATCCAGGTTATGAAAAGTATCATCGAGGATATGGAGGCGGTCTGTCCCAACGCCCGGCTCTTCAATTACACCAATCCGATCAATCTCGTCTCAGAAGCCGTTACCCATCATTCGTCAATTCCCACCATCTCGTTGTGCGAAGGACCAATCAACGGGAACCGGGATTTCGTGGAGATGATCGGCCTGGACCCTGACAAGCTCGACGCGGTCTCGCTTGGCCTTAACCATGGCTCCTGGACGGTTCGCCATCTCTACGATGGGCAGGATTTCATACCCATGCTGCAAGCTGCCTACGAGAGAATGCTCCGTAACCCGGAAATACCGCGCTATGTTCTGCGCATGGTCGAACTGGCGTGCTTCATGAACTCGTTGCCGAGCCATTACTTCCAGTACTACTACTTTAAAGACGAGATCCTGGCAGAACTCCAGGCGAAGCCAACCACGCGCGCGCAGGATATCATGGCCAGCGTCCCTGACTACTGGACGCACTATCGCGAGCAGGCCGCGCGCGAGATACCCGAACTCGATCCGGACCGCTCACGCGGGGGTATCAATGAACTTGAACTGGCTATCGATTTGATGGACGCTATCTTTAACGACCGCAAAGAGGTCTGGTACGTCAACGTTCCCAATCAGGGAGCCATCGCGGACTTTCCAGGTGACCTGGTGGTTGAAACGGTCGCGTACGCGGACCGCCACGGCGTAACCCGCCTCGTGCAAGGTCATATGCCAAAGCATGTGCTTGGCTTGGTGCAGATGCTCGGCGAGTACCAGGCTTTGACTGCTGAGGCCGCGTGGAGTGGCAGCCGTAAGGATGCTATTCGCGCCCTGGCGAGCAACCCGCTTGTCTTCTCGCTGCACAAAGCGGAAGCGATTTATGACGAGATGGCAGTTGCACATTGGCAGTACCTGCCTGAGCGCTTACTACGGTAGGGTGTACATAGGTTCGGGTCAGGAGGACTCGTATGGCATATGTGCTGGCCGTCGATGGAGGAAATACCAAGACGATAGCGCTTGTAGCGGCTTTGGATGGCACGATCTTGGGAGCAGGACGCGGGGGCTGCGGTGACATCTACAATTCCGGCTCTGGTCTGGACTGGGCGGAAGCTGCCGCGGAGGCCCTGGCTAATATTGAATATGCGGTGACGCATGCGCTGCGAGCCGCGCACGTCAAAACTGCCGATCTCACAGCTGCCGTGTTCAATATGGCCGGCGCCGATTGGCCTGAAGACCTGGCCTTTTTACAGGCTGCCATGGAGGCGCGTGGTTTCGGGCGCATCATCCTTGTCCAGAACGATGCCCTGGGTGTCTTACACGCTGCTGTATCGGATAATACAGGCGTCTCGGTGATATGCGGGACAGGCGCGGCGACCGGGGCACGAGGACCGGACGGCCGCGTATGGCATAGCAGCTTCTGGCAAGACGAGACGCAGGGCAGTCACCAGTTGGGCCGCAAGGCACTCTACGCCGTGTGCCGCTCGGAACTCGGCATCGAGCCTCCAACGACGCTCACCCGGCGCGTACTCGACTTTTTTAACCTGAATTCGGTTGAAGAGGTGCTCTATCTCTTTACCAACCGCACAAAACGCAGCACGAGGGGCCCCGATAGCCTGACGCCCCTGCTTCTAGACGAAGCTGAGGCCGGTGATCCCCTTGCCCGCCGCGTTGTGCAGGAGCATGGCGTAGCGCTCGCTAATTATGCGCAGGTGGCTGCCCGCCGCGTTGGACTTGAGGGCACGGCTTTCGCTCTTGTACTAGCCGGGGGAGTCTTTCGCCATCCCTCTTCACTGCTGGCGAATACAATCATTGAAAAAGTTCGCGCGATCTCGCCGGAAGTGCGGCCCATGCATAGCCGCTTTGAACCAATCATCGGGGTTCTCTTCAGCGCGCTGGAAGCTGCGGGCGTCACCATTGACGATGACTTGATGGCGAAGCTTATCCCTACCATCCCACCGGCGGCGTTGTTTGACACCGTTGCGGAGCGATGAGTTAGCCCGGCTCGCTCTCCAATACTTTTGATTGCTGCCGCTTTTACCGTGCCTGGCGCATCAGCGCTCGAACCAGTCGAATCTCCTCGTAGGAATACTCATCACCGAGAAGATCTTTTACTGGTCTGAGCATATCGTCTCCCATCTGCCTCAAGGCAGCAAAAATGATCTTATGACGTTCAGTATCAACGAGCCTTTCAGCCTCGATAGCTTCACCAGCCTCGATAAGCTCGGCCAGGTGACCCGCGATGGTGCGGGGGTTCAGATTGCGCTCCCTGGCTATTTCCTCGATACTTCGCCCTTCATTATAAAGGTCTAAAGTATGCCGACGCGTAGATGGACCTGCACTGACTTGTGGAATAGGAATGATCTCCCTTCTCTGTCTATTGTCCCGCCTTGCTGCCTCCGGACTCATGACGAGGTTGTGTGACTCACAATAGTCTCTAATAGCACGAGTGAAGGAGGTAAAGTACGCCTCTAGTTTGCGGCCTCCAACTCCTGGAATCTGGGCGAACTGCTCCCGGCTTTGAGGACGTTGTTGGGCCATCGCTCGCAGGCTTGTATCGGGGAAGACGACGTACGGCGGTACACCCTGTTCGTCCGCAATCTTTTTGCGGAGGCTGCGCAGGTGCTGAAATAGCTGTTCTGCCTCTGGCTCGAGGACCCGCGTTTCCTGCTGTGTTGTCGCGTTTCGTGGGGGCTCTGCAACCTGGACGCTGCGTTGTTTACGCAAGATTTCCCAGGAAAGTGTATTGAGCCTGAGTATTGGGTAGCCATCGGTACTCTGGCTGACCAGGTCCTGCTGCAGCAGTGCTCGACCAAGGTAAAGCCATGCATCTGCGCTCAGGTCCTTCCCAATACCAAAAGTCGAGAGCTGGTCGTGGCCGTAATCACGGATCTTCTGTGTGTTCGCCCCGCGCAGTACATCCACGATATGACGCATACCAAAGCGTTCTTGTGTTCTTACGATACAGGCCAGGAATTTGCGAGCATCGGCGGTTCGATCCTCTAAAGTAGCTGGGGAGAGACAGTTGTCACAGTTGCTACAGTTCTCATCTCGAAGTGTTTCACCAAAATAGGCCAGCAAGACGCGGCGGCGGCAGGCGCTACTTTCACTGTAGGCCACGGCCTGTTGCAACTGGTGTCGAGCAATAAATTGTTCCTGCTCATCGGGTTTCTGGGCAATCAGGTATTCGACTTTGGCCCGGTCACCATGGCTGAAAAAGAGAATGCACTGGGCTGGCAATCCATCGCGCCCTGCTCGCCCCGATTCCTGGTAGTATCCTTCCAGGTTACGTGGCAGATCATAGTGGATCACTGCCCGTACATCCGGTTTGCTGATGCCCATGCCGAATGCAATGGTAGCAACCAGCACTGCTATGTCATCACGAATGAAGCGCGTCTGGTGCTCAGTGCGCTGCTCACCGCTTAAACCTGCATGGTAGGGCAGAGCGCGGATGCCATCTCGCTGCAAGCAATCGCTGAGATCATCGACGCTTCTGCGGCTTTGACAGTAGATGATCACAGGCGCGCCTGGCAGACCGTGCAGCAGTTGCAGTAACTCGCTATACGAGCCCTTGTGCTTTGGGCGAACTTCATAGGAGAGGTTGGGCCGGTTGAAGCTGGCGACGTGTACGTATGGATCATGGAGCCGGAGTTGTGTGAGGATATCCTGGCGTACCCGTTCGGTGGCGGTTGCGGTAAGCGCCAACATGGGTGACCGGGGGTAACGGGTGCGCAATTGACCCAACTGGCGATACTCGGGGCGAAAATCATGTCCCCATTCGCTGACGCAGTGAGCCTCGTCGACAGCCAGTAATGACAAACCTATATCACTCTCAATTTGATCGAGAAGATACAAGAAGTTCTCGCTCAAGAGGCGTTCTGGAGCGACGTAGAGCAACTTCACCCTGCCATTTAAGGCGGCACGTTCCCGCTGCGACCGTTCGAAGGAGTCGAGAGAGCTATTGATAAAGGTAGCTGCGATGCCATTGGCTCTGAGCTGGTCTACCTGATCGTGCATAAGTGCGATGAGCGGTGAAATCACCACTGTAAGACCAGGCAAGAGCAGGGCAGGAAGTTGGTAAGTGAGCGACTTCCCCCCACCGGTAGGCATCAGCACAAAGGCATCACGCCCTGATAAGGTCTGCTCAATAATCTCCTGCTGCCCCGGCCGGAAAGCATCATGCCCGAAATACTGTTTGAGTCTTTGTTCAATGTCCTGCAAATGTTACAACCTGCTTCCTATCTTGTTAACGAGGATAATAACATGTAGTACCGTTAAAAAACTATTAATATTCCCCCTTATAGTAGGATTAGGCTATATGTTCTAACACATACTGTGCGAACAGAGCATAACGTCCTCACAGAAGCTTCGACCAGGAAACTCCAGAGTACTAGCTTATAAGAAAAGAAAGCACAGCAGGAATCAGTTCTTCAAGCGGGCGAGTAGTATCGAGGGACAGGGTATCGACCGGCACTCTAATCCTCCCTCTTCTCTCCCCAGACCTGCTTTTGCTTATCGGCAGAGATGTTGTTGGAAGAAATGTAAACCCAACTGACCCATTGTACTCCAGATATCGCCTTCCCAGGGAAGAGAGGGGTTTTCACGCAGATTATGATAGGCATCTTGTATCGGAACGAAGGTCGCCTCAGCCCCAACAGCTTGAAGAGCTTCGTACAGACGTTGCCCTTATTCAAAAGGAACGGTCTCATCATGCGTACCATGGACAATGAGAAACGGGGTGCATCAGAGTTGACATGTGTCAGAGGACTTGCCAGTCGCATCAGCTCTCTGCGCTCTTGGACGGTCCCTCCAAACAATTGAGTGACGGGGTGAGGAAGCGGAGCATCATTGATCATCTCGCCACCCGGCGAGAGGAAGTCGCTCGGGGCACAGATGGTCATGACGGCTTGCACCTGGCTTGAGTAACCTGGAGAACCGCTGTTGCCTTCCAGCAAGGGATAGTCGGCAGTGAGACCGAGCAACGAAGCCAGATGTCCGCTTGCTGAAGAGCCCCACACGCCAATGTGTTCAGGGTCGATGGAGTAAGGTTGAGCATTCGCCCTGAGCCAGCGGATAATCGCCTTTGCGTCGTGAAGCTGCGCTGGAAATGGCGCTTGCTGGCTGAGGCGCACCGATGCGCTGGCGGTTGCAAAGCCGTGAGCAGCAAGGAAAGGATTTCCGCTGGGACTCATTGCCCACCCGCGATGAGCTTCGTTCCAGGCACTCAAGGGAATATCGACCACGGTCGGTAACGGTTTGTCCGGCAGCGGGTAAGGGTAGAGGAGATCGAGGTATAAGGGTATGCCATCGGCCTCGGCGTACTGAATACCCACCATGCAGGTAAGTGGCGTAGGAGTAGAACGAGAAGAAATTGACATAAGTCTGACCTCCGGAGCCCTATCAATCAGCGATGCTCTTCTGAAAGAGCACCTTGGTAGGTGTCACCCGTACCAGCAGCTCGCCTTCAACACCATTGCGCTTCCCATACGCTTCGGCGAGTTCTTCTCCCATATACCTTCCAGCAATACGGGTCGCCCAGTACAGGAGCGCTTCGGGTTCAGCCGTCATAACTGCTGTTCCCTCGATCTGGACATAGGCGTATGGCGGGCTTTCATCGTCCACGCAAAAACAGACCCGGCCATCGCGTCGCATATTCACAGCCTTGACCGTTGTATGCCACGTCGTGAAGATGATGCTATCCTCGTCCAGGTCGAACCACACGGGAGCCACGTGAGGCCGCCCATCCGCTCGCACCGTTGCAACTTTGCCTGTCCTGGGCCCTTCCAGCAGAAAGGCCCGGCATTCGGGAGTCAATGCTTTCATAATATTACCCCTTGTGTAATTCTTGACCATGTTCGATACTGCCGGCAAAACCTTCTAAAATAGCGTCAGCTTGATAGAAGCGATTAATACCATCTTGATAGAGTTCATTATATTATGAATGGCTTGAAAACTCTTTCTGAGGTAAATAACCTATGCGACAGAATCTGCTTCCTCAATTACTTATTATACTTGCTCTCACCTTTAGCATCGCGGCATGTGGAGGTACTTCCCAGCCACCAGTTGGCAATTCTAACCCGAGTACGCCTGCAACAACGAGCACGCCACAAGCCAGTGTGGTCATTATCGATGTGCCTATTACACCGGGTCAGGTCAGGCTCGTACTGAGCAAATCACGCTATGCCCCGCATGAAGCGATCACCGTCACGATTACCAATGGCCTTTCGACCAGCATCTATGCCTCGGCCAATTTTACCGGCTGTACGCTGGTTCTACTGGAATGGAAGACACCTACCGGCTGGGTGCCCAGGGGTCGCTGCCCCAGTGCCGGGCTCACAGGCACTGTAGAACTGAAGCCAGGCTCCGCAACCCCGCAGCAGCTCACCCCGGTAGCGGGTGTTGTCAGGCCTTCCTCAAACACGACATGGCAGGCGGGAACGTACCGCGTTATCTTCGCTTACAGCCTCAAGCCCGACGAGGGGAGTACTCAGGGCACGATTGTACAATCAGAAAACTTTACTGTTGGGTGAAATACAAATCTACACAAGACATTCTTCCCCCTCTACGCGAATTTTACTGCTGAGCCTGTTTTATCCAGTGAAATTATTCCCGCTTCCCAAAAAATGTAAGTGGAGGTCGATACCACATGTCACGTCTCACTACCAAAACTCGCTATACCCTAATCAGCACCTCTTTGACCTTTGTACTCATCTTTATGGTTATTACCGGCTATTTGTTACAGGTACCGCAGCACGTACATGCGCAACCTGTGCAGCGCATGTTTAACCATTTCCTTAGCACGCACTACAATGACGATGGCCAGTTCGATAATAATGGTCCCGCTTCACTGGCCGCCAGCGCTGCACAGGAGCAATACGACGACCGCGCCTATCCCTATGGCGCCATCGACTACAGCCAGGCGACCAACGCGTACAGGGCGTTTCAATCGATTACACATCGTCTCAACAGTCCTCCATTTTGGAGTCCCCTGCATTCATGCATGGGGAGAAAAAATGGCTGTCCGCAGACAGAGAAGATCCTCACTCACCAGTACCGGTTGACAAAATGCATGAACCACGCTATCCTCCTCTCATGAAACAGCTCATCACCGCCAAGCTCAAACTGCATACGACCCCTGCACAATTCCAGGCATTGCGAGCCACACAGTTGGCCTATCGCGATGCCCTGAACCATGTGAGCCTCTATGCGTACGAGCATGGCAAGATGAGCAGTAGACGTACCTTACAACGAGACTGCTACGATGAGATACGTCGCGTCTACCAGATACCGGCCCAAATGGCTTGTAATGTCCCGCGCCAGGTGGGAGCCACCTACAAAACCTTGTGGACCAAAGTCAGGCAGAATACGGCCGCACGCCGTGCAGGCAAGACGAAGAAGCGCTACAAGGGCCTGGATAGTCCACCTAAGTACATCTCTCCGACGATTACCTACAACTACCATCGCGACTACAGCTTGAAGGAAGATGCACAAGTCAGCATCCTGACGCTCTCTGGACGGGTGATTGTTGCCTACACCGGATACAGCAAACACCGTGCGGCTGTCGCCGCTGGAGCACATATCGGTGCTGCCAAGCTCTGGTATGACAAACCGCACAAGCAGTTTTACCTGCTCGTCACCCTGGAAGTAGCAGTTCGTGATCCAAGCCCACAAGATCATACCCACGTGGTCGGTGTCGATGTCGGACAGCGGTACCTGGCGGTCTCGACCGATACGGAACACCACAGCCATTTCTATTCCGGTAAGGCTGTACGCGCCACAGCCAATCACTATGCCAGACTGAGAAAACGGTTGCAGAAAAAAGGCACTCGTTCCGCCACACGACGACTTGTTGTGATTAGTGGACGAGAGAGACGGTTGAAACAAGATCGCAATCATCTCATCAGTCATCGCATCGTGAACGCACACCCACACAGTATCATCGGCCTGGAAGACTTGACACACATCCGCGAACGCACCAAACGGCGTACCCACAAGCGTAAGCCAAACAGGAAGGGCACCGAGCGCGTTTCTAGGAAGCAGCGCAAGAGCAACCGTGCCCACTCGAAATGGGCCTTTGCCCAGCTGCATGGCTACCTTGCGTACAAAGCCCTGCTCTCCGGCAGCATGAGCGTGAAAGTCGATGCCTCCCATACCAGCCAGGCTTGCCCGCGTTGTGGCTTTACGAGTCCTCGAAACCGGCCCGACAAAGGCTTGCTCTTCGTGTGTCAGAGCTGTCAGTATGTCCTGCATGCTGATTTAGTCGGTGCGCGGAACATTGCGCTGAGAACGCTGCTTGTCCGGCAAGACTGGATGAGCACGGGCGTCTTGTCGATACGCCCTGATGTGTCGAGCGATGAAACCAAAGCTGCGCGTCGGCTTCGATACGCAGAGTTGCGGTGGAGCTTAGACACAAGCCCTCGGCTTGAGCCGTAGGGTCATTGACCTTTTGTAATCCCCAGTGCTCGTACGATATGCCAATCGCTTCACCCCCTGGCCAGCCCGATACGGTCTGGATCGGTGGTGCGATGCAGTACTCCGAAATCTTCACCGCCAATCCCCCATCGAACGGGCGCGCCATCCAGCGCTCCACGGATGCAGGTGTGAGCTTCACCGACATGACCGACGATGCGCAGTCTCCTCCGCAGGGCATGCATCCTGATCAGCACGTGATTGCCTTCGCCCCCAACAACCCCGGTATTGCTTTCATCGGCTCGGACGGTGGCCTTGTGCGTACAAGTGGCGACTTCGCCGATGCTTCGAGTACCTGCGCCAGCCGGGGTCTGACAGGCGCGGATCTGACAGACTGCCAGGGCTGGTTGAAGGCCATCCCGGCACAAATTTTCAGCCTGAACGCTGGTCTTGCAACGATCCAGTTCCAGAGCCTGGCAGTCAACCCGCAGCGTCCCAAGACCGACGTGATTGGCGGCTCGCAGGACAACGGCACGTGGGCATTCACGGCGAGCCCG
>WNFA01005467.1_pt1 | contig 10627 bp, 8 predicted proteins | sample 5400481 | NCBI WGS metagenome assembly WNFA01 (sample SAMN13153340, study PRJNA577476) | soil metagenome | isolation source: 120 cm saprolite under Douglas fir tree site 2 hole 1 replicate 2 | place: USA:California | collected 2015-04-18 | reverse complement strand
ATCCCGAAGTGAGTCAAAGCAAGTTTAAAACTGACTATCGTTCGGCTTTTGACAAAATGAAGAATCCAAAAATTGGAATCGTTAAGAATTTTAAGGCAACGGATGAAGTACGGACGGCTTTTCTGAAGACGATTGATACGTTTCATTCTTTGGGGTATACAACAAGCGACATTGATGCCCCACTCGAATTTCCGTCATTCGATATCAAGAATATTGAGGAAGATCGTAAAACGATCTCAAAATCCCTGTTTAAGGATATCGACGTTTTGCTATTGCCCACCACTACAGATGTAACACCAAGCATTGAGGAGGCCAGGGCAGGGGGTCCGCAGGCGGTTTCTGCGGACAATACATTTTTCTGTAATTACTACGGCTTACCAGCAATAAGCATACCGTGCGGGTTCAGTAAAAACGGATTGCCGTTAGGGTTACAAATTGTCGGGCCGAGATGGGGCGAGGGCAATGTTTTGGATATAGCGCATACATTTCAGCAAGCAACCCAGTGGCATTTCAAACATCCAAAAAATAACTCAATATAATGTAACTATTCAGGACTCCTCGCCGCCTGTGGCGGTTCGCAGTAGGTTTTTTGCAGCGGACTGTGCCGCCTGCGGCGGCACAGTCCGCTGCAAATGAATGAGCGAGCCGCCACAGGCGGCGAGGAATCGGGCACCTGAATAGTTACAATATAATATAAAAAGGCTGGGCACTACCATTGGCTTTGGAAATGTACCGCGTATCTGGAAAAAGAGGCAGCGCCTTCCCGACAACTGCTCGTGATCCAACACCAAGGAGCCGAGGCGAGGTTTCCGGCAAAAGGACAGGAACCACAGAAAGGAGAAAAGCGACGCTTTTTGCTGGTTGCCAGGTTGCATGGCCTTTCAGGCAACGCTCGGCCGCGGTTGATGCACGCTCGCGAGTGATTGCGACAACGGCATACAGGGCTGCAGGCTGACGACGAAAGTTGCTAGCGCCCTTGCGCACCGCACTTACACCTCCTCAGGCTCATGGAAGAAGCGTCGCAAACGCAAGATGACATTACTGCTCATTCAGCATGCTGCACTGATCGTGACGATGGATGATGCCGACACTCGTTGGACAGATGGGAGCATCTCTGTAGAGGGGAATGTGATTCAGCAGATCGGGCCGACGGATCAACTTCCGCAAGAGGCGGATCAGGTGATCGACGCACGGGACATGATTATCCTTCCTGGCCTGGTGAATACACATCATCACTTTTACCAGACACTCACGCGCAATCTCCCCGCGGCACAAGATGCCAATCTGTTTCACTGGCTGCGCATCCATTACCCGATTTGGGCGCGTCTCACTCCTGAAGCCATCTATGTGAGCACCAAAACTGCAATTGCCGAACTGATGCTTTCCGGCTGTACAACATCAAGCGATCACTGCTATATCTGGCCTAATGGTGCCCGCATCGATGATCAGATTCGGGCGGCTGCAGAGATGGGCTTTCGCTTTCATGCTGCCCGCGGCTCCATGTCAGTAGGCGAAACACAAGGGGGCCTGCCACCAGATACGGTTGTCGAGGATGAGGCAGCGATCCTGCGCGACTCGCAGCGGGTGATCGAAGCCTACCACGACGCGAGCCGCTATGCCATGCTTCGCATTGTCCTGGCTCCATGCTCACCTTTCTCAGTATCTCCTCAGTTGATGCGCCAAAGCGTCGAGCTAGCACGCTCCTACGCTGTGCATTCGCATACTCATCTGGCCGAGACGCTCGATGAGGAGGCATACTGCACTGCAACCTTTGGCCGCACGCCGGTGGAGCTGGCAGAGGACCTTGGCTGGGTAGGAGCGGACGTGTGGCACGCGCACATGGTTCACCCCGGTTCAAATGCGATCACGCGCTTGGGGCAGACGCGCACTGGCGTGGCGCACTGTCCCAGCTCGAACATGCGGCTTGCTTCGGGCATCGCTCCAATCGGGCAATTACGACAGGCTGGTGCGCGAGTCGGCCTCGGCGTGGATGGCTCAGCATCCAATGATAGCTCCCACATGCTCGCAGAAGCACGGCAGGCGATGCTCTTGCAGCGTGTGAAGGGGAACCCGGCGGCGATGAGTGCCCAGGAAGCGCTGTGGCTGGCAACGCGGGGTGGTGCGGCAGTCCTCGGTCGCGATGATATCGGCTCCCTCGCACCTGGCATGGCGGCAGACTTCATCGGCTATCGTCTCGACACGCTGGAACTCGCGGGAGGTGCTCCCCACGATCCGCTGGCCTCGCTCGTCTTTTGCCATCCACCGTATGTGGATTTGAGCGTTATCAATGGGTGGGTGCGTGTTCAGGAACAAAGGCTGCTCGATGTCGACCTGCCCGCACTCATTGGGCGTCACAACGCCATTGCACGTGCCCTTGTACGTGGGGAACTCTCTTAGGTCGACTGGCACACGTCAATGTTGACGTATTGCTGCTCATCACTATGAGGTAGGAAATGGCTTCTTCAGTAAGAGCACGAGCTGTATCGTTTGACAGAGCGTCCTCTACAGATGGAGGTCACTCCAGTTGACAAAACCCCACAGAAAGTGGCTCAATAGTAAGTGAGAAGATATGATCAGATATTTCTCCTCTCAGGATCTGCACTGATTTCCTGGTCTTTGCCAAGGGACTCGATCGTCCCTTCGGAAACATGACTGTTCGTGCAGAAACTATCATTAAGAACAGCGGAAGAAAATATTGTGGTTGCAATCCAAACAATAATCGTGTCTCTCGAAATCCCGGTGAGATGCATTCCTCTCACGTTTATCGCGGAATGGTTAACCAAGAAGAGGGCAGACTCAACAACTGCCTCAAGAGGAGTTATGCGTCATGACCTACTCACGCCGAAACAGTACTGATGAACAACAAGAGGCATGCGAGAAAGCCAAACAGATCACAGCAATTTGCGGACAATTTCATATCACGCTTGATCCCATTGACTGGCAACAGTACGGAATGTGGGCACCGGTGAAAGTGAACAATATCGAGATAGCCTCTCTTCTGGACCTCGGGCAACGCGATAGTGATGATATTCTCCGTCAAGTGCAGATCAAACTATTCGCACACGCTGCTCTCGAAACCCTTCACTCTCGACGAGGTCTCAAAGCCTTAATGTGGAGTCCTGTCGATGTGGTGCAGCCACAAGCATTTTTAAGCCTCTGGATCATCACACTTGAGACGGATGAGCGCATCCCTATCATTGAATTCATCAGAAATGGACAGCGCGTCTATGAACACTATCAGTTTGATGGAGCCGATGGGCAGCAGCTCGCCAAGCTCTTCGGACCAGTGAATGAGGGGGAGTATCATCTTGGTGATACGGTAACAATAAGGGAGCGTGAGCGTCAATATACCGGGGAGATTATTTATATCATCCCACCTAGCAAGGTGCTCACAAGCCGCAAATATGCATCACGGGGGTATCATACCATTTCGGGGACAGCCTATACGAACGATGTAGTATCAAGGTATATTGTCGATTGCAACGACGGTTTCCCTCATATTGTGCATCAGTCGCAAGTTATCCAGTAAACAAGGTCTGATGCACAAACAGCATTTGAACGCTCTCGTAATAGTGGTAGGCAGATCACTCTTCCGCGCAAGAATGGAGAGTTGATCTTCTACGAGCCCTGGGAAGGCCGGGTCTTCGGTATGGCCATTACCCTCCATGGTGAGGTGGAGTTGGTTACTCCTCCTTCGGTTCGTCTTCAAGAAACGGATTAGCTTCCAAGCACAGAGTGAGTGTCTTACGGCATGAGTAGTACTATAGTACTAGCGAACTCCAACTTCGAGTATGGGTGAAACGAGGGATGAAGCCGTGCCAACAAAAGCATGTGCTCTTATTGTTGAGCTTGTGGAACGAAAACATCTCTGCTTATACTGGATTTGAGAAACGCACATTCCTAGAATGAGGAGGCAGAGCTTGCAAATGGCACAAGACACTCTCCCCGTGGGGACGGTCATTCGGACCAGTAGCAGAGACCATTACATCATAGAGAGCCTCCTTGGCAAGGGTGGATTTAGTACTATTTATCTGGTGAGGGATCAGCGTGTCAGGCAAAATCGTTTTGCCCTCAAGGAAGTGAAAAACCTGAGTACACGAGAGCGGGAACGTTTCACATTCGAGTGTGAAGTACTCAAGCGGCTTGATCACCAGGCTCTGCCCCGTGTCTATCGCGTGTTCGAGGACCTACAACGTAATCAAGCGTATGTGCTCATGGATTACATTGAGGGTTCCAATCTGGAACTACTGCGGAGACACCAACCGAAGCAGCGTTTTTCTGTGCCCCAAGTTCTGAACATCATGAGATCCATCTTTGATGCCGTTGTCTTTCTCCATAGCCAAAGTCCCCCAATTGTGCACCGAGACATCAAGCCTGCAAACATCATCGTGCCAGCAAATGGCGATGATGCTGTACTCGTCGATTTTAGCATCGCGAAGGAATACGAATCGGAAGAAACCACCACTGCTGTTCGTCATGCTACACCTGGCTTTGCGGCACCTGAACAATATGGCATAGGGACTACCCCTCGTACTGACATTTACAGTCTAGGCGCTACCTTGTGCGCCTTATTGACCGGTGTCACTCCTGCAGATGCGCTGTACCGCATGATCCGGCTCGGCGAAAATGAATCCGATCCTCTCATCCGGGTGGATCATGTAAACCCAACGGTTAGCAGGGATGTAGCTGATGTTATTCATCGAGCTATGTCACTGAATAGTAAAGCGCGTTACTCCTCTGTCCTGCAGTTCTGGCAGGCGTTGAATGGCGATACTGCGGAGCATCCATCGCATTCCCTTCGCGCGGTATCATCCTCCCACGATTATGCACTCACGATACCCAAGGATAGTGTAAAAAGTACTGTTACTATCTCTCTCCCAAAAGAGAAGCACACCGTCTATTTCAGGAAAATGGCCGCAATCCTACTGATCTTGCTTGCACTACTTACAGGCTCAGGCGTTGGGATACATTCCCTCTTGTCTGCAGCGAATAGCCAACATTCTCGTTCTGAGACACAGGTGCGAACACTACTGACGCGTGCAGCTCCTACCTTCAGTCCTAGAGCAACTGCAACGTCTGCTGCTACCTCAGCGTCAGTTGTCTATCCACCTTTGGCTCAACGGTACAGCGGTACTATTGCTTATCTTATAGCAACTACAAAAACAAACATGACCCTTTCATATATTCTACAGAGCGGCGGACACATTCACGGATACTTCACCGGGCTGGGTGTGAGCGGTTCTTTCCAAGGGACAGTTGCAACCTCTGAACAGGTACAGTTCCAGGTGACGACTTACTCGGGGAAAGCCACACTTACTTTCGAGGGAACGATACAATTTGGTGGAAATATCGCAGGAACCTATCAGATTCTGAATCAGAACAAACAATTCACCGGCGTGTTCGGCCTGTGGAGCGTTGACCCGGTGCCATCAGGTTAATTCACATTGCATGGGTGCTGGGTAAGAGCTATAGGCATGTGCCTGCCAAATGACGAACAAACGAAGAAAGTAATACTCAGCTCACGAATGATGACTGCGCGCTGGGCTCGGAAGGGAACGACGGAAGAGAGCCTTTCGATCGTTTGTCGGCACCTGTTTCATCGTGTTTATGAGGTTCACTATGCAACAAGAACAGATACTCTTCCCTAAGGGAGCGACCGTACGAGACCCTCATGGAGACCGCTATGTGGTAGAAGGTCTTCTTGGTAGGGGAGCATCTGGTGCTGTCTATTTGGTCAGTGATAAGCGCGTCAAGCAGAACGTATTTGCCCTCAAAGAGGTGATTAACCCGAACAAACGAGACCGCGAGCGCTTCACGTTTGAAGGAGAGATTCTCAAGCGGCTGCATCACCGAGCATTGCCCCGTGTATACCACTCTTTCGAACATGACAATCTCAAGCGAGTGTATATCCTCATGGATTACATCAAGGGGCGGAATTTGGAAGACTTGCGGGAAGAGCAGCCAGAAAAGTGCTTCTCACTGCCCCTGGTTCTAGCCCTGGTGAGCCCTATCGTCGATGCTCTTATCTATCTGCATTCGCAAGACCCGCCTATTATTCATAGAGATATCAAACCTGCCAACATTGTCGTGCCGATAGGGGCCGATGAAGCGATGCTGGTTGATTTTGGCTCCGCTAAGGAATATGCTCCAGATGGATTGACAACAGTTCTATCTCATCGTTCACCTGGCTATGCGGCACCTGAACAATACGTAGGTGGAACCAATACTCGTACTGATATTTATGGGCTAGGAGCAACCCTCTACCTGCTGTTGACAGGAACTGTTCCCACCGATGCCCTCTCCCGAGTCGTCAGGGGTAGGAGTACAGGGGCGGATCCGCTCAAGCCAGCGAACCTGCTTAGGCCGATAGTTCCTGCAGCTGTAGCCGAGGCTCTTCAGCGTGCTATGTCCCTCAGCAGTGCTGATCGATTTGAGACTGTCGAGGAATTTTGGCAGGTATTAAAAGCTCATGCCTCAGAGAAGCCGCTACAGATACCTCGTGTAACCTCGGGGGCTACCCCTCAACCTCTTCCTGAGCGAGGCACCAAACGTACTTTGGGAGCATTCTTCCAAAAGAAGCAAGATACTACACGTTCCTGGAAACAAAAAGGATTACTACTCATCTCCTTTCTACTACTGGTAACTGTAGCAATTGGAACAGATCTCTTGTCTCATAACATGGGTCTCACTGTCCTTCTTCTGATCTTCATGTTGACAGTTCTCCTAGCGCTCATTCCACTATTGCGTCGGTAGTGATTTTCTCGTTGTAGCCAAACGAACTGACAAGGAATCACGCAAACCGCTCGTAGCATGGTCGTAAGTACGCATACCACAAGCATATGAGCACTGCACGCGCTCACAGACGAGCGACTGTCGTAGGGGTGGTGGCTACTTTGGACGCCCGTCCACAAACACGGCCATTTCGGCTCATCATCTTCAGGTATTCATACCGTCCTTAACTGCACGAAGGTATACGACAAGACAAGATGGCTACGCTTGCTGAGGTGGTTCATTTGCCCTCAGTAACAGTTTAGCTTTGACATAGACCCTTGGAGAAATCTTCTCTAGCCGATACATGTCTTCAATAGCCTGCAATAGGTGCTGGACAAAGGGGATACCCGACGGGTAAGGAGCAAAGTGAGGGTCGCCTTAGAGGAACAATGTCTGCTCCTCACGCAGCGTTTGTCTGCATAAGCAGTTCGGCTACAACAATCACCCTCAAGTTCAACGTCTTCACAGGTGCAGGGGCAAAATCAAGACTCTTGATTGGGAACAACTTCTCGAAAGTCCCCAGGTTTCGCCATCCACGAACTTTGATCTTCCCCGTCCACAGAGCCAGCGTAGGTTTCTCAATGCCGGTCCTGGTTCTGACAAACGTCTCCGGGCTCTGGATGATCACCAACTCAGCATGTGCTGCCCTCCCTTCGCTGACACAACAGATGCCATCAGCAACATGAAGTGTCCAGACACCTCCTCCCGGGCCGGAGAGTTCCATCACCATCGTCAAAGAAGTCTGTGCTGCCTGTTGGCGATCCATGTTCTCTGCGAACGAGGCCATAAAGTAGGACAGGGCACGGTGCGTTTGCTCGGGACTGGGCGTTGGGGCATGACACTTCATCCAGAAGCGCAGTTGCATAAAGTGGTTCCAGGTGTGGCTGTAGCAGGTCTCCAGTGCTACGCGGACGCTCACCCAACCCAGACCCACCAGCGGAATAAACACAAGAAGGTCGAAATCAGCCTCACTCAGTCCGGCAATCACATTGCGGATGGCCTGGCGGCTGGTCCACATCTGCTCCAGGCACTGCTGTGGAGGGGTACCAGCCGGACGTTGGGTGAACTGGATCTCATTCCAGGCATCCTGCTCGGCCTCGGTGCGCAGAACCTGCTCGCTGGTAGGCACATTGAGCCCGAGCTTGATAGCAGTGGCGATCACGTCCAGGTCGAAGTACGCCAGATGATACGGTACATCGGTAAAGGTCCAGTGCTTGCCATGTTTGCCCGACCAGTCATCAGGTCCCAGGATTCCCACCAGTTCGTCAAAGCGCTGCCAGAGGCCCTCGAGATCGGCGAGGAGCGCCGCTCGTGTCGTTGGTGTAAGCAGTTTGAATGGTGTCATGGTATCCTCCTTCTCGGGTGTTTCCCCGAGTCACAGTATCGATTTCTGAGCTCTCCAGGTGAAAACTATAATTTCGCCAGCGAGACGCCAGGTCTCGCGTTGAGCTGTCCGCGATCCCATGTTCAGCAATGTCATAGGCCGCAACCAGTTCGGCTATCGAGTAGAAGTCTTCAATCGTTGGTATTCGTGTCACCAGGTTTGATAACAAGACCGACATTGCCAGTATCTCCATTCTATTATCAACCGTGAGCAGGAGCGGGAAGATCTCTCTTTGTACTATTCTTTTTCTCACTCATCTTTACGGTGAGCGTTGCGCCTCCTGAATTGAGGAAAGGGCCGCCGCATCTCCCTATCTTTCAAGTAGGGGTAAGGCGGCCCAAATGTGCTCTTCTCTCGATTTAGAACACATGGTATACTGACGTGGATGGATGCACAGCACACCAAACACGTCACGTATAAATTAACCTATCACTTGGTCTGGTGTCCCAAGCGCTCTGACGCTTTGCGTCAGACAGGAGCATGGTACATCGCGCATCTCAAGCAAAAGCGGTAGAAGTATGCGATGTACCGAAGGAGAGCTTGTCACACGGCACAACAGGTTCAGTGGGGAATGACGACCCTCATGCTCGACAACGAGGCATTCCGTCGTGGATTTCTGGCTGCACGCCGCTGGTATTTCGAGGACCTTTACGGGGAGGATGGCCGTCAACCAGAAGAACCACAACGTGCCCTATCCCTGACAAGCGAAGAGGTGCTTCGCCTCGTCGTGATGCCGGATGAGCAGGGGCGCTACCACTTTGACGAGATGGGCTATGAGAACCTTCCTGAATACCTGGGCTATCTGGGTGGTCCTCTTGCTCCACTGGAAGCAGAGTACTACCGGAACCAGCAAGCCCAACAAGAATATCTTCGTAGCAGCGTGACAGCATAGCGTGACGAGGAACGAGAAAACCTCTCGTTCCTCTCTCAAGAGAACATTCGATGAGCATCAAAGCTTTCAAATACCGTATTTATGCCAACAAGCAAACAACCGAAAAGTTGCAGTGGGTGCTGGATCGCTGTCGGGAACTCTACAACGCTGGTCTGCAAGAACGCCGGGACGCCTATGAGATCATGGTGAAACGGCATCCCAACTACTACGATGAAGCGTCGCGCAGGCAACTCGCCAAAAAGCATGCCATCAGCGTGTATGAACAAAAACGCGATCTGGTGGAGATCAAAGAGATCCGGCCAGAGTATCAAGAGATTGCTTCGCATGTGCTGCAAGATGTCTTGTTTCGCCTGGAGGATACATTCAAAGCCTTCTTTCGGCGCGTGAAGCACGGCGAAAAACCAGGGTATCCCAGGTTCCAGGGCAGAGCCCGCTATGACAGTTTCACGTATCCCGACGCTGCAGGCTGGAAACTAGACGCGCACAAGCGTCCGGCAGACAAAAAAGGGATGGTCAGCGTCAATCTGCGTCTCACGAAGATCGGCACGGTGAAACTGCACCTGCACCGGGATATGGCAGGCACGATCAAAACGCTTACGATCAAACGAGAGGGTGAGCACTGGTATGCGGTCTGGACCTGCGAAATTGGCAAGCCCGAAGCCTTGCCAGTCAGCTACGAGGATGTGGGCATTGATTTAGGAGTCACGCACTTTGGCGCTTTATCGAATGGGGATTGTATCGATAACCCACGGTACTTTCGCAAAGCAGAGAAGCAACTGAAGCAACTGCAAGAAGCGTTGTCTCGTAAGAAGCGCGGGAGTCATCGCAGGAAAAAGGCGGTCCAGGCAGTGGCCAAGGCGCATCGGAAAATCAGAAACCAGCGTCAAGACTTCCTGCACAAGCAGTCCCGGATGCTGGTCAATCGCTATCAGATCATCGCCTTTGAAGACCTGCACACCACGAACCTCGTGAAGCGCCCCAAACCCAAACAAGACGAAGCAACCGGGCAGTATCTTCCCAATGGAGTGGCAGCCAAAGCCGGGCTAAACAAATCGATAGCCGACGCTGGATGGAGTCAATTTGTGCAATTGTGTACTTACAAGGCAGCATGGGCCGGGAGGACACTGGTACAAGTCGATCCCAAATATACCAGCCAAATCTGCTCAGGATGTGGCGCGGTGGTCAAGAAGGACCTCAGCGAACGCTGGCATTCGTGCGAATGCGGGTGTGAACTGGACCGGGATACCAACGCGGCGATCAATATCCTACATGCAGCCTACCACCTTTTGGCCGGGACGTGGCCAACGCGGGCAACTGCGTAGAAGCCTCCGGTCTCTGATCGGGGTACGTTCACTATTTCCAGGGTGACGAACAGTTCACCGCAAGGACGATTTAAGAACTCACCCGCATTTTGACCCTGTTGACATCATTCATGCTGCTCGGATGGCCAAATCTTGGGCCAATGGACGCGGCTGCTTCACAGTTGGCCTAATGTTCTGGTTGAGCGAGAAGAAGTTAGTTGGATCATACGTGTTCTTGAGAGCGACCAACCGTTCGTAGTTGACGCCATACGCCGCCCG
>WNFA01030661.1_pt1 | contig 10628 bp, 10 predicted proteins | sample 5400481 | NCBI WGS metagenome assembly WNFA01 (sample SAMN13153340, study PRJNA577476) | soil metagenome | isolation source: 120 cm saprolite under Douglas fir tree site 2 hole 1 replicate 2 | place: USA:California | collected 2015-04-18 | reverse complement strand
CCGAGCAGATCATTGGCGCTGCGATGGAGGTTCATCGTGCACTTGGCCCAGGCTTGCTGGAATCGGCCTACGAAGCTTGTCTGGTTTTCGAACTTCGCGAGCGGGGCCTGCGTGTCGAGCAGCAGAAGCCTCTCCCGATCATCTACAAAGCCGTAAAGCTTGATTGTGGCTACCGATTAGACTTGGTAGTGGCTGATTGCGTAATCGTGGAAATCAAAGCCGTGGAGAAGTTAAATTCAGTGCACGAGGCCCAACTACTCTCCTACCTGAAGCTAGCCAATTTTCGAGTGGGTTTGCTCCTAAACTTCCATTGCACAATGCTGAAGCACGGAATTCGCAGATTAGTGAATGACTTCCCTTCCTCTGCGCACTCTGCGATCTCCGCGGTTAAACGCGATCTCGGCGGTGAATAGGAAGCCATATGCCATTACGAAGCACTACCTTCAGCAACATCGCCCCGCGACAGATCCGCGTGATCGGCGTTCCTCTTGACCTCGGGCAATCCCGCCGCGGCGTTGACATGGGTCCTTCCGCCGTCCGCGTCGCCGGACTCGAAGCGCGCCTCGAAGCCATCGGACACATTGTCGAAGACGCCGGCAACATCGCCGTCGCCATCCCCGAACAGAAAAAAGAAGGCGCGGCCAACTCCAAATACCTCAAGGAAATCACCGCCACCTGCATCAAGAGCGCCGACCTGGTATTGAAGACGCTCGAAGCCGGCAAAGTTCCTCTAATCCTCGGCGGCGATCACTCCGTCGCAGCGGGGACGGTGTCCGGCGTGGCCGAGTTCTACCGCCGCAAGAACCAGAAGATTGGACTCCTCTGGATCGACGCTCACACCGACATGAACACCCCCGACTCTTCCCCCAGCGGCAACGTCCACGGCATGCCGCTCGCGTCGATCATGGGCCTTCCTCCGCTCGAACTCGGCAACATCTACGACTTCTCGCCCAAAATACAGCCGGAAAATTGCGTGCTCGTCGGCATCCGCGACGTTGACAGCTTTGAAAAAGAAAATATCCGCAAATCCGGCGTCGAAGTCTTCACCATGCGCGACATCGACGAACGCGGCATGCGCGCCGTGATGGAAGAAGCTCTCCGCATGGCCGGCCGCGGCACCGCCGGCTATCACGTCTCGCTCGACATGGACTGGATCGATCCAGAAGACGCGCCCGGCGTCGGCACTCCGGTCTGGGGCGGCGCCACGTATCGCGAAGCCCATCTCGCCATGGAAATCATTTCCGACCATGGACGGATGACGAGCTTCGAAATCGTGGAAGTGAATCCTGTAATCGATGAGCACAACCAGACCGCTGACTTAGCCGTTGAGTTGGCACTCTCGGCCTTTGGGAAGAAGATCTTGTAGCTAGCAGCGCGTATCTGAAGTCACGCGAAGGGGATCTTCGGTCGCCTTGCGCTCGGGGTCTCCCAGCCCTTGGACGAAGAATCTCAAGGATGCCGCTTCAATGCTTAGCCGTTTTACGAGCATATTCATCTCTTCTTGCTGGTCTACGAATGGAAGGAACCTGGCAAGTTCCGCAACCCTTTTGATCTGCTTTTCCATTAACGCCAATTGGAACTCCAAGTTGCGAGTGAGGGCGGACGAAGTAATCTCCACGTTACCGCCCAAGCTGCGAACAAATTCGGGCGTGAGAATCTTCATGGCGGCCCCCTCTATTCAAGAAATATAGACCGGGTGCTGATGCAACCCCAAACTCCCGCTCACTGCACGTCCGACACCTTCCCGTTTAGAAACGTAACCTTAATATCTTTGTAAACATAAATCTGCTTCGGCCCAAGATTGACGATCTTGTCCGGCACGCCGATCGCAGCTTTCACTTGATCGGGGGTCTGCCCCTTTTCTATCTGCTGTGGCTCCGGTGGAGGGCCTTGCTGCGCTTGTTGTCCTCCTCCTCCTCCTTGGTTGCCACCTTGATTATTCCCCCCTTGATCGTTTCCGCCCTGCTGTTGATTGCCGCCCTGGTCGCCGCCGCTGTCGTCAATGGCGAGCAGTCCGGCGATCGTGTCTTCTACCTGTGACGGGTTGGCGGTCGCCAGCGATCCATGGCCGAACTGGAAAACCACGTCGGCCTTGTAGAACGTAGTCGGACTGACGTTGTTGCAGGAATCGCAAGCGATGATGCCGATCGTCACTTGATCCTTGGGCAGATTGACGGCGACCCGGGAGGGATATACCTTTTCTCCCGACTGCATCAAGCGCGTCGTTTGCTCCTTGCCAAATTTTTTCATGCCGAAGCCGATTCCCTTCATCACCATGCTGTTGGGAGAATGAACCGCTCCATTTTCATACTTGGTGGGAACAATGTTCTGGTCGGAATAAGGCACGCTGAGAATTCCGCCCTTCTTGATGACCAGGATGGTGCCCTGGTCCACTACCGCAGTTCCGCTCGTGTCCGAACCCATCTTCACCAGCGTATATTGCGCCTTGAGCTGGTCTTCCAGCGGAACCTGCGCCAACAGCGAGCGGGGCGTGATCCCGACAAGAATCAAAGCCACCACCAGGACGGTCATTTCGATTTTCTGCCGCATGGCAACCTTCCTCCTGTAAAACTGGGCTCCCGTCGCCGGTCGTGCGGGAGCGTCCCTTGTGGTTCTCGTGCCGAAGAAGCAGAGCGAGGCGCTGTGTGCGCCACGCTCCCGGCTCCAATAATTCAGCTAATTCAGCGTTGCCTGGCCAACTTCAGTTCGGCTGCTGAGCTTCCGCCTCCGCCTGGTCAGCTTCTTTCTTCTGATCCTGCAGATCGTTGGCTACGCTCGTGTCTGGCGCAGGTGGTGGAACTTCACCAGCCTGAGTCTTGGTATCGGGGGCGGCCGGTATTCCGTCTTTGCCCTGCTTTTCAGCCAGCGTTTTGAGCCCGGCATCCATCTGTATCCGCAGTTGATTGTGCATCTCCTGCAGGTCGCCGGTCTCGACTCCGACGCTCACGCCGACGGCACAGTTATCTTTCTTGCTGCTCTTGACGGTCGCATCCACCATGTGGTCATCGTCCGGAGTGTCGCCGGAACGGTAGACCACATCGCCGGGAGTAAGTTGGCATTCCACGCCATCCGACGTGGTCGCGTCCAGATCGCTGGATACTACGAAATAGCGGATTTTGGGATCGAGCGCGGCTGGCACTTGTTCACCGCCCGCAGGCTTTTGATCGCCACCTTTTGCCGCTGCCTGTTCCGCCGCGATCTCCTGCTTCACCTGGTCCGCAATCGCCTGCTTCACCGCAGCGCTGAGTCCCGTTGCACTGCCCTTCGCTGCTGGTGCCGCCGTACCGAACATATATGGGCCATAAGCAGCTTCGAGGTTCGCGGCAATCAGCGGATCCGTGGTCCATAATGAAGCGATCTCGTCGGCTGACTGCGTCGCTAGAGGCGCCGGTCCGGTGTCCCCGCTCTCGGCGGCCTGCGCTGCATACGCAGCTTGCAGGTTCGCCGCAATCAAGTAATCCGTCAGCCAAAATGCAGCCGTCGGATACACCGGATACGGCTGGAAGTAAGGACCGTAGTAGCCGTACCACGGCGACCCGCCCCAACCCCATCCATAAGTAACCGGTGCGGGCCACGGATTGTAAGCCCAACCGTAGTACCCGGGGCCATAGTAATAGGAGGGTGCGTAGCCGTAGTAAGGATAGCCGCCGTAGTAGTAGCTGCTGTACCCATACGCGTAGCTTTGGCCGCCCACATAGTAAGTTCGCTGGACATAAGTCCGGCCACCGTGGCTATAGTAGGCGCGCTGGCTGTAGCCCCCGCGTTTCCCCATGCTCACCACTTTGCGTCCGTTGTGCGTGCTCTCAATCCGCCGTCCGCCGTGCACCCCATGCTCGATCTTCATTCCCTTAGCGGTTTGGATCGAGCGAACCTTGCCGTCCTTACGGAATGTCGCCTTGCCGCCGCTCTTCAGGGCAACTGTCTTGCTTCCTGCCGGCTGATGCCGATTGGCTGCTCCAGCCCCACCGCGATTGTTGGCGTTGTTCGCACCCGCGCGATTGTTGGCATTCGTCCCGCCGCGGTTGTTGGCGTTGTTCGCACCAGCGCGATTGTTGGCATTCGCGCGATTGTTGGCGTTCGTCCCGCCGCGGTTGTTGGCGTTGTTCGCACCGGCGCGGTTGTTGGCGTTTGCTCCGCCGCGGTTGTTAGCGTTGTTGGCACCAGTCTGCCCAGCCCTGTTAGCGCTTGCGCCGCCGGGTCCGCGATTATTCGCATTCGCCGGCCCACGATTGTTAGGACTCGCGCCACCAGGCCCCCGATTGGGGGCATTACCGCCGGGTCGCTGAGCGCTATTGGCGTTTCCGCCAGGGCGCTGCGCTGGAGCTGCGTGCTGCGCGTTCGGAGCCGGCCTGCTCGGAGCGGATGCGTGGGGTGCGGCAGCGGGCGCACTCGGCTTGTGTTGTTGAGCGGAAGCAACTGCTGTTACCGCGAGCAGAACCAGCAATACGGACCATTTAGGCAGGATGTTCTTTTTTTTGTTGCTCGAATTCATAAACCACTCCTGTGAGATGCTGCAGCTTTTCCATAAATCCACCAGCAGGAAACATGCAGACAAATTTCGTTCAGCCTGCAATCCTACGCATGGGTTTTCGACGAGAGCTTCTGGGCCCAAGTGCACTGGGGGAAGGGGCGGGCACCTGACCTCGGAAGTATCGCCAATTTCACACCCGTTTGACCACCGTGTCAAGCGCGTCCTACTAATTTTTATTTGCCATCCTGGACGGCGCGACGGACCTGCTTTTCGCGGGCGTGAAACCACTGGAACTTATCCACAGCCTCGGCCGGGAACCGGCAAATTTTTGGCCACTCGCGATCTTTGATTTTGCCGATTTCGCGGATTTCGCGCGCGACCGGAACCAAAGCTGGGATTGACGGATAACACTCGCAGAGCCAGACTGAAATGGCATGGCAAAGCTTCGGGTTGGCATCCTCTTTGGCGGACGCAGCGGCGAGCATGAAGTCTCGTTGCTGTCGGCGGCATCCGTTCTCAATGCAATTGACAAAACGAAATACGAAGTTGTCCCCATCGGCATCACGAAAGACGGCCGCTGGCTCACGGCGGAACACGCCGAACGTTTGCTGAAGGGTAATAATGAAGAGCAAGCGGACAAGAGTGTCCGCTCCACACAAGCCACACAGCTTCGGGCGGGCGATCCCGAGGCTACCCCGGGGGCGGCTGTGCTGGCTCGCGGCGAGTCGGTGGTCGTTCCTCCGGAACCGGCCCGGCGCGAAGCTGGACTCGCGCCCTTTCAAACCGATGCGAATCTGCGGCGCGCCGCCGATCGAGCCATCAACGTGGATGTCATCTTCCCCGTGCTGCACGGGACGTTCGGCGAAGACGGCACGATTCAAGGTTTGCTCGAACTGGCCGACATCGCCTACGTCGGCGCGGGCGTGCTCGGATCTTCCGCCGGCATGGATAAAGACGTCATGAAGTCTTTGTTCCGCGCGTCTGGATTGCCCATCGTGAAGCATGTGACCTTGTTGCGCAGCCAATTCGAGCGCGAGCCGAAAAAAGTACAGAAGCTGGTAGAGAGCAAGCTGAGGTATCCCGTCTTTGTGAAGCCGGCGAACCTGGGGTCGTCGGTGGGAATTTCGAAGGCTCACGATCGCAAGGAACTCGGTCCCGCCATCGCAGATGCCGCAAAGTTCGATCGCAAGATCGTGATTGAGGAAGGCGTCGGCGGAAAGAAGAATAAGGCGCGCGAGATCGAGTGCGCGGTGCTCGGCAACGACGATCCCAAAGCGTCGATTGCGGGAGAGATCGTCCCCTGCAAGGAGTTCTACGACTACGACGCGAAGTATCTGGCGGAAGGTTCCGAGTTGGTGATCCCCGCGAAGATCGCGAAAGCGCAAATGAAAACGGTGCAGAGGCTCGCGATCGCGGCATTTCAGGCGGTCGATTGCACGGGCCTGGCGCGCGTCGATTTTCTGATGGACCCCAAGTCGAGAAAAATCTTCGTGAACGAGATCAACACCATGCCTGGCTTCACCGCGATCAGCATGTATCCGAAGCTGTGGGCAGCGACTGGAGTGTCGTATCCCGAATTGATTGACCGGCTGATCCAGTTGGGCATCGAGCGGCACGAAGATAAGAAACGGAATCAATACAGCCGCTGAATTGGTGATTCACCGCGGAGACGCCGTTTGACACTGTTCCAAAGCGGTTGCTATAGTCAAAGAGTCCCTATTGGACGCGGTTTCGAACCAGCTGGAATTGTCCTAAGGGTCGTCCGCCAGGTCGGCCTCAACGCAACCTAAAGACCACGCCAGCAGTCCGCTACGCCACGTCCCGCGTGAATCGCGCACGAACGCGCGCCCACAGAGCCTATGAACCTGTTCGACGACACCACCGCCCGCAATCATGAATCCAGTCTTGAAACCATGACACCTGAACACGACAACCACACCGGCGGCTCGGCCGTAATAGACGCTCCCGAGCACGCACAACCCTCGCCTGCGGAACCACTCGCTTCCGCCCCTGACGTTCGTGAAAGCGACGCTCCTCAAATCGAACCTCCTCAAAACGACGCTCCCGAGAATTCCACCCACGAGAATGCCGCCGCTGGCAGCGATGATTTCGCCGCCGCCCTCGAGCACTTCGAGACCGAAACCGAGGAAGCAGTTCGCGAGGATCACGTCATCAAAGGCACCGTAGTGAAGCTGACGGCGACCCACGTCGTCGTCGATATCGGGGCGAAATCCGAAGGCATGGTGCCGATTGCGGAAATTCTCGATCACGAGGGCAACCCCAAGTTCCAGCCCGGCGCCGAGATCGACGTGATGCGAGAGAAGGGCGAAACCGAAGAGGGCTACGTCAACCTCTCGCACCTGAAGGCGCAGCGGCTGCGGTCGTGGGACGAGATTGAGCGCGCTTACAACGAAAAGAAGCCGATCAAGGGCATCGTCGTCGAACGCATCAAGGGCGGTCTGACCGTAGACATTCAGGGCGCGCGCGCCTTCCTGCCGGGATCGCAAGTGGACCTGCGTCCCATCCGGAATCTGGATGGTATGAAGGGCCAGACGATGGAAGTCGCTATCATCAAGCTCAACAAAAAGCGCGGCAACATCGTGGTCTCGCGGAAACAGCTTCTGGAAGAAGAGCAGAATGAGAAGCGCGGCAAAACGCTGGAACACCTCGAAGAAGGCAGCGTCCTTACCGGCATCGTCAAGAACCTGACCGAGTACGGCGCATTCGTAGATATGGGCGGAATTGACGGGCTGCTGCACATCACCGACATGTCGTGGGGACGTCTGACGCACCCGCGCGATCTGGTCAACGTCGGCGACCAGATTCAGGTTAAAGTCCTGAAGTACGACAAGGACAAACAGCGCGTCTCGCTGGGCTTCAAACAGCTCACGCCCGACCCGTGGCTGGATGCCGAGCACCGCTACCCCGTGGGCGCGCACGTCCACGGACGCGTCATCAGCGTCACCGATTACGGGGCGTTCGTCGAACTGGAACAAGGTATTGAAGGACTGGTCCACGTGAGCGAAATGACCTGGTCGAAACGGATGAAGCATCCATCGAAGCTGGTCAACGTGGGTGACGAAGTGGACTGTGTGGTTCTCAGCGTGAACCCGACCGAGCGCCGGATTTCGCTGGGCATGCGGCAACTCGCGTCCAACCCCTGGGATACGCTGCACGACAAGTATCCGGTTGGCGCGACGGTCGAGGGCCGGGTGCGCAATCTGACCGAGTTTGGCGCTTTCATTGAAATCGAAGAGGGAATCGACGGCCTGGTGCACGTCAGCAACCTGAGCTGGACCACCCGCGTGAAGCATCCTTCCGAGGTGTTGAAGAAGGGCGACAAGGTCAAGGCCGTCATCCTGGCCATTGAACCGGACAAGCGGCGCCTTTCGCTCGGCGTGAAGCAGATGCAACCCGACGTTTGGGATTCGTTCTTCGCGCAGCACCGCGTCGGCGACATCGTGCATGGCAAGATCCTGCGCGTGGCGAACTTTGGGGCATTCGTCGAGATTGCCGAAGGCATCGAAGGTCTGTGTCACAACTCAGAAGCCGTCGATCCGAACGGACAGCCGATGCACCTGGAACCCGGCAGTGAGTTCGACTTCAAGATCATCAAGATGAGTCAGGAAGAGAAAAAAGTCGGCCTGAGCATCCGGGCGGTCGGCGAAGAAGCGTCGCGCCAGGAAGTCGAGTCCTACAAACACCCGGCATCCTCGTCCTCAACCAGCACCACCATCGGCGATTTGATCTCGTGGAAACGGGCCGGCGGGGACAGCAACTAACATCGGCGCACTGGCATCAGGAAATTCCAGGCCACCCTTCAGCGGCGGCCTTTTCCCTGCCCGCTTGAGTCCGAGTTGAAACCCGTCTCATCCAAGCAAGCATGAATTTGGAATTGGATGGAAAGCGCGCACTGGTTACAGGATCAACGGCGGGAATCGGATACGCGATCGCGGAAGCCCTGGCCCGCGAGGGCGCACACGTAATTGTGAATGGGCGGACGGAAAGGCGGGTCGAGCAAGCGCTCACGGCGATTCGCACCTCTCAGCCACAGGCCAAGGTGGAAGGTCTCGCCGCCGATCTTGGAAAAGTCGACGGAGTCCGTGCCGCCGTCCAACGATTCCCCGATCTCGATATTCTCGTCAACAACCTGGGCATTTTCGAGCCCAAGCGTTTTGAGCAAATTCCTGACGAAGACTGGCTTCGCCTTTTTGAAGTAAATGTGATGAGCGGCGTTCGCTTGTGCCGGGCCTATCTGCCCGGCATGAAGACGCGGAACTGGGGACGCATCGTCTTTATTTCGAGTGAGTCCGCGATACAGATTCCGGCCGAAATGATTCACTATGGCATGACGAAAACTGCGCAGCTCGCGATTTCCCGCGGCCTGGCCGAGACCACTGCGGGTACGGATGTCACCGTGAATGCCGTGCTGGCGGGGCCAACCGCTTCCGAAGGCGCGAATGAATTTGTCGACCGTATGGCGTCGTCTTCGAAACAGACCAAGGCGGAATTCGAGGCAGAATTCTTTCGCAGCATTCGCCCGAGTTCCTTGTTACGTCGCTTCGCGCGGCCGGACGAAGTGGCACCCTTGGTGGTGTTCCTCTGCAGTCCGCTCTCCGCGGCCACGAACGGCGCTGCCCTCAGAGCCGACGGCGGCATTGTACGCTCGATTCTCTAAGCGGCCAAGCGGAAGCGACAGCCTTATTTGGTGTCGATTTTCAAACTGATGTAAACCTGCGCCCGATCGTCAAATTGGCTGACCGTCTTGCTGCCGCTCTTGCGGTTGTTGTACTGCGCATACACTTCGTAATCGATGCTGGGCTGCAGCGCCGGAAAACGGTAGGCTCCGTCCGGGCCAACGATGTAGGTCTTCACGGCGCGGCTGTGAGTGTTTGTGAGATACACGACCGCGTTCGGCAAAGGATTGTCGCCGCCATCCAGCACCTTGCCGGTCAGCAGGCGGGTCTTGTCTTGCTTCGAAGAGCGCCCAAACTGCGGCGGTGGAGCAGCCAGTACCGATGTCGAGAAGGCCGACGCCCACAACATAACCAGCAGCGAAGCCACGATGATTGCCGTCTTCATGAATTTCTCATTTGTCGCCAATTCACCTGCCGCCGATTCCCCAATCACGGCACCCATTACCAGTCTAAATGAAGACCGGTGTCGGAACGCTCGTCATTGTCGATATGCACGGTTACTTCGGGGCCAGGCTTCAACCGCCTGCCCGATGGCAGCTTGTAACCCTTCACGTCCGCCCAAACGATGTAATCGGCCTTGCCGGCGGGCACTCGCTGGGCGAACTCGCCAGTGTGATTGGAATAGAGCTCCCAGCGGGCTCTTTTCTCGTCGGCCCGCCGGATCTTCACCCTGACCCCGTAAAGCGGGTGGCCGCCGGGGTCCCAAACCGTTCCGAAGATTAGCGCGTAAGGCTTCGGCTTTTCGCGGTCGCCGGCCGGTGCACGCACCGGGGCAAGCAAAGACGCCAGCAACAACACTGACCAAGCCATTGCGACACAACACCGGAACCCGCGGACATGTGCAGAGTTCTTCAGGAATCCTCGTCCTCTGACTCTTCTTTGACGGCGTCTTCTTCGTCCTCATCTTCTTCAATCTCGTCTTCGCCGACTACTTTCAGTTCAACCGGATTCACTGTAACCACCTCGAAGTCCGTGCCGCACTCCGGGCAGGAGACGACCGCGCCTTCATCGACCTCATCCTCATCGATGTCGAGATCAGTCTCGCATTCGGGACAGTACACCATGATTTCCTCCACGTTCGGGGTACCCTGTTATATTTAGGTTCTTCGCGAGGAAAAGGTCAAGTGGCTTACCAAGAAAATTCTGCGGTATCCGCGTCTTCCCGATTCGGGCGCCTTTCCACCAGTCTTTCGGGCTTGATGCTCGCCCCGGCGCTGGCTGTCTGCAGTCCCCTGTGCCTCGCGCAGGAACTGACGCAGGAACCGCCGCGTCTGGCGGCCGACCGGCACACCGACGTGCACATCGCCGAGGCAATCAAACAAGTTTCGGCGGATTACATCCGGCAGACCATCGAAAAGCTGGTCACCTTCCAGACCCGGTCCACAATTTCCGCGCAGGACGAGGAATCCATCAAGGCGGGCAAGGGAATCGGAGCGGCGCGGGAGTGGATCCAAGCAGAG
>WNFA01017692.1_pt1 | contig 10628 bp, 8 predicted proteins | sample 5400481 | NCBI WGS metagenome assembly WNFA01 (sample SAMN13153340, study PRJNA577476) | soil metagenome | isolation source: 120 cm saprolite under Douglas fir tree site 2 hole 1 replicate 2 | place: USA:California | collected 2015-04-18 | reverse complement strand
TCGAAGACCCCGGTGTCCTCAAAGTCGGCGAGGATATCAAGTTCGACCTGCAGATGTTCGCGCTGCGCGGCGTCGACCTCGCGCCCTATGACGACGTCATGCTGATGTCCTACGTGCTCGATGCCGGACGCGCCGGGCATGCGCTGGCGGCGCTCTCGCAGCGCTACTTCGACCACGCCGCCATCGATTTCAACCAGCTCACCGGCTCGGGAAAATCCAAGCTTACCTTCGATTGCGTGGCGGTGGAGAAGGCCGCCGAATACGCCGCCGAGAACGCCGACGCCACGCTGCGGCTATGGCAATTGCTCAAGCCCCGCGTCACCAGCGAGCGCGTGGTGAGCGTCTACGAGACGCTGGAGCGGCCGCTTGTTGCGGTGCTCGCGCGTATGGAGCGGCGCGGGATCTCGATTGATCGGCAAGTGCTCTCGCGGCTGTCGGGTGAATTCGCGCAGCGCGCCGGCGCGCTCGAGGCCGAAATCCAGACGCTGGCCGGCGAGCCGCTCAATCCGGGCAGTCCGAAACAGCTCGGCGATATTTTGTTCGGCAAGTTTGGACTTCCCGGCGGCACCAAGACCAAGACCGGCCAGTGGTCGACCGGCGCCCGCGCCTTGGAGGATTTGGCCGAGCAGGGGCACGCGCTGCCGCGGAAAATTCTCGACTGGCGGCAGGTTTCGAAGCTCAAATCGACCTATACCGACGCGCTGCCGGGCTACGTCAACGCCGGCACGCACCGCGTCCACACGAGCTACGCGCTCGCCGCGACCCCCACTGGCCGCCTCTCCTCCTCCGAGCCCAACCTGCAGAACATTCCGATCCGCACCGAGGAGGGCCGCAAGATCCGGCGCGCCTTCATCGCGGCCGACGGCTACAAGCTCGTCTCCGCCGATTATTCCCAGATCGAGCTGCGGCTCTTGGCCGAGATCGCCGGCATCGAGGCGCTGAAGAAAGCGTTCCGCGAGGGCCTCGACATTCACGCCATGACGGCCTCGGAAATGTTCGGCGTGCCGGTCAAGGGCATGCGGGGGGAAATTCGCCGCCGCGCCAAGGCGATCAACTTCGGCATCATCTACGGCATCTCGGCCTTCGGGCTCGCCAATCAACTCGGCATCGAGCGAGAAGAGGCGGGCGCCTACATCAAGAAATATTTCGAGCGCTTTCCCGGCATCCGCGACTACATGGAAGAAACCAAGGCCTTCGCCAAGAAGAACGGCTACGTGCTCACCCTGTTCGGCCGCAAGTGCCACTACCCCGAAATCGCGCACTCGAACGCCTCGATCCGCGCCTTCAACGAGCGCGCCGCGATCAACGCGCGGCTGCAAGGCACCGCCGCCGACATCATCCGCCGCGCCATGGTGCGCATGGAGGCAGCGCTGGCGAAAGCCAAGCTTTCCGCCCAGATGCTGCTGCAGGTGCACGACGAGCTCGTGTTCGAGGTGCCCGAGGTCGAGGTGGCGAAGACCTTGCCGGTGGTGGAGAAGGTGATGGCGCAGGCGCCGATGCCGGCGCTCTCGCTCTCGGTGCCGCTCGCGGTCGAAGCACGCGCCGCGCACAATTGGGACGAGGCGCATTGACTCCTCAATGCCCGCGTTTGTCGCGGGCTCGCGCAACAAAGGAGCCGCTCGTCCCCGCGAAAACGGGGACCCAAGCTCTCTCCTGGATTCCCGCTTTCGCGGGAATGAGCGGAGTTTTGATGGAAGCTTGTCGGTTAGATGCGGGCACGTCGTTGCTGGCTCAAGAAAGCAAGACGTCGATGGCCGCCACATGACCCGTCGAATCGCCTTCTTCTCATTCATAGGTCTTGCGGCGCTCGCGCCGGACTTGGCACAGGCCGCCGTCGGCCTCGACGGCGCGACGCTGCGCTGGCCGTGGGCACTGCCCTTCGTCGGCATTCTCGTCACCATCGCGACCGGCCCGCTGTTGTTTAAGCGGTTCTGGCATCGCCATTACGGCAAGCTCGCCTTCGCCTGGAGCGTGCTCGCGCTGGCGCCGCTCGCCGCGGTCTACGGCACGCCGGCCGCGCTCGCCGCTTTCGTGCATGCCATGCTTGGCGAATATTTGAGCTTCATCGTGCTGTTGTTCGCGCTCTACGTGGTCGCCGGCGGCATCTTGGTGACGGGCGAGCTGCGCGGGACGCCCCTCGTCAACACCGTGATCCTTGCGTTCGGCACCTTGATCGCCAGCGTGGTGGGCACCACCGGCGCCGCCATGATCCTCATCCGCCCGCTGCTGCGCGCCAACGCCGCGCGGCTCGACAACATCCACGTGGTCGTGTTCTTCATCTTCCTCGTCGCCAATATCGGCGGCGCGCTTTCGCCGCTCGGCGATCCGCCGCTGTTCGTCGGCTTCCTGCACGGCGTCGATTTCTTCTGGACGACGCGAAACATCTGGTTCGAAACCGCGCTCGTTGCCGGCGTGGTGCTCGCGGTCTTCGTCGCGCTCGACGTCTGGTATTACCGCAAGGATCGCCTGGTGACGACCGTGGGCGAGAGCAGGCCGGCGGCGAAGCTTGCCGTCAGCGGCGGCGTCAATGTCCTGCTGATCGCAGGCATCATCGTCGCCATGCTCGCGGCGGCGGCGTGGAAGCCGGCGCTGAGCGTCAACGTCTACGGCACCGCCCTCGAGCTGCAGAACATCGCGCGCGACGCCGCGCTGGTGCTGATCGCGATCCTCTCGCTCGTGCTGACGCCGAACGAGCACCGCGAGGCCAACGGCTTCACCTGGGAACCGATCGCGGAGGTGGCCATCCTGTTCGCCGGCATCTTCGTCTGCATCATTCCGGTGCTGGCCATGCTCGATGCCGGCAAGGACGGCGCCTTCACGTGGCTGCTCGCCGCCGTCACCGCGCGCGACGGCAGCCCGCACGACGTCGCCTATTTCTGGCTGACCGGAGCGCTCTCGGCCTTTCTCGACAACGCGCCGACCTATCTCGTGTTCTTCGAGCTCGCCGGCGGCGACGCGCGCGAGCTGATGGGGCCGCTCGCCCCGACGCTCGCGGCGATCTCCATGGGCGCGGTCTACATGGGCGCCATGACCTATATCGGCAACGCGCCGAACTTCATGATCTATGCCATCGCCGTCGAGCGCGGCGTGAAAATGCCGAGCTTCTTCGGTTACATGGCGTGGTCGGCGGTGGTGCTGCTGCCGGTGTTCGCCGCGCTTACCTTCGTCTTGGTCGCGCGCGGCGCCTAGGCTCGCGCGCCGAACGCGTTTTGCCCGCGGCCTTGGCTGCCGATTTGGATGCCGATCTGGATGCCGCCTTGGCTCGCGCGACGGCCGGCAGCACCGCCACGGCTTCGATCTCGATCAGCGCGCCCTCCCGCGCCAGCCCCGAAATCGCGATGGTCGTGCTGGCGGGGCGGTCGTTCTCGGCGAGATAGCTGTCGCGCACCTCGCGGAAGGTCGGCAGATGCGCGCGGTCGACGAGGTAGTTGTTGAACTTAACGACGTGCCGGAACTGCGCGCCCACGGCGGCAAGCGCGGTTTTGAGATTCTCGAACGTCTTCACCGCTTGGCGCCGAAAGTCCCCGACGACCTTGTCGTCGCCGTCGACCCCGAGCTGACCGGCGATGTAGACGATACGTGCCGGCGCGGTGACCTCGACGACGTGGGTATAGCCGGGGGGCCTGCGCAGCGCCGGCGGATTGATGAAACGGGTCTGGCTCATGGCTCTCTCCTCCCTCTGCGTTCTCGATCATGCCGCCGCTTGCGGCGAGAGTCTAAGCACATGATACCATCGTTGCGCGCGAGGTGGACGAGTTCGGCGGGAATGATTCCTGCTTCTCCGGCCTTGAGCAGCGTGCTGCCCTTGCCTTCGATTTCCACGGTCAAATTGCCTTCGATCACGTGCAGCAGCTCCTGAGCGCCGGGATGCATGTGCCAGGGAGCGGCGGCGCCGGGCGGGAATTCCACGATGCTGACCACGGTCTCCTGCACCACGTCGCCTTGACCTTCGAGATCCTTGCGCAGAATTTGGGTCAGCTTCGGCCCCGCTTGTGCTTGCGCCAGCGCAATATTCGCAATGGACGGAGCCGCCACTGTGAGGCCGGATAGCGCAAGAAATTCGCGGCGGATGATTTGCATCGTTCCCTCCTTTGAATGCGATGATGAATGTTCGAGGCCACGTCTTCGCAGTCCTACGGAGGATTGAACCCCGCGCAGGCCAAAAAATTTCCACGCGATCAGCCGTAGGCGGGCGAAGGCGCGCTATTCGATTGGTCGACGTGGGCAAAATCGTGCACGCGCCAAAGCCCGTCGAAGACGGGCGTAAACGCCCTTGGTGGCCCACGCGGCGACATTATGGATGCGATTTTGCCCACCCTACGGCTACGAAGGTTGAAACCGCGCATAGGCAAATTCCGGGATGATGCGTTCAGTCGGCGAGCGAGGCCGTGACCTCCTCGGCGATCGACAGCGCGCAGGTAAGCCCCGGCGACTCGATGCCGAAGAGGTGGACGATGCGCGCAAGCCCATGCTGGGCCGGCCCTTCGATCATGAAATCCGCCGCCGTCTCCCCCGGACCCGTCAGCTTGGGCCTGATCCCGCAATAGTCGGGCGCGAGTGAATTGTCCGGCAGCCCCGGCCAATAGTCGCGGATGCGTTGGTAGAACGCGAGCGCGCGGCTGGGATCGACGTCGTAGTCCTCGCGCTCGATCCATTCCACGTCGGGCCCGACCCGAGTCCGCCCGGCACCGGCACCGGATAGATCAGCCGCGAGAACACGGGACGGCCGGCGAAGGCGAAATAATTCCCCTCGGCCAGCACGAGCCGCGGCACCCGCTCGGCCGGATAGCCCTCGGTCGCCCGCGCCAGGCGCTGGGCGCCGAGGCCAGCACAATTGACCACTGCGTCGAAGCCGAGCCATTGCGGCTCGCTGCCCGCAAGCGCGGCGTCCCAGCCGCCGCCAGGCGTCGGTTTGAGACGCTCGATCAAACTCGCGAACGCCACCATGCCGCCGCGATCTTCGAGATCGCCGCGCAGCGCCAGCATAAAGCGGTGGCTATCGATGATGCCGGTTTCCGGCGAATGCATCGCGGCGACACAGGCGAGCGCCGGCTCGAGGCGCTTGGCCACCGCGGCGTCGATGATCTCGACGCCTTCCACGCCGTTCGCCCGCGCCTGCTTGTGGACCGCCTCGAGCCGCCCGATTTCGTCGGCATTGGTGGCGACGACGAGCTTGCCGCATTTGCGGTGCGGCACGCCGTGCGAGGCGCAAAAATCGTAAAGCATGCGCCGCCCGCGCGGGCAGTGATAGGCGCGCCGCGAGCCGGTCGGATAATAAAGCCCCGCGTGGATGACCTCGCTGTTGCGCGAGGAGACGCCGGTGCCGATGCCAGAGGCCGCCTCCGCCACCACCACGTCATGCCCGGCGATGGCGGCCGCGCGCGCGACCGCCAGCCCGACCACGCCCGCTCCGACCACCAGCACCTGCATCCGCCCTGCCCCGCTCACAGCTACATTCGTAGAGTCAACTACGCCGTCGGCACTAAATTAAGGGCGTCATTGCCGGGCTTGACCCGGCAATCCATCCATTTTTGCAAAAACTTCTTGCGAAGAAGATGGATGCGCGGGTCGTAAGCGCGTTCACGCGCGTCTTCGACGCGCTTCTGCCCGCGCATGACTGGCTAGAATGGCCCGGCATCACATCTCGACCGGCAGCCCGACGTAATTCTCGGCGAGCGAGCGCATGGCGGCCTCTGAGCTCGTCACATAGTCGAGCTCGGCGCGCTGGCGTTTGCGATCGAAGGCGTTGTGGCTCGGATCGAGATGAAACAGCTGCGTCATCCACCAGGAAAAGCGCTGCGCCTTCCACACCCGCCGCAGACAGGTCGCCGAATAACTCTCGAGCAGGTCGCTGCGGCCGCTCTTATAGAATTGCGAGATCGCGCGCGCGAGCACGCTCACGTCCGCGAGCGCGAGATTCATACCCTTCGCGCCGGTCGGCGGCTGGATGTGGGCGGAATCGCCGGCGAGAAAAAGCCGCCCGTATTGCATGGGCTCGACGACGAAGCTGCGCATGGCGGTGATGCCCTTTTGCAGCATCGCGCCTTCGGAAAGTTTGCGCGTGCCACCGATGCGGGCATGCAGTTCCTGCCAGATGCGCGCGTCCGGCCAGTTTTCGATGTCGTCGTCGGGCGCGCATTGCAGGTAGAGCCGCGCCAAGCTCGGCGAGCGCATGGTGTAAAGCGCGAAACCGCGCTCGTGATAGGCGTAGATCAACTCGTCTTCGGGCGGAGGAGATTCGGACAGGATCCCGACCCAGCCGAATGGATATTCGCGATCATAGGCCGTGAGCGCGGTGGCCGGAATGCTCGGCCGGCAAATGCCGTGAAAACCGTCGCAGCCGCCGATGAAGTCGCAGCCAAGCTCTTCCTCCTTGCCGTCGTGGCGGAAGCGAATTTTCGGCGCGCGGCCGGCGAAATCGTGCACGCTGACGTCGCTCACCTCGAACAAAATTTGGCCGCCGTCGGAGAGCCGCCGCTCGATCAAGTCCTTCACCACCTCCTGCTGGCCGTAGATGGTCACGCCCTTGCCGACGAGCTCGCGGAAATTGATGTAGTGCAAGGCGCCGCCGAAGGCAAAATAGACGCCGTTGTGGAACATGCCTTCGCGCTGCATGCGCGCGCCGACGCCGGTCTCGACCATAAGGTCGCTCGCCCACTGCTCGATCAAGCCGGCGCGGATGCGGCTTTCGATGTAATCGCGGCCGCGGTTTTCCAGGATGATGCTCTCCACGCCCTCGAGGTGGAGGAGATGCGACAGCATCAGCCCGGCGGGCCCGGCGCCGACGATACCGACCTGCGTGCGCATCTCGCTCTCCCCATTGTCCCCGCCCTCACGCTCATTGGTACAGCAAGGTCGCAGGCGAGAAGAGACAGACTCGGGATTGGCTTGCCCATTTTCGGCGGTTTTAACCCAACGCCGCGGCGAGGTCGGCGATGAGGTCGTCGGCATCCTCGATGCCGACCGAGAGCCGCACCAAGCTATCGCCGATGCCGAGAGTCGCGCGCACCTCGGCCGGCACCGAGCCGTGGGTCATCAGCGCGGGATGCTCGATCAGGCTCTCGACGCCGCCGAGGCTTTCGGCCAATGCAAACAGCCGGCAGCGTTCGAGAAACCGGCGGGTGTCGTCGAGCGTGCCCGCAAGCTCGGCCGAGATCATGCCGCCGAACGCGCGCATCTGTTTTTTGGCGAGCGCGTGCTGGGGATGGCTTTCGAGCCCGGGATAGAACACGCGCCGCACCTTCGGGTGGCGTTCGAGCCAGGCTGCGATCTTGAGCGCCGAGGCGCAATGCCGCTCCATGCGCAGCGCCAGCGTCTTGAGGCCGCGCAATGCGAGGAAGGAATCGAACGGACCTTGGATCGCGCCGACGGCGTTCTGCAGGAACCGCATTTTGTCGCGCAGTTCGGCGTCGTCGCCGGCGACCGTCACGCCGCCGACCATGTCGGAATGCCCGTTGAGATATTTCGTGGTCGAATGCACGACGAGATCGAAGCCCAATTCGAGCGGCCGTTGGACGTAGGGGCTGGCGAAGGTGTTGTCGGCGACGGCCCAGATGCCGCGCCGTTTCGCGATCGCCGCCACGCGCTCGAGGTCGACGAGCTTGAGCAGCGGATTGGTCGGCGTCTCGATCCAGATCAGGCGGGTGTTCGGCTTGATCGCCGCTTCGATCGCGCCGGCGTCGGTGAGATCGTGATAGCTCACTTCAAGCCCCATCGAGCGCTTGCGCACGCGCTCGAACAGCCGCCGCGAGCCGCCGTAGAGGTCGTCGACCGCCACGACATGGGAGCCGTGGTCGAGACATTCCAGCGTGGTCGAGATCGCGGCCAGGCCCGAGGCGAAGGCGAAAGCGGCGCTGCCGCCTTCGAGGTCGGCGATGCAGCGCTCGAATGCCATGCGCGTCGGGTTCTTGGTGCGGGCGTAGTCGTAGCCCTTGTGCACGCCGGGGCTCTGCTGGACGTAAGTGGAGGTGGTGTAGATCGGCATCATGACGGCGCCGGTCGTCGGATCGGGCTCCTGCCCGGCGTGGATGCAGCGCGTCGAGAAATCGAGTTGGTTTTTTTGCGACATTCAAGCCTCACATTCCGCCGTCATCGTCCGCGCAAGCCGCCGCGTAGGGTGGGCAAAATCGCTTGCTGAGATGCGGCCAGATCGGAGCTGCAGCACGAGCGATTTTGCCCACGCCAACAAACCGCGTGGGCATTGCGCCCGCGACATGGTGACTCGAAGACGGAACAAGATTCTGCAATGCCCACCCTACGGAGTTACAGTGCAATCCGGAAATAGTTGATCAGGTCGAGACGGGTCGCCACGCCGAGAAATTGATCGCCGTCCATGACGATGGCGACGTAGTCCTTGCGGAACAAGGGCAGGAGATCGGCGATCGGCGCGTCGGCGGAAATCGTTTCGAGTCGCGTCGCCATCACTTCTGCGACCGGCCGCGCAAAAGCCCGGTTCGGATCGTCGCGCTCCGCGAGCAGCGCGGCCAGTACGTCGCTCTCGTCGACGAGGCCGATCACGTGCCCGCCGGCATCGACGACGGGCAGCTGCGAGACATCGGTCGAGCGCATGCGGGCGAACACCGTGCGCAGATTGTCCTCGGGCCGCACCACGACCGCGGTGCCCTCGCTGTAGCGGCTGACGACGACGTCGCGCACGGTGCCGTGCCGATCGGGATGGCTCCAGCCTTCCTGCGCCAGGAAGATGGGATTGAACACCTTGGAGAGATACTTCGCGCCGGAGTCGCAAACGAGGCTCACGACCCGCTGGGGCGCCGCTTGCGCGCGGCAATAGCGCAGCGCCGCCGCCAGCAGCGTGCCCGAGGAAGATCCGGCGAGCACGCCTTCCGCGCGCAGAAGCTCGCGCGCGCTGGCAAAACTCTCCGCGTCGGGAATCGCGAATGCCTGCGACACGAGGGAGAGATCGGCGTTGGGCGGCACGAAATCCTCGCCGATGCCTTCGACCGCCCAGCTTCCCGCCTGCACCATGCGCCCGCTCTCGACGTAGGGCGCGAGCACCGAGCCCTCCGGATCGGCAAGCACCATCGTGGTCTTGGGCGAGGCGCGGCGCATGAACCGGCCGATGCCGGTGAGCGTGCCGCCCGAGCCGACGCCGACCACGATGGCGTCGACGTCGCCGTCCATCTGGCGCAGGATTTCCGGAGCGGTCGCCGTCTCATGCGCCTGCGGATTGGCCGGGTTGGCGAACTGGTTGACGAAGAAGGCGCCCGCCGTGCGCCGCGTGATCGCTTCGGCGAGGTCCTGATAATAATCGGGATGCCCCTTGCCCACGTCCGAGCGCGTGATGACGACCTCGGCGCCCATGGCCTTGGCGTGCAGCACCTTCTCCCGCGCCATCTTGTCGGGAACGACCAGCAGCGTGCGGTAGCCCTTGCGGCCGCCGACCAGCGCGAGTCCGAGCCCGGTATTGCCGGCGGTGGCCTCGATGATGGTGCCGCCGGGCTTGAGGCGCCCGTCGGCCTCCGCCGCCTCGATCATGGTGCGCGCCGGCCGGTCCTTGAGCGAGCCCGAGGGGTTCGCGCTCTCGAGCTTGAGAAACAGCCGGCAGGGGCCGCGATCGATGCGCGTGACCTCGATGAGAGGCGTGTCGCCGATGAGATCGAGCACCGATGCCATGGCGGTCTATAGCACTGAGATGGCACAGCGTCGTAGCCCGGATGGAGCACAGCGACATCCGGGATTCTTGTAACGGCAGTAGTCCCGCATTTCGCCATAGCGCGTCGAAGACGCGCGTAAACGCGCTTGAGCCTCAATGCGGGCTACAACTCCCGCGGGCCGGACACGGACACCGACGGTCAACCCATCATCCATTCGATCAGCGCCCGGTTCACCGCGTCCGGCCGTTCCATGGTGGAAAGATGTCCGCAATCGGCGATGACGACGAGCCGCGATCCGGTGACGCCGGCGGCGATCTCCTGCGACAACGCCGGCGGGGTGAGCTCATCGCCGTCGCCGACGAGCACGAGGGTCGGACACTTGATCGCAGGCAAGAACGGCCGTGCATCCGGACGCGTCATGATCGCTTGCTGCTGGCGTAAGAACGCCTGCGCTCCGGTTTCCTCGGCCATGAGGCGAACGCGCTCGCGCAGCGCTTCGTCGCTTTGCCGGTTGCGATGGACGAACACCGGAAACTGCAGCGCCGGCACCTCGGCGAATCTGCCGGCCTCGGCGAGCGCGATCTGGGGCTTGCGCCGCGCGGTCTGCTCCGGCGTTTCGGGTCGCGCCGAGGTGTCGAGCAGCGCGAGCCTTTGGACGCGCTCGGGCGCGTGCCGCACGATGGTCAAGGCGAGGTAGCCGCCCATCGAGAGCCCGGCGAGCGCAAAGCGCGGCGGCGCGGCAGCGAGGATGCGCTTCGCGACCGCATCCATGCTGTCGTCGCGAGTGTGGTCGGCCACCTGGACCGGCCCGAATCGCCATAGCGCGGAGATCTGCTCCGCATAGAGGCGCGCGGAACAGTTCAACCCGGGAATGAGAACCACCGGAAGCGCCTCGGCCATCTCCTCGCTCCAAACCGGAAAAAATTAAGCCACAATTCGACTTATTGCATTGCAGCAGGATTGACTTTGAGCCGTGGATGACTATGTTCCGCGCAAACGGTTCGACCGTAACAC
>WNFA01005463.1_pt1 | contig 10629 bp, 2 predicted proteins | sample 5400481 | NCBI WGS metagenome assembly WNFA01 (sample SAMN13153340, study PRJNA577476) | soil metagenome | isolation source: 120 cm saprolite under Douglas fir tree site 2 hole 1 replicate 2 | place: USA:California | collected 2015-04-18 | reverse complement strand
TGTCTGCGGGGCAACTTTCTCGGATTGACAAAGTTGTCGCTGGGGACATTTCCCAGCGGCATCTTCCGGGCGCAGTGGTTCTCATCGGCCGCAAGGGCCAGGTCGTTTGGCGAAAAGCCTATGGTGCACGGGTCGTCGAGCCCGCGCGAGAAGCAATGTCTACCGATACAATCTTCGACCTCGCGAGTCTAACAAAGGTAGTGGCAACCGCTACCAGCATCATGATTCTCGTCGAACGGGGAAAGGTCCGCTTAGGCGATCCTGTTTCTGTTTACATCCCTGAACTAAAAGGCGAGGGGAGGGAACGAGTCACGATCGAGCAATTGCTGACGCATCGTGCCGGCTATGCTCCCGACTTCGATCTGAGAGAACGATGGACTGGATATGACGAAGCGATCAAGAGACTGATAAAAGAACCACTGCGTAATCCGCCCGGCAGTCGCTTTGTCTACAGCGATATCAACTTCATTGCGCTCGGTGAGGTCGTACATCGCGTCAGCGGCTTGATGCTCAACGAGTTTGCGCAAAAGAACATCTTTGGTCCCTTGGCAATGAAAGACACTGGCTTTCTGCCCCGCCCGGCATTGAAGAGTCGCATGGCCCCCACGGAAAGACGAAGAGGGCAGTTGAGCTATTTGGGAGACTCCGCGGAAAGTGTCGGTACTGCCGGTGATGCCTGGTTGCGTGGGGAGGTCCACGATCCGACTTCATATCGCATGGGTGGGGTCGCCGGACACGCTGGACTTTTTTCAACTGCGGACGATTTAGCGATCTACTCCCAAATGATTCTGAACGGCGGGCAGTATCGGGGTGTGCGAATTCTTGCTCCCTTGACGGTTGCTGAGATGACGCGACCTCGTTTGGTGTCTGCCACCGGCTGGACTCGCGGACTCGGCTGGGATATCAACAGCAGCTTTTCATCGAATCGGGGCGATCTTTTTCCGCTTGGTTCTTTCGGCCACACTGGTTTCACTGGCACTTCCCTCTGGATCGATCCGGCAAGTGAAATGTTTGTCGTCTTCCTCAGCAATCGAGTGCACCCTGACGGCAAGGGAGACGTCGGTCCCCTGCGCGGACGAGTGGCTACAATCGCTGCAGGATCGATCACAGATCAGAGCGTCGTTACTCGTACTCGGGGAGAACTCTCGAACTACTATAATGAACTCATCAAAAACCAGGCCACGTTTGCCGCCAACGAGTCCAACATCGCGGCGCCTGCAAAAGTACTCACCGGCATCGACGTGGTCGAGCGCGACAGTTTTAGACAGCTTGCCGGTATGAAGGTGGGTCTCGTTACTAACCACACCGGACGCGATCGCGAAGGTCGTCCGACTATCGACATTCTTAGCAAGGCTCCCGGAGTTAAGCTTGTGGCACTCTTTTCTCCGGAACATGGTATTCGGGGTCTTGCCGACGAGAAGGTTTCTGATTCGCGTGATGAGGCGACTGGCCTGCCAATCTATTCGCTTTACGGCGAGACGCGACGTCCCACCTCCCAGCAATTGAAAGATCTCGATGCGGTCGTATTCGATATTCAAGATGTCGGCGTTCGCTTTTACACTTACATCTCCACGCTCGGATATCTCATGGAGGAAGCTGCCAAAGCGCATGTACCGGTTTTTGTGTTGGATCGGCCCAACCCAATCGGCGGAATAAATGTTGAGGGGGCTCTGGCGGATGCGGATAAACTCTCATTTACCGCGTATCACATGATCCCAGTGCGTCACGGCATGACGATTGGCGAGCTGGCCCAACTCTTCAATCAACAGCGAAAAATCGGCTGCGATCTCCGGGTAATAAAGATGGAAGGCTGGCAGCGTTCGATGTGGTTTGACGAGACCAATCTGACTTGGATAAATCCTTCGCCGAACATGCGTAGCCTGACCGAGGCCACGTTGTATCCGGGAGTGGGATTACTGGAAACGACAAACGTTTCGGTGGGTCGCGGAACAGACACACCATTTGAAGTGGTCGGTGCACCGTGGATCAAAGGACCGGAACTTGCCGATTACCTCAATCGACGCTCCATCACAGGAGTGAGATTTGTGCCGCTGGAGTTCACTCCGAAGGCGTCCGTCTTCAAAGATCAAGAGTGTGGTGGGGTCAATATCATCGTCACAGATCGGGCGACGTTTCGCTCCGTCCTCACTGGAATCGAAATCGCAATAGCGCTACGCCGGTTATATCCGAGCGAGTGGAAGGTAGACAACTATCTTTGCCTGCTGGTTAATTCAGACACGCTGGATCGTATCAAACGTGGTAACTCCGCCAGGGATATTGTCGGATCTTGGAATGCGCAACTGGAAGAGTTTCGCCGGGCCCGTGCCCAGGTGTTGCTCTATAACTAAGGGCTTATCCGCAGATTACACGGATTTCGCAGATTCTTTTTCATTGAAATGACTGAGCTAACTACTTCGTCTTCTTACTCTGAATCTGTGAAATCTGTGAAATCTGCGGATGAAGCGTTGCCCTCATCCATTTGTGCACGGAGTTGATCAGGAAAAACTCTGATGCCTCCCGCAACTCTTCGATCGTAATCGCCCGCTCTAGAATCTTACCTTCAGCGAGTAGTTGATCTCGAAAAGTACCAGCCAACAACCCGGCACTTACCGGCGGGGTAAAGAGCTTGCCGTCTACGGGCAGTACCACATTGGCGATGCTCGATTCTGTCACCTCGCCTCGTTCGTTCCAGAACACGACGTCGTCGCAGTCGAACCGGGCCTCGAGTTGTGACGAGTAAAAACTCCGACTCGTCGTCTTGTGAAAAAACAACCGGTTAGCTGAGTCGATAGGCTCTGTAGCAAGTGCGACCGATCTTAATTCGCGCTCAATCTTCTCCAGGCGCAACGCTTCAAATTCAAGTTGACCGTTCTTCGTAAGTAGAACCCGTATTTTCCATGAACCGGTTCGATGGGCAGCGGCAATACGATCCAACTCCAAGCGAATCTTCTCAGGAAAAGAAAATCCCAGGAAGTTAGCCGAAGCCTCGAATCGCGTAAGGTGGCGGTCGAGGAGAAAGTAGTCCCCCTCTTCAAGAAGAATGGCTTCCAATAACTGGAAGGTAATTGGGAGATTAAAGAGAAAGCTGCTTTTGACCATGCATTCCTCGTATTCACGTTCCGCTGTTGAGTCGAAGGTCACCCCGCCGCCGACGCCAAAAGTTACCTCACCGGAAAGTGAATCCAGCACTAGTGTACGAATCGCAACATTGAAAATGCAGTCTCCGCCTGGGCGAAGAAATCCAATAGCTCCTGTGTAAGCGCCTCGTGGAAATGGCTCAAGGTTATTGATGATCTCCATGGTCCGAACCTTTGGCGCGCCGGTAACGGAGCCACAAGGAAAGAGTGCTGCCATCAGTTCAGCAAAACTCACGCCGTCTTTCAAGGTCGACTCCACCGTTGAAGTCAGTTGCCAAAGTGTTTCGAATCGTTCGAGTTGAAACAACGAAGAAGCCTGGACGCTGCCCGGCGTCGATACCTTGCCCAAATCATTGCGAAGTAGATCGACAATCATTACATTCTCAGCTTGGTCCTTCGGTGAGTTTCGCAGCCAACTTGCGAGCTCCTCATCTTCCGCCGGCCAACGACCTCGCCTCACCGTGCCCTTCATTGGTTTTGTTACGACGTGATACCCTCTCCGCTCGAAGAAAAGCTCGGGAGACAATGACAGTAGTTTATAACGGCCCAGATCCAGGTAAGCACAGTATTGCGCGCCCTGAGCGATACAAAGATCTCGATACCATGCATAGGCGTCGCCGCTGAATTTGGAAATAAGTGGAAACGAATAGTTAACCTGGTAGGTATCTCCCGCGCTGATCATCTCACGGATTCGCTCGACCGACGACGTGTATTTGGAACGAGTGATTTGAGGCTGCCAGCTAGCCGTTGAGTAATTGCCTGCGCACTTTGTAGGGAACTCGGATGAATCGGGAAATACAGCGGCCCATGCCAAAGGAAGAGAATGGAAGGAGTGCGTCTTGAAAGCGCAATCGAAGGCCGGGGCGGCTTCGTAACTCAACATCACTGCGACGTAAGAACCTGCAAGCGCTTCAGCTTCTGCCGCGTCCAATAGAGGCACTACGTCCGCCAGCCGCGTCGCCAGCAACGTACTCGACGGCGAGATTAACCCCAGAGACCAGGCGTTTGAGTTGTTCTCTAGTCCAAAAGTAGCCGTCACAATATGATAGAGTCTAACAGTCTTGGGTGGTCTTCAGAAGATAGCAAAACCAGCGTCAGACTTCTCAAACTTGTATCAGCGATGCTTATTAAAATGATAAGAATCTTTAGCTACCATTATCTTCAGCCAGAATCTATAATCGCGCTTCCGAGGCAAAACTGATCCAACATTGGGTCACGCTCCATATCTTTTCAAGGAAAACACCGAAAAGTATTTTCGACTGGGTTTGTGCCGGTTGCCGGTCTGACCGTACACAAGGGGTAAACGGATCTGCTGCGTGAGCCACTCGTGGGTCCACCGAAGTTTCACGCTTTGTCCTGACAAGTCTAATTTGAAGCAGGAGTCTCTTTAGAAGAGGGGTCCCTCAAATGAAAAGCAGAATACTTCCAAACTTCGTAATTTGCTTCGCGTTAGTTTTTTTGGCCAGTTCCCTGACTTTGGGCCAAGGTACCACTTCTCGTATCGGGGGAACTGTGCAAGATGGAAACGGGGCGTCGGTAGCAGGTGCACTCGTGACTTTGACTAATGAAGGCACTGGGATTTCCTTTAAGACGGAAACGAGTGAGAGTGGAACTTACGCTTTTGATTTAGTTCAAGTAGGGAAGTACAGCCTCACAATTGAGAAGCAAGGATTCAAAAAGTTTTTGAGCCAGGGCAACACACTCAACATCAATCAGCCCACCACCGTCAACGCTACGCTTGAGACCGGTGGCGTGGCAGAGACAGTGACTGTGCAAGCGTCTGGCGAGCAAGTGCAAACCAGTACTTCTGGAAATATTGGAAGCACCGTCGAACAGAAAACTCTGGAGAGTCTGCCGATTGTCGGCACACGAGGTAGGAATCCGCTTGACCTGTTGAATTTCCAACCAGGAGTCGTTATTGGTGGAAACACTGGCGGCGCCGTTAACGTGAACGGTTCGCGCGACCGCGCCTTCAATTTTACGCTGGATGGCATTGACATCAATGAGTCGACCTCGGGTGGTTCAAACTTTACCCCACTGCGACCTAATCCTGACTCAGTTGAGGAATTCCAGATCGTGACCAGCAACTTTACTGCGGAGCTCGGACGCAGCAGCGGTGCGCAGGTGACTCTGGTTACTCGCTCGGGAACGAATCAGTTTCATGGCAACCTGTTCGAGTACTATCGAACCCCGAGATTCGATGCTAAGAGTTACCCGGTTACAATCGCTGGATTGCCCAAGGATCAGTTCGTTCAGCACATCTTCGGCGGCAGCTTCGGAGGCCCGCTTTTTGATCCAGGTTTTGGCGATACCGGCAGACCTTTTCGCTTGTTGAGAGACAAGGCGTTCTTCTTTGTGAATCTCCAGCTGCTGCGCGCGTCCGATACAGCGCTGGTAACGCGAACAGTTTACACGCAAGCAGCACGGCAAGGTCTATTTCGATATGTCGTGGGCAGAGCGAATGCTCCTGCAGGAACGTCAACACCAGCGGTTAATGCTGACGGTAGTCCCACGCTTCCCTCTTGCCTCGGAACTCCGGCGACAAACGCGCCATGCCTTCGGTCCTATAACATTGCGACCAATTCAAGCGGTGTAGGGATTGACCCGACGCTGGTGGCGATTATCAACGCGTCTCCATTGCCCAACAATTTTACGACGGGAGACGGCCTGAACACAGCGGGATTCAATTTTGCTTCCCCGCAACGTGAGAAGCAATACGATTTTGTTTCAAAGTTCGACTTCAAACTTCGCGACAACAGTCTGGTTTATGTTCGCTATGCTCAGGGAGCACAAAACACTTTCGGCGATTCAGCAAATGGAGGTCGGCCAATCTTCCCGGATTCGCCGAACTTTGTGGACACTACTCGCTCGCCGAAGAATTTAGCTTTCAACTGGCGCTGGTCTCCAAGCGGAACACTTACCAATGAAGCTATCTTCGGAATAAGCAAATTCTTCTTCACTTTCCTAACCCCGCATCCTGACCCGAACTTACCTTTTTCGTTTATCAATGTGGCGACGCCGAACACCAACTTCTCCTACAATGCACGCGGCGTAAGGACTCTGCAGCTGGTTGATAACGTAACTTTCCTGCGCGGCTCACACACTCTCAAAGGCGGAATCAATTTTCGTTTCAATAAACACCGCGACGACCGCTCGTCGGTTGCCGGTTCAGCGATCGAACCGGTCGTTACTCTTAGCGGCGCGGCAGGTTTCTCGGGGTTCGGTTTGCCGGCCTCCGGCTCAACCAGCATAAATGCTACCGACTTGACGCGTCTGCAAAATACGATAGTCGATGAGTTAGGTAGGATCGGAACGGTTTCGCAGGCCTTTGTGTTAGATTCGGCCAATCCGAGTGCCTTTGCTCCCGCAGGAACAAGATGGCTTAATGAAGCCAACTATCCGGAGCTGGATTTTTACTTTCAAGACAACTGGCGCTTCAGATCAAATCTGGTTTTTGACGTCGGTTTGCGTTGGGAGGCAAAGCTACATCCTACAGTTAACGGAAGACCAATCCTGGTTCCGAACCAACCTGTAAAAATCGGGGCGCCGCCATCAAACACTGTGAAGTGGGTTGAGGGCGATGTGTTTAAGAACGACTACGGCAAATTCTTACCATCCGTCGGCTTTGCCTGGGACCCGTTCAAGAGTGGAAAGACCTCGATTCGAGGTAACTATCGCATCGCGTCCGATAGAATCGCCACCTTCCTATTTGGTTCTTCCATCTTCCAAAGCACGCCGGGAAACAATATTGGCATAACGAATTCTGTGTTCGGCCAGGCTGGAGGTCTTTTCCGGAACGTGGCGCCGATCATCGCTGCTCTGACACCCACGACATCGCCAGACCTTTTGCGACAGCCTCCTGCTTTCTCAGCAGGTTCAATTAGCGCAATCGATCCCGATCTGCAGTTCCCGCAAATTCATGAATGGTCGGCGAGCTTCCAAAGAGAGATTCGTCACAATGTCATCGAAGTGAACTACATCGGCAAGCACGGCGTCCATTTGCTTGGTGGTTACAACGCTAATCAGGTAAATGTTTTTGCTGGAGTTCCAGGAGTAAGCCAGAATTTTCTCGAAGCTTTCAATCTGATTCGTGACGACATCAGGGTAAACGGCAACACAATCACCTACAACAGCCCGTTAATGAATTTGTTGTTTACCGGAAACGCTGCGAATAATGCGGGAACCGCGACATTCCGTTCTGTGGCAACAACCAATACGATTAGTTTGGGAAATGTGGCCACTGCTGCACTGAATGTTTCACAGAGGTTGTGCCAGGCAGCGGACGTAACTAACGGAATCTGTACCGCGACCGGAGTTCAGTTGATTTCGCGCACAGTCGGAAATGCCTTCCTGTTTCAGCCCTATCCGCAGTTCTCCGGAGGCTTCAACGTTTTCGATAGTAACGATTATTCGCGCTATGACGGTCTACAGCTAATCTTCAAGCGCCGGATAACCTCGGGCTTAGGATTCCAATTTGGTTACACCCTTTCCAAATCAAAGGACAATCGCTCCTGGGATCCATCCCTAAGCACCGTTTCAACGGGAAGTGTTCAGTCTGCATCGAGCACGCCGTTTGACCTGAGAGATCGTAGCATCAATTACACCTGGTCTGATTTTGACCGGCGTCATGTCTTTCAAGGTACCTACACTTATGATTTGCCTTTTGGACAAGGTAGAAGGTTTGCTTCCAAAGCCCCGAAGATTCTCGACCACGTGATTGGCGGATGGCTGTTTTCGGGAACGCTACTGTTGACGTCAGGAAGACCATTCACAGTTTATTCGGGCCTAAACACTCTCAGCAATGTCGTGCAATCAACGGCTAATTGTAGCGGCTGCACGAGGGATAGTGGCCATCTGGTGTTGGAAACCGGGAGGAACTTCTGGTTTGACACTGCCACTCGCGCGATGTTCTCACAGCCGGCTCCTGGTTCACTCGGAAACACTCCACGCAATTTCTTTATTGCGCCAAAATATTTCCAGTGGGATGCATCGCTTTCCAAGAGATTCAAAATCACCGAGAGGGTTGGCTTCGATCTGCGATTTGACGCGAGAAATGTTTTGAATAACCCCTCGTTTGATAACCCAACGGCAGTTTTTACATCCGCAATTTTCGGGCGCATCAACGATAGCGTTACCAACAATGCGCGAAGGATACAACTGTCAGGGAAGCTTAGTTTCTAGGAGTTCAGCTGCTGAACGACCCGCAATTTCGCAATCGCCTTATTCTTGCTATGCGTTTGCGCGGGTGTTATAAGGTCTGGCCTTCTGCCAGCGGGTCGGGCGCCTGTAATGGCGCAGTCAAGACTTTTCGAAATTGTTTTCATTCCCTGTAGGTTCTAACAATCGTTCATCCCCGAGGTCTGCGCCATCGGCGCAAGCGAAAGACTGTTTCAACGACGAAAAGGAAGCAACCAATGAGACACCAACAGATATCAGTTCGGATGACCTTTCTAGCGTTCGCATTTTGCCTGAGCCTGAGCGGACTCGCGTTTGGTCAGGAAATCACCGGCAGCATCGCCGGTACTGTAAAAGACTCGACTGGCGCCGCCGTGCAGGGCGCGACTGTGACAATCACCGATAGCGACAAGAAGGTGGTCGTGCGCACAGTGACCACGAATGATAATGGAGAGTTCTCCCTACCGCTCTTGCCTGTCGCACTCTACGATCTTAGCGTCGAAGCGCCAAACTTTAAAAAGCATGTTGATAGCGGAGTCAAGGTAAATGTGAACTATCGTCGCACGGTGGATGTGATTTTGGAGGCTGGCAATATCGCAGAAACGATCACCGTGACCTCAGATCTATTGCAGGTGAATACTCAGTCCGCTGCGGCCGGCAACGTAATCAACGGCGATCAGGTGCGGCAGCTTTCCTTGAATAATCGCAACTTTGTTCAACTTATAACTCTGTCCCCCGGGGTTTCAGCAAACATAGCCGACCAGATCTACGTTGGCACGACCAATCCAGGCGGAGCTTCAAACGCCTTGCAAATTGCCGTCAACGGTGTCAGGTCAAGTTCCAACACGTACAATGTAGATGGCGCCGACACGACAGACCGGGGAGCTAATCTGACGATTCAAACCTATCCGTCGGTTGACGCGATCGCCGAGTTCACCGTTCTGCGGAGCCTCTATCCAGCTGAGTCCGGCAGGAGCTCCGGCGGTCAGGTTAACGTTGTTACGAAAAGCGGTTCAAACGGCTATCACGGCGACCTCTACGAGTTTTTCCGCAGCGATTGGTTGAATGCTAATTCGTTTTTAACAAACCGAACGTTTCCACTTGGCCGGACCGCCGATGGGAAGGCGAAACGCGTTCCGCTGAGGTACAACAATTTTGGCGGTACATTTGGAGGGCCGGTAGCAGGGCCACACTTCGGTGAAGGCGGACCTATTTTTTCAAAGCTAAAGGAAACCTTCTTTTTCTTCTCTGAAGAGTTTCGGCGGGTGATCACCTATCCCACCTTTAACTCAACGGTTCCGTCGGCCGCGCTCCGCCAGGGTATCTTTCCACAGGACGTCTGCATTGGGCCGGTGGCTAGCCCCTGCGCAACGGTGCTGCCGGCCGGTCAGTCCCTACCACTGAATCTAAGAAGTCGAGTCGCGTCGGCATACGTTCAGGATATCTACAATAAGTTGCCGCTGCCCTCCGATGCTGCGGGCACGCTATTCTTTCCGGCCAGGGGGGTTTTTAATTTCCGACAAGAGCTCATCCGGATTGACCACAGATTCAATGACAAGCTGTCGGCGTACTACCGATTCGAAAACGATACAATACCCACGATCGAGCCGATTGGCTTATTCAGTGGCGGCGCTGGGCAACCATTTGTCTCTACTACGCAGACAAGCTCTCCCGGACGCACACATGTGGGACGCGTTACGTGGGTGAAATCCCCGACGACGGTTTTTGAGTTTGGCGGCTCATACTCTTTCGGCGACGTTCCCAGCAAAGTAATCGGCCTCCTCAACAATGCGAACTCGCCAGATATCGCCGGCAGCTTGCCTCAGTTCCCTTTTACCGTAACCAGGGGCAGGGTGCCGACGATCAGTGGAAACGGCTTCTCAGGGCTCAGCACGTTTGGACCATACAGTGATTTCTCATACAACAAGACGGTTAATACGACGCTCTCGAAGGTGTTTGGCACACACACAACCAAGTATGGTTTCTATTTTACCAAGATCAGAAAGCATGAGAATTCGCTTGGTGGCACCAACGAGGGCACCTACGGTGCTGCGTCCACGGCACCTACCAGACCTACAGGCACCAGCGCTACCAATCAACTCTGGGCCAATTTCCTTTTGGGCAATTTTCAGACGTTCACCCAAAACCAGTTTGACCTGACAGCTGATTTGAGGTCCAACAGCATTGAGGCCTTCGCTCAGGACGAGTGGCGCTATCGGTCCAACATGACGCTGTACTACGGAGTTCGTTTCTCGCGGTTCGGCCAGCCTTGGGACGGTAACGGCCGAATGACAAGCTTCGATCCAGCGCATTTCGA
>WNFA01005458.1_pt1 | contig 10632 bp, 10 predicted proteins | sample 5400481 | NCBI WGS metagenome assembly WNFA01 (sample SAMN13153340, study PRJNA577476) | soil metagenome | isolation source: 120 cm saprolite under Douglas fir tree site 2 hole 1 replicate 2 | place: USA:California | collected 2015-04-18 | reverse complement strand
CGGCCGATTTTTACGATGTCGGCGAATTCCTTGGCTTTGACGTCGAGGGCGTCGCGGAGATTTTTCACGGCGGGGAGCAGACGACGCGCGGTTTCCGCGGCGGCGGCGATGTGCATGGCGGCGGGAAACGTGTCGTTGGAGGACTGCGACATATTTACATCGTCATTGGGATGAATCGGCTTCTTGCTGCCCATAACGCCGCCGGCGATTTCGATGGCGCGGTTGGACATGACTTCGTTGACGTTCATGTTGGTCTGCGTGCCGCTGCCGGTTTGCCAGACGCGGAGAGGGAAGTGGTCGTTCAATTTGCCGGCGATGACTTCATCGGCGGCCTGGGTGATCAGTGCGGCTTTGTCGGCGGGCAGCTTGCCGAGGTCCTGATTGACGAGGGCAGCGGCTTTTTTGAGGATGCCGAAGGCGCGGATCAGCTCGGGAGGCATAGTGTCCTTGCCAATGGCAAAGTGGATGAGCGAGCGGGCGGTCTGGGCGCCGTAGTAGCGGTCGGCGGGGACCTCGATCTTGCCCATGGAGTCGGACTCGGTACGAGTCGGGACGGTCAGGGCGGATGGTGCGGCTTCAGACATTTGGAACTCCTTGAATGGCTGCTGCCCCGATTCTACCAGCAAGTGACTGGTGACTAGTGACTTGTGACTGGTGGAGGGCCGAACCCTCGGCTACGGTGGAAACAGTGGAGGCGCGTGAGAATCCAGATGCTGAACTGGAAAACGCGCGCCCACCCTCCACCCGGGTGTTTTTGGCAAAGAGTGCGGAATGGCATGAAAAGAAAGGACTTAAATTCTGTTTGGGCGCAAAAAAGAGCAAAAGAGTGCGCAAGGGTTTGAAAAGACAAGGGACAGGGGATGGGGAACAGGGAATAGCGACGAAGGGATCGCGATAGCAAAGGGCAAAGCAATGCAGGAGGGGTACACCCCCCATTACATGGATGAATATCAAAACAAAGGGTTTGCAAAATGGGCAATTTGTAAGTGCATGAAAAGAAAGCACGAGGATAGCAGCGGTGATCACAAGGGGTGAGTTCCAAAACGGGAATTCTTGGCATTCACCCTGGCCGTTTTCGCATGAGACCGCATGCGGCCTTGGCGCACCACTGAGCATGGAAATAAGGGGCAACGGTGGGAGCGCCGTAATGAATCCAAAGGACTTACGCCCATTTTCAGAGCAGGGGTAAGCAAGGGACTTACGGGATACGGAAAAGGAAACAGTGTGTAGTCGATTGAAAACAAAGAGGGCAAATCGGGGACCTTCGGGCGCGATGAGTTCGCAAGAAAGCAACTTGGGCAGACGTGAAGATATCGACAGGGATGGAAGGACCGCGTGGCGGGGGCGCATGGTTCGCAGGGCACTGAGGAATCGTGCCAGATCGACGTAACCATTATAGCATATTGGTACCTTATGTCAAGAATTACTTGTAAGTAGTTTGGATGGTGCGGGATAGCCGGATGTCTGGGGGAAACGGCAGCGAACGAAATGGAAAAGAGGGTCGTGGCCCGATTCCTCAAAGCTCGCGGCAGAGAGAGCCGCAAAGACGCCGGCGGGAGTGCCGGTGCTACAAATTCCAGGGATCGCTTGGCTCTGAGGGTGAACCTGCCCTGCGAAGCAGGGGACGTGAAGGTAGGCTCTTGAATTCTCGTGAGCCCAAGTGTCTACATCATTGCGGGACCGAACGGCGCGGGCAAGACTACGTTTGCGCGGGAATTCCTGCCGAATTACGCGGATTGCAGGAATTTCATCAATGCCGACATGATTGCGCAGGGCATGTCGCCCTTCTCTCCAGAGTCAGCGGCCATTCGTGCAGGCCGACTGATGCTCGAAGAAATTGAACTCTCTATGAGCAAGGAAGTTGACTTTGGATTTGAAACGACGCTCTCGGGGCGAAGCCATTTGGGGATAATTCGCCGCCTCAAGGAACAAGCCTATCAGGTGTACTTCTTCTACTTGTGGGTGCCGAGCGTAGAGCTTGCGTTGGCGAGAATCCGGGAACGAGTCTTGCGCGGAGGCCACGATGTGCCTGAAGCTGTGGTGCGTCGGAGGTTCAACCGCTCGATCACGAATTTCTTAACACACTATCGCCCCTTGGCGGACAGGTGGATTTTGTTTGATAACTCCGCCGCAGCACTCTCGATTGTTGCCTCTGAAGAGCAAGGCGAGCTTCGCATATTCGAAACAAAGCTATACAATGACCTAGTAGTGCGCTATGGAAGACGATGATTAAGCCTCGTCCAGACGTTTTCGAGTTGCCTCTGCTAGAGCGAGCCGCGCTGGCAATGAAAGCGGCCATAGAGAAAGTCATCGAAGAGCACGCCCGCGAAGGATTGCCCCTGTATATCTGGCGGGACGGCAAAGTCGTGGCGGTTCCCGCCGAAGAGTTGCGGGTGCGCTCGCGAACTTAGTTTTGTGCACGGATGAGAGCAGTCCCAGGTCGTGAGATTTCAGGCAGGGGCACCAATGAGCAGAATCAATATCGATGCACTCTCCGAGGAAGAACTGGTAGAGCTCAATCACAAGATCGTGGCGCGCCTGCGATTTCTAAGCCAAATGCGATCGCATTCCGAGATGCTGGATTTCCGGATTGGGGAAAAAGTGAAGTTCCATCCGTCGGGGCACCCCGAGCTGATCGGTACCCTAACCCGTTACAACAAGAAGACCGTGACGGTCATCACGGAAGCCGGGCAACACTGGAATGTCGCCCCGGGGCTGCTCTCCAAGCTGGATTCCCATCTGGAGGGCAACGCAACAGTTCCCAATGCTACAGTGGTCCAGTTTTCCGGTCGCGAAGGCAAAAAATAAAGTCAAATTCAAACAAAGGTGGCGAGATAAACTCGACTCTTCAAACCGATATTTTGTTTGGGAATTGTGCAGCTGGTCTAGCCACGAGAGCGCTGTGACCACCAGTTGCGCCAGGCGGCGGGGTTTGAGCCGAGCCCGGCACCGGTGATGTCTTGCAAGGCTTGGAAGACCCAGCTGCGGGTGGTGGCATCGAGGGAAACGTCATCCATCATTCTCAGGAGGTCGGGGACGGCGCTCATGCGCTGCTCCTCTCTGAACATGCCGGATTGCGCGATGGCGCAAGCGGCTCCTTCGCGCACGTGGGGCGAGGGATCCTCGCGGAAAACACTAAGAAGAGGCGCGATGGAACTGTCGGTGGCGAGAAGTCCCAGACCTACAACAGCATAGGCTCGAGTCGTACCATCGGGATCGTGGATGCGATCCAGAAACACGGTTTCCAGGCGAGCGGTCTCCACGCCACGATTGCCCAGGACGCCGAGGATCCACAGGAGCCACGCGCGATGTTCCGGCTCGTCCTGTAAGCGCACCAGAAGCTTGTCCACGGTTTCCGGGGATTTGGGCAGATTGTATCCGGCCAGGGTAATTTCCAGGGAGGCGGCGCGGACGCGCAGGTCGTTGGCATTGATGGCGGTATTGAGCAAGCCAGCGAGTGGCCCCTTTTCCACATTCAACTGGCCGTACCAGGAGGGGACGTTCTTATCGATCAGCTCGATGGCGCCTTCGTAGTGGTTGATGGCGCGCTCCATGAGGAGCTGGGCTTGCTGCTGCGGCGCCATTGGAGAAAGACCTTCGATCTCATGGTCAGAGAGTTTTGCGGGAGAGGCGGAGAGGGGGGCGTTCTTCAATTGAATAATGCGCTCGAATTCCGCCCAGGCGGCCTTGATGGGGGCGGGATTCACAGCGGCAAAAAGAGTGAAGGCGAACACGATGACCAGGAAAACCAACCGGCTTTTTCCAATGGCAGGCGTCTCGGGGCGAATTTCTCCCTGAGAAGCGCTTTGTTCCTGGCACGGTTCCTGGGACAGTTCCTGGCTCATGGGATTCCTTGGGATCAGTCTAAGTGGCTGATTTTCGAGGGGCAATAGTACGAATGGGGCAACAACGCAGCGAGGTTACCGCAGGTCATGTATAATTTTTCGGAGGGGATTCTGCTGATTTCATGGCTGAAGAGACAAAGGTAGCGCGGGCGAGCGCGAAAACACGGTTGCGGAGACGGCTGCGGTTCATGAGGACGCGCGCGCGAGAGCTGAAGATGATCGGGAAGGCGCTGGTATCGACGAAGCACCCCATCCTGGTGCACATTATCCCGATGCGGCAATGCAATCTTGCGTGCACGTATTGCAACGAATTCGACGATTTCTCGAAGCCCGTGCCGCTGGAGGAAATGAAGAAGCGGCTGGACGCGCTGGCGGACATGGGGACTTCGATCATCACGATCAGCGGAGGCGAGCCGCTGATGCATCCGGATCTGGATGAGGTGATCCGGCACATCCGGCGGCGGGGCATGATCGCCGGGTTGATCACCAACGGTTTCTATCTAAGCAAAGAGCGCATTGAGCGGTTGAACGAGGCGGGGCTGGAGCATCTGCAGATCAGCATTGATAACGTGGCGCCGGACGATGTCTCCAAGAAAAGCTTGAAGACGCTGGATGGCCGGCTGGCGATGCTGTCGCAGTACGCGGTGTTCCAGGTAAACATCAACTCGGTGCTGGGCAGCGGCGTGAAAGATCCGGAAGATGCGCTGAAGATCGCGCACCGGGCCGTGGAGCTGGGGTTTACGAGCACGGTGGGAATCATTCACGACAACAACGGGCAATTGAAACCGCTGGGGCCGCATGAGCAGGAAATTTTTGAAGAAGTGATGGCGTTGGGGAAGCGGTCATTTTCGCGATTCAACGAGTTTCAGCACAACGTGGCGCGCGGGCGGGAACACAACTGGCGGTGCCGCTCGGGCTCGCGTTACCTGTACATTTGCGAAGAGGGGCTGGTGCACTGGTGCTCGCAGCAGCGCGGGTATCCGGCGATTCCGCTGGCGGAGTACACGCCGGAGATGCGCCACCGGGAGTACTCCACCCAGAAGTTTTGCGCGCCACGGTGCACCGTCTCGTGCGTGCAGCAGGTGGGGATACTGGATAACTGGCGCGACCCGCAAAACCTGAAGCCGATGCCAATGACGCCGCCGGCAACACCGCAAGCGGAGCTGGTGCAGATCGGGCACATCCGTGGCGACTCTTGATTTTGGACGTTTAAATCTGAGCTGTCGCTTTCTTTATAGTTTCACTCCCCGCACATCCTCCCGCTGAACGATTGACAGTCAATCCCGGCTTGCCAACAATAAATACATGCCAGGTCCTGCGATTGAGATTGAAAATCTGACCAAGGAATATCCCTTCGGATTTCTTCACCTAAAAAAGAAAACGTCGCTCGAAGGGCTGAACATGCAGGTGGAGACGGGCGAAGTGTTCGGTTTTATCGGGCCGAATGGCGCAGGTAAATCGACGACCATCAAGCTCCTGATGAGGCTAATTTTCCCAACGGCGGGGAGCGCGCGAATCCTCGGCAAGCCCATCAGCGACGTGGAAATGCACCGGGACATTGGTTATCTGCCCGAGCAGCCCTACTTCTACGACTATTTGACCGCGGCGGAAGTGCTCGACTATTTTGCGCGCTTTCACGGCCTGACCGCGGCTGACCGGAAGGATCGCGTGGAGCGCATGCTGAAGAAGGTCGGCCTCGAAACCGCGCGCAAGATACAGCTTCGCAAGTATTCGAAGGGGATGCTGCAGCGCGTGGGGCTGGCGCAGGCGATCCTGCACGATCCGAAAGTAGTGATTCTGGATGAGCCGATGTCGGGACTGGACCCGGTCGGCAGGCGCGAGGTGCGCGACGTTATTCTGGAGTTGAAGAGGGATGGGAAGACCGTGATGTTTTCCACGCACATTCTCCCGGACGCGGAGATGTTGTGCGACCGCGTGGGCGTGATTGTCGGAGGAAAGCTTCGCGGGGTCGGCGCGCCGGGCACCCTCGTGGACATGAAAACGCAGGGAATGGAGATTCTGTTTGAGCTGGCGGGAACGAGCAATGCGCCGCTGCTCTCCAAGGCGACACGCACGGGCGACCGGTACCGGCTGCAGGTGGCTGAGGCAGAGCTGTACGCGGCAGTCGAGCAACTGCGAGTAGCCGGGGCGCGCATCCTCTCCGTGTCACAAGTGCAAGCGACGCTGGAAGAATTTTTCATGAACCTGGTAGAGGCCGACCGCGCGCAGGCATCGGCGGTGGAGGTGAGCGGGAAATGAGGCGCGCCGGCGTAGTGGCGTTGAATACGTTTCGCGAAGCAGTGCGTGACCGCGTGCTCTACAACCTGGTGTTTTTCGCGTTGCTGATGATGGCGGCGGCCGTCGCGGTGGGGCAGATTTCGATCGGCATCGAACAAACGGTCATCGTGAGCCTGGGCCTGAGCGCCATTTCGGTGATCGGGCTGCTGATTTCACTTTTCATCGGTGTCGCACTGGTCTCCAAGGAAATGGACAAGCGCACGCTCTACGCGCTGCTGGCGAAGCCGGTGCGGCGATGGGAATTCCTGCTGGGAAAATTCGGCGGGCTGGTGTTGACGCTGGCGCTGAACACGGCGGCGATGGCGCTGGGATTGCTATTGGTGATGATTTACGTGAAGCATTCGTTGCAGCCCAGCGACGCCGTGGTGCTGGTGGCGGTGTATTTCATACTGCTGAAGCTGGCGCTGGTCGTCGCGCTGGCGCTGCTGTTTTCCTGCTTCACAACGCCGCTGCTGGCGATTTTGTTCACGGTGGGGTTGTACATCACGGGTTTGTACGTCCAGGAGCTGAGAAATCTGCCAGTCGAGGTGTTGAGTCCGGCGATGGCCGCCTTTACCAAATGGCTCTCCTACCTGCTTCCGAATTTTGAGAACTTCAACGTGATGGCCATGGCCGCGCACGGACGAGCGGTTCCCTGGGCGTTGATCCAGCAAAACACGCTGTACACGGTGGTGTATTGCACGATCGTGCTGGCGGCGGCAGCCGCGGTATTTTCGCGGCGGAATTTAAAATGAAATCAGAGAAGATCATCACGTGGGTGCTGTTGCTGGCGCTGCCGCCCGGATTCACGGGCATCTGGCGGTTGCAGCACGCCATCGACGCGCAGCGAGCTTCGTTAAGCCAGGAGCGCGATGATGTCCTGTTGCGCTCGGGAAAGCTCGCGAAAGCGATGAGCCTGGAGTACGCGCCGCTGCTAGCGGACATTTACTGGACTCGCGCGGTGCAGTACTACGGAAACAAACACGTGCGAGGCAAGGCGAATCTCGAGTTGCTCTGGCCGCTCCTGGATATCACCACGACGCTCGATCCGAATCTGCTGATTTCCTACCGGTTCGGCGCTATCTTTCTCAGCCAGGCTGCGCCGGGCGGCGCGGGCAGGCCGGACCTGGCGGTGCAACTGATCCAGCGCGGGATCGAAGCGAATCCGGATTACTGGCGCCTCTATGAAGATCTGGGCTTCGTCTATTATTTCGATCTGAAGGATTACCAGAAGGCTTCGGAAGCCTTTCTGGAAGGAAGCAAGAACCCGAACGCGCAGGTGTGGATGAAAGTGATGGCTGCCAAGGTTGCCGCGGAAGGGGAGTCATTCGCAACCTCGGCGTTCTTGTGGAAGGATATTTACGATTCGACGCCCGATCCGGCGATCAAAAAGAATGCTTTGCTGCATCTACAGTTGCTCAAAGTGAAAGAAGACTGCAAGAAGCTCGACGCGCTGGCCGATGAATTTGCGAAGCGGTACGGGAAACGGCCGGCGCGAATGAGCGAGATGGTCCAAGCCGAGCTGTTACAGGGAGTTCCAAGGGATCCCCTTGGTTTCGCATACATTTTCGGTAAGGACGGAAGAACGGAGCTCAATCTGGATAGCCCGCTCCTCGAACAACAGTTGCTGCTCAATCGTTTCAAGTAAGCTACGCCTGTAGATTCCGTTTTCTAACTTCAGAATCCAATTTGAAATTCGAAATCGAAGCCGCGGAGGAAGCGCAAAAGCGGCAGCGCGGCCCCGGGCAGAGCCGGGGTAAACCGCCACACTCCGAGCGGATAGCAGGTTTAATTATTCCGAAGTGCAGAGCAGGGTCATCTGGGGATCAACGACAATTTTGTGCGGAAGAGTTGGAGCGACGAAGTGGAACGATGTTTCCGGCCCGGCTGCAACCACCGTGCCGAGGAGCGCGCCATGGCCGCCACCACCGGCATGAAGCGGAACTCTCGCGATGAAGGAGCGCGGCACACCAGTCTGAAAGAGCTTCCCGCGAATCTGATAGCCCTTTTCCGTGCGGCGGGCCGTGAATTCCACGCGATAATGCGGAATCCCCGTCCCGCGCACCCACTCTTCGAAGAACCATTCCATGGAACGCCCGCCTTCGAAGTCCATGCCGGGGGTCATGACTGCTTCCACTTCGTGCTGGAAGTCCTCGGTGGAGAGGGCGCGGTAGGCGTACTTCGTCACGAGCGATTGTAGGAGGGCGGTGAACCGCGTATCGGGATTCCTGGCACCGGGCTGGCGCAGCATTTCTCGCAACATGTGAATAATCCAGGAGCCTTTGCTGTAGATGATCTCCTCGTAGGCAGTGGGGGACTTCGAGGAATTGAGGCGTGTGCCCAGTGTGAGCGCGCCAATGTCTCCCGCTGCTTCGGTGGCGCCCGGTAATTTCTCAACGAGTCGCTGGCGGTAGCGCGCGAGCCAGACCTGCAAGGTGTGGCCAGGATTCTTCTTGGTGTCGGCGAAGAGCAGCGCGAGATAATTCGCGATGGCTTCGTCAATCCACTGGTCGCGGTAGCTCGACCATGCGACGACGTTACCCCACCACTGATGCGCAACTTCGTGATAAGGAACCAGCTCGGTGAAGTGCTCCTGGCTGGCAGTGCTCAGCCCCGCGCGCTGCTGGGCCTCCGAAGGCAAGAAGGAATAGGTGGAAACGTAGAGCAGGCCGGGCCAGCCCTGCCCGAAGGTGCCGGGAATCTGCGAGACGCTAAGGTTGTGAAAAGGAAAGGGACCACTGAATGCTTCGTAAAAGCGGATCGAGGAATCGATCTCTTTGCCAAGTTGCTTGAGCGCATCGGCCGGGCTGGGAGGAGCTTGAGCTAACACGCCAGCGGGCAGTGTGGGGCCCTCGGAGGCGGAAATCCTGGGAAATGGACGAACGCCACCAGGGAACGCGCCTGCATCGGAGGCCCCAAGACGGTTTCGCAGAGATTGCTCGAGCTGGCGATTGGCGTAGACATCGATGGAATGTCCGCCGGAGGCAACCGAGGCTGAGGCGTATTCGCCGAGATTGAAGCCCGCAACGGACATGGGCCTCTCCGCCTTCCAGTGCCCGGCCCGGAATTCTCCTTCCTCATGCTCGTCGAGCTTGGAGCCGGTGGCGATCAAGCGAAGCTTGCGCGGCCAGCGCAGCAGGAATTCATAGGCAGAAAATTCCGCGCTATCTCCAAAGTGCGGGTACCAGCTTTCTCTCGCGCCGACAAACAGCACTCCGTTTCCGGCGTCCTGGATGACGTTGCCCCGGTAATGAAAATGAAGCGTGAATTCCTGATGGCGTGGGGGAGTTTGCTGGAGAACAACATCTAAATAGTCGTTGCCGCGCCCGCTGCGCTCCTGGAGGCTCATGCCCTCATTTTGAAAAAAGGGGAGGGATTCTCCGTGGTCGCCGGTAACGCTGTCGATGGTCAGAGCCCGGGAAAGCTGAAAGGCGAGAACGCGTTCCTTTCCGGTTTCCGCGCGCAATCGCACGCTGGCGGTGGCATCCAGCGAGTTGTTGGAGGAGATCGTAGTCTCAAGGGAGTAGTGCAATGCGCGAAAGGCCGCGGGAAAAAGGGGAGAGTCCGGAACCCGATGCGAGGTCCAGACGTCGTAAAGAGATCCGCCGCTGGCTTTGTGGACTTGCCCGAGGAGGAATTGCTCGTCACGTTGCGCGTCAAGCACCACATCGAACGGGCCGGTGGCCGCGCCTTCCAACCCGGCGTAAAAACAGGGCTTAGGATTGGGCGACAACCGATCTAAGAGAATGCGCAGAGTGTAGCTGGGATTGAGCTGAGTTACGGTGGAATCCCATTGTGCTCCGACGGAAGTATCCGTCTGAGCCACAAGATTTGCGGCGCGGAATTGGCGAAGAAGTTCGTCAGCAGTATCGTCCGTGAAGCGGAGATAACCGTTGATGAATTCCTGATCGAGGATGGGAGCGCCAAGAAAACGCCCCATCTGCTGTTTTTCGACCGGATCGCGCGGGGCCGCCAGAACGTGACCGCGCCCGGAAAAGACGGCGCCCGTAATCTGCCCATCGAGCGGGGAGAAAAAGGTGAGCCTCCCCTCTTCGAAGGAGAGAACAGCATCGCCGCGGCGCAGCTGGATGTGATTGGCGGAAGCGATGCGGTAAACACTGGAAGGATCGATGCGCAGCGCTTTGATCGCATCATACAATTCATGCGGTGATCTTTCCGTAGCTGGATAGCCTGCCGGCGCCAGGAGACACCACACCGCGAAAAAGATTGCCCCCACCCTCATACACGAAGTGTAGTCACTTTCGGCATGAGGGAACAAGGCGGACCGCGCCGAGTTGCGGCCGAGGATTACGATGGAAAGATACCGCAAATGATTTCAGCTCGCCGAATTCGCGCTTTCTCGCTGGGCGTCGCGCTCCTTTCCCTAAGCGGACGGGCAGCGGCGGATACGATTGTCCTCAAGAACGGGCGGCGGATCATCGCTTTGAGCGCGGTCGAAGAAGGCGACAAGGTAAAGTACCTGACCTCCGCCGGCGAATTGAGCCTGCCG
>WNFA01005457.1_pt1 | contig 10633 bp, 10 predicted proteins | sample 5400481 | NCBI WGS metagenome assembly WNFA01 (sample SAMN13153340, study PRJNA577476) | soil metagenome | isolation source: 120 cm saprolite under Douglas fir tree site 2 hole 1 replicate 2 | place: USA:California | collected 2015-04-18 | reverse complement strand
TGCAGGAGCGTAGCCCGCATTGTTCATGAAGATTCGTCGCGAAAGCGTGTAGACGCGAAGCGAGACGAGTACTCGAAGGCGTGAAGCCCTGAGGCATACTCGTGCAGTATGTCGAGGGGCTGAACGGCGAGACAGCCCGTCACAGCCGCGTATCCGCGCTTGCAGCAGAAGCTTCATGAATAATGCGGGGAGTAGCGGCGTGAGACGATCGCGCAACCGAGTCGTCGTCCACATGATTCATGACGTGTCTGCCACACGTCATGATGTCTTGCTCAAGCGAGATGGGCGAGACTTGCATGAATGGCGCGACATACAGGGACAGGGGTTTGCACGTTACGCAAGTCGTGCTCTTCGCGCCTGACGCGCTCCACCCCACCAGTTTGCGAGGACCCTGCGCGGAAAATGTGGTCTATCAGCTTTACATTCAAATACTTGCCCAATATAATTCGGAAGTTTTGCACGCATGTTGCCGTGAGGGATACGTTTGCGTTGACCGCCTAGGCCTCTCACGTCAGGAACCTCCTCTGCCGAGATCAGCACACGCGCTCCGGATGCGTCGTGTGTGATGAGGCTAGAGGTGCAGGGTGTACGATCACGGCCAAAGTCACGGTCACCCATGATGCTGGTATTATCTTCCTCGTCTTCTTATGGAACTCAGATCCGGTGAGGGGAACTTGCTGTTCAGCCGGGCCTCGCTGGTTCTTCGTCATGGTACTCGTCACTCTGGCTTGCGGCCTACTGCCGGTGCGTGCGGTCGTTGCGGAGCAGGACGGAGTCAAAGTGACGGCGATTGAGATTCGAGGGAACAAGCGGATCGAATTGCCGGCGATTGCCGGCCGATTGACGTTGAAGCCCGGCGATCCCTACACTCCTGAGAATGTCCGTGGACAAATCAAAATTCTCTACGAAACCGGGTTCTTTGAAGACGTGCAGGTGGAGACGGAATCAGGAGTGGGCGGGGTGGCCCTGGCCTTTTTGGTCCGCGAGAAACCGTTTATCACCGAGATCGTGTTCGATGGGAATATAGAGCTCAGCGACGATAAGCTCAAAGAGAAGATCACGATCAAGAGCCAAGCCTTTCTCGATCAGCCGCAGGCCAAAGAGAGTGCGGAGAAGATTCGCCTGGCCTACCAGGGGAACGGCTACTTCAATTGCCGGGTGATCCCGGTCGTGCAGACCTTGGACGAGGATCGGAAGCGCCTGACGTTTTTCGTGAAAGAAGGGGACAAGGCGCGTGTCAAAACGGTCAATTTTGATGGCCTGCACGCAGTGACGAAAAACGAAATGTTCAAAGTGATGGCGACGCGGGAATGGGTTCCCTGGTACGGTCTGATCACACAGCTGAAGTTGCCGTCGTGGCTCTCGGATGCCGGCGTCTTGAAGCAGGAAGAAATGAACAACGACGTCGAGCGGATCAAAGAGATCTTGCTCAACAAAGGCTATTTAAACGCCCGAGTCGGATTGCCGACTGTGGATCTCAATGACGAGAAGAAATGGTTCGTCGTGACGTACGCGGTGACGGAAGGGGAGCCGTTCACCATCGGCGAAATCGGATTCCGCGGGAATACGGTGTTCGAAGATCCGGAACTTCGCCAGGGGCTCAAGATTAAGGAAGGGGAGATTTTTCAGCGTCAGAAACTTCGTGACGAGATTACGCGGTTGAACGATCTCTATGGGAGCAAGGGCTATTCGTTTGCCGATGTCTCGCCCAATGTGATTCCGAACATGGAGGACCGGACCGCAACCATCATTCTGACCATCAAGGAAGGGGAGATGATGCGGATCCGTCAGATCAATATCAATGGGAACGAGAAGACCAAAGACAATGTGATTCGTCGTGAACTCCGTGTCGATGAACAGGATGTCATCGATACCCCCTCATTGAAGCGGAGCTTTCAGCGTCTCAATAACTTGAACTTTTTCGAGACGGTGGAAATTCTTCCGGCGCAGGTGGGTGTGGATAAGGTCGATCTGAATGTTCGCGTGAAAGAAAAGCCGACCGGCCAGTTCAGCATCGGCGGCGGATTCAGCACGTTGGACAAGTTGGTCGCAATCGCCGATATTACGGAGGGAAACCTCGGTGGGAATGGCTGGATGGGACGAATTCGCGGTCAGTTGGGTCAGCAGCGGACAATAGGGTTGATCACGTTTCGTAACCCCTATTTGAACGACTCCTTGACCTCAATGCAGCTGGACCTCTACCGCACTGCGACGAACTACTTCACCTATTATGAGACGAAAACCGGTGCCAGCGTGACGTTAGGTCGATATCTCTCTGAGTATGCCTCCGGGACCGTGAGCCTGGTCGCGGAGGAGTTGAATTACAAAAATCCACAGCCAGGCCTTTGCCCGAATCAATCTCCTCTTGTGTGTCGTCAACTTGGGACTCAGTCGACGACCGGGTTCCGGACCTCGATGATTCGCGACACGAGAGACTACTATACGGATCCCCGCAGCGGTTGGCGAACTTCTGCGGGCTTCGACTTGGGGACGCCCTACCTGGGCGGGAGCAATAACTTCTATAAATACACTCTGGATGTTATGAAATATACACCGCTGCCTTTCGATACGCGGATTTCGGTCCGCGTTCGCTATGGCGCCGCAGTCGGCCTCGAGGGGAAACCCATTCCATTGACCGAACGATACTTTGTCGGCGGCATCAATACGATGCGCGGGTTCGTGTTCGGGCGTGCGGGACCGGTGACCGCCAGCCATACCCTACTCGGCGCTACCAAACAGTTGATCTTCAATAACGATTTTATCTTTACGATTTCCCCTGAGGCCAAATTGAACGGGGTGATCTTCTTTGACTACGGGAAAGGTTTTGACGACAATGAACCTCTCTCATTTAAGTTGCGGAAAACGGCCGGATTAGAAGTGCGATGGATTTCACCCTTTGGCCCCCTCCGCGCCGCGTATGGGATAAATCTGGATCCCCATCCAGGAGAACGCAAAGGGGTCTTCGAGTTTACCATCGGTTCTCTGTTCTAATGGAGCAAGTCTTTGACCACGAGTAAGAGGTAGCGGTGTGATCCAGGTTGGTGTCGTCATGCGGAAGGGGTTCTGCACAGGAGGTCTGTTGATGGCGCTCCTCGCTGTCTCCGGCTGTGCTGCCGGCGGGGCTAAAGTCGAAGGGAAGATAGGAGTCGTCGATCCGGCCCGTGTCCTCAACGAGACGAACAGCGGCAAGAAGGCCAAGGATTCCTTGAGCGTATTCTCCAAGAATCGCCAGGCGCTGATCGAGATGGATGAGAAAGAGCTCCGTCGCATGGAAGAAGATTTTGGGAGGCAGGCCAGTGTGTTGAGCGCAACTGCGAAACGGGAGCGCGAAGAGCAGTTTCGACGTCGAGTGGCGGAGTATCAGCAGAAAGCGGGCGACCTGAACCGGGAGGTTCAGGAAAAGCAGAAAGACGTGCTCGAAGGGTTCCGTGAGAAGGTGGGACTCATCGTGGGGAAAGTATCGAAGCGTCTCGGATTACAGGTCGTCATGGATAAGGGGAAAGGCGGCCCCACCCTGTATAGCGAAGAAGGCCTCGATATTACAGGGCAGGTCATTGATGAATTTAATCGTGAATATCCTTAGCCCGCATTATTCATGCGGGGTAGCTACATGCGTAGGATGTGGTACTCGTGAAGAGCGGAGGAGGATTCGATGGAACGAACGAGAGTGACTAGTCTGATCAGTGCAGTGGCATTGTGGTTGGCGATGGTGTCGCCGGTGTTGTCGGATGAAACCTTCAAGGTTGCGGTGATGAACCAACAAGTGGTAATCGAGCTGTCGAAGGCCGGCAAGCGGGCGTTGGAAGAGCTCAAGGCCTACTCCATGACCAGGCAAAAGATCATCAATGCCGACGATCAAGAACTGAAGGAATTGCAACAGACGATTCAAGACGGGAAGTTGACCGACAGCGCGAAGCAAGAGAAGCAAGGTCAGTTCCAGGCCAAGTTAGAGGCCTATCAACGTCGCCTGGCCGACTTCAATCGCGAGATTCAGCAGAAGCAGCGTGAAATGGTGGCGGAATACTCGAAAAAAGTGCAAGCGGCCGCGCAAGCCGTGGGAGAAAAGAACGGGTTCGTCGCGATCATCGACAAGGGGAACGAGACGATGATGAAGATCGTGCTCTATCATCAGCCTGCGTTGGACCTGACCGATCAGGTGGTGAAGGAGTTCGATCGACAGAATAAATAAAATAGCAGAGGAGGGGATGGAGCCTGATGATCTTCTGTGCTCGCGCAACGTGCGGCCTTACCCACAGAAGGAGGTTGAGGTTAAGGTTGGGCTCAGGTTGAGCAACGATCAATCCGATCAGGCGTATTCTTGACCCTCAACCTCGACCTTAGCCTTGACCTTTCGATGGGACGCGCGCAGTGGAAGCTCAATCAGCCCCCATCCCTGAAGAAATACCGAGCGAGCTTGGAGGGAGCATTCTTAGTGTCGACACAACTTCAGAATGCACACAACTGAAGTCTTGCCTATGAGGAGGTTCCGCCGATGTCCGTGATGGAACAAGCAGAAATTCAGTCCCTCTTGCCGCACCGGTATCCCTTTCTCCTGGTCGATCGCGTGCAGGAGTTGGACCCCGACCGGCGGATCGTAGGGATCAAGAACGTGACGATCAATGAACCCTTCTTTCAAGGACATTTCCCCGGACGCCCGGTCATGCCGGGGGTGTTGATTCTCGAAGCCATGGCTCAAGTCGGTGCGGTTCTGGCGTTTAAGTCGATGGGGCACGCCACGCGTCCGGTGGTCTATCTGACCGGTATCGATGGCGCGAAGTTTCGAAAACCGGTCGTGCCCGGTGATCGGTTACGGTTTGAGATCGACGTTGTCAAGAAACGGGCGCCGTTCTGGAAGATGCAAGGCAAGGCTTTTGTCGAGGAGGAGCTCGTCTGTGAAGCCGAAGTGACCGCCATGGTGACCGAGGAGAAAGACGTGAAGCGTGAAACGTGAAGCGTGAGATGAAATGAAATGTGGTCGGCGCCCACACGTGCGGTGAACGAATAACGATTCACAATTTGCGTCTCACTGGAGGTTAAGAGTGCAGATTCATTCAACAGCGATTGTTCATCCCAAGGCGAGTCTTGCCGATGATGTGGAGGTCGGGCCGTTTTGCCTGGTCGGTGAGCATGTCACGATCGGAAAAGGAACCAGATTGTTATCTCATGTGTCGGTCGACGGATGGACGGAGATTGGTGAGCGGAATGAGTTGCATCCCTTTGCCTCGATCGGCGGACCGCCTCAGCACCTCGGATATAAGGGGGAACCGACCAAGGTCATCATCGGCCATGACAATATCCTTCGCGAGTATGTCACAGTCAACCGCGCGACGGTACAAGGCGGTGGGAAGACCACCATTGGCTCCAAGAACTTCTTGATGGCCTATGTGCACGTCGCCCATGATTGTCATCTCGGAAGCCATCTCATCCTGGCCAATGCCGCGAGTTTAGCCGGCCACATCACCATCGGCGACCATGCCATCATCGGGGGACTGACCGGTATCCATCAACATGTGCGGGTCGGGTCGTACTCCATGGTCGGCGGCTGTTGCGGCATCGTGCAAGACCTCCCGCCGTTCATGCGGGCTGCGGGTGGCTATCGTGCGCGGATGTATGGCCTTAACTCGGTGGGGTTGCGCCGCCAAGGGTTTTCTCCCGATCGGATCTCGGTACTGAAACGGGCGTACGATATGCTCTTCCGCTCGGGGCACCGAATCGCCGAAGCGGCCAGGCTCGCCAAGGCTGAATTCGGAGACCAACCAGATGTCATGACCGTCCTGGGGTTCCTGGAGGGGACGAAGCGCGGCATCTGCCGGTCGGTCGGCAGAGATCAAGAGGATGAGGAGTAAGCAACGTGGCATCACAACCTCACGTCATCGATGGCGAACGGATTGGGCTCATTGCCGGTAATGGTCGCTTCCCCATCATCTTTGCGGACAATGCTAGAAAGCTGGGGTACTATGTCTCGGCGGTTGCGCATATCGGCGAAGCAGAGCCGGAACTCGAACATCATGTCGACCGCATCCACTGGATCAAGATTGGTCAGCTCAACAAATTGATCAACGCCTTCAAGGCCGATGGCGTTGAAAGAGCCGTCATGCTTGGCGGCGTCAAGAAGACGCATGTCTTCACGACTGTCCGCCCGGACCTCCGGGCTCTGGCCCTCTTCGCGCGGGTGGCTCTGTGGCGAGATGATGACATTCTGCGTGAAATTGCCGCGGAGATTGAACGGGAAGGCATTGTGATCTGTGATGCAACCTTCGGGCTTGAGGGGATTCTCGTGGAAGAAGGGGCGTTGACCGCTCGGACCCCATCGGAGAAAGAGTGGGAGGACATCCGCTACGGGTGGGAAGTGGCGCATGAAATCGGGCGTCTCGATATCGGGCAGTGCGTCGTGATCAAAGATCGCGTGGTCGTGGCCGTCGAGGCGGTCGAAGGCACGGACGGAGCCATCAAGCGCGGCGGCGATTTGGCCAAGGAGGGCGCGGTAGTAGTCAAGCGATCGAAGCCGCAGCAGGACTTACGGTTCGATCTCCCGACCGTGGGACCTCGGACCATCGAGGTGATGGCATCGGTCAAGGCCTCCGTGTTGGCGATCGAAGCCGGGCGGACCATCCTGTTGGATCGCGAGATCATGTTGGACAAGGCCCGGTCTGCCCGCATTGCCATTGTCGGGATCACGAAACTCGAACCAAGCGGGAAATGAGTCTCGAAGTATGACACCCTTTAGGGCAGGAGTCATCGGTGTCGGACATCTCGGGCAGCACCATGCGCGCCTCTATGCCTCCTTGCCTGGAGTGCGACTCGTCGGTGTGGCGGATCAATCGGTCGAGCGTGCGCAGACGGTCGCAGATCGGCATGGGGTGCGCGTCTTTCGTACGGCTGATGAATTGTTGCCGCACGTCGATGTCGTCAGTGTGGCGGTGCCCACGTCAGGCCACTATGCCATCGCAAAAACCTGTCTGCAGGCGGGCAAACATGTGTTGGTCGAAAAGCCGCTTGCCGTCACGCCCGGAGAGGCACAGGAGTTGGTGCAGCTGGCCAAACAGCGGGGCTGTTGTGTACAGGTTGGCCACAGCGAGCGGTTCAATCCGGTGATGTCGCTGATGCGCCCCCATATCGGGAGGCCTGTGTTCATCGAATGTCACCGTCTCAGCAGTTTCAGTGAACGGGGGACGGACGTGGATGTGGTGTTGGACCTGATGATTCACGATTTGGATCTTGTGCTGTCCTTGAATCCCGGTCGCGTTGAAGAGGTGCGCGCTGCGGGGGTGGCGGTGTTGTCCTCCTCGATCGATATCGCCAACGCCCGCATTCAGTTCTGGAGCGGCTGCGTGGCCAACCTGACCTCCAGCCGCGTGTCGACGAATAAGATGCGCCGGCTGCGCCTCTTCCAACGAGATAACTATCTGTCGATCGATTTCCAGACACGGCAAGGGATGATTTGCCGACGCACCGCTAAGGCCGGGGAGCGGCCGACTGTCGAGGTCGAGCATCTGCAGGGTGGAGACGAAGAACCGTTGAAGCTTCAACTTGAATCGTTTCTTCACGCAGCCGGCACGGGCACGAGGCCGGTGGTATCGGGTGAGGATGGCGCGGCGGCAGTGGACGTGGCGCATCAGGTCTTGCAGGCCATTGCGACTTTTGCAGCTCGCCATGAAGAAGGAGGTAGTCGGGATACGGGGGTAGCGGGATAGAAGCTGCAGACCCTTTACCCCATTATCCCTCTGCCCCCCGTACTCCTTCCCGTTACCCCGTCCCCGAAGCTATGCGAATACTGATCGTAACAGGCGAAGCCTCGGGTGATCTCCACGGGGCTCATTTAGCCAAAGCGATCATGGCGCTCGACCCGACGGCCCAGCTGGTCGGCATTGGTGGGCCTGCAATGCGTGCCGCAAAGGTGAGCCTTGTGCCGGGTGTCCCGCAGCTGGACGTGATGGGATTGATCGGGTTATCCGCTATCCGAGTCATGGTCCAGCGCGTGCGCGCCATCCGGCAGGTGCTAAAGGCAGAGGCCTGGGATCTTGTCGTGTTGATCGATAATCCGGGGCTGAACTTTCATTTTGCCCGGGTTGCCAAAGCCGCCGGGCGACGTGTGCTCTACTATATTGCCCCACAAGTGTGGGCCTGGCGGCCGGGGCGCATGAAGTGGATTCAGCGCCGGGTCGATCATGTCGTCGTCATCCTCCCATTCGAGCCGGAACTGTATCGCCAGGCAGGAGTTCGGTGCACGTTCGTCGGCCATCCATTGCTTGATACGGTGGCGCCGCATTATGATCGTGCGAAGCTTCGCGGGGAATTCGGCTTGGACGAGTCCTCCCGCGTCGTCGGATTGTTGCCGGGGAGTCGAGTGAGCGAAGTCGAAATGCTCCTGCCGGTGCTCCTCAAGGCGGCTGCTCAACTGGTCGTGGCCGAACCGGGAACACAATTTATCCTGGCGCAGGCCTCCTCAATTGACGATAATCTGATCCAGGCCCTGCTGCAGCACAGCCCTGTGCCGGTCCGAGTGGTGCACGATCAGGCCAGCGAGGTGATGGCCCTGTCCGAAGTGTTGTTCATTGCATCGGGGACTGCGACCTTGCAGGCGGCGGTGGTGGGGACTCCCATGGTGTTGCTGTACAAGACGTCGCCGTTGACGTATCGGCTGGCGCGTTGGCTGATCAATGTGAAATGGATCGGGCTTGTCAATTTGGTGGCCGGCCGATCGGTCGTGCCGGAACTGATTCAGGATGAGGCGACGGCCGAGCGGTTGTGTCAGGAAGTCCTGCATCTTTTGCGCGATCCGTCGGCATATAATGATATGAAAGAAGGGCTGCGACAGGTGCGGCAATCGTTGGGGGAACCCGGTGCCTCCAGCCGAGCTGCGCAGGTGGCATTGTCTGAATGTCGACTCTAGATCGCTTGATACGATTGGTCCGCTACCTGAAGCCCTATCGGGTTCGGTTGGGTGCGGCGTTCGTCTGCTCGGGGCTGGTGGCGGCCTTCTCCGGCGCCTACGCCTGGCTCGTCAAGCCGGTCCTCGACGAGATTTTCATCAACAGGAACGAAAGCCTCTTGCTGGTGCTCCCGCTCGCGCTCTTCGTCGTGTCGGTGCTCAAGAGCGTCTTCAACTACGGGCAAAACTATCTCATGAACTATGTCGGGAATCGGGTGATCACCGACATTCGACAGGAGTTGTTCGGGAGACTCATTCGGCTGCCCGTTCCCTATCACGATGTGAATACGTCGGGGCGGTTGGTGTCTCGTGTGGTGAACGACGTCACGTTGATGGCCAACGCGGTGGCGGGAGTGCTGAAAGATATTTTTCAGCAGGGACTCACGTTCCTAGCCATGATGGGCGTGATCTTCTATCAGGATTGGCGGCTGGCCGGTCTCTCGGTGATCGTCATTCCATTGGCCGTATTCACGATGCTGCGGATGGGGAAGCGGTTGCGGGCGTTGGGGGCAAGCGGCCAGGAGGGGATGGGGGATATGGCCTCCACACTTCAGGAAACGTTATCCGGCATTCGCATGGTGAAGGCCTATGGACGCGAAGAGTCGGAAGCGGCGCGATTTCAACAGAGCAACCGTTCGTTCCTCAGTACGACGATGAAGGCGATTCAAGTCTCCTCCCTCGGGTCGTCGCATATGGAAGTGATCGGTGTCGTAGGGGTCGCGGCGATTATTTGGTATGGCGGTTTCCTCGTGATCAACGGCTCGATGACGCCGGGGGCGTTTTTCTCATTTCTAACGGCGATGTTCATGGCCTATACGCCGATTCGCCGATTGTCCGGTTCCAATAATTCGATTCAACAGGCGCTGGCCGCGGCGGAACGGGTCTTCGGCGTCTTGGACCTCAAGACCGAGCAGGATGCGGAACGGGGCCGGTTGGAGTTGCCGCGGATTGCACAGTCGGTGACGTTTGACGATGTGACGTTTCATTATGAGAGCCAGGCGGTGCCGGCGCTCAACGATATCAACCTGACGATTCGCGCCGGAGAAATGGTGGCCCTCGTGGGCAGCAGTGGCAGTGGAAAGACGACTCTGGTCAATCTTATCCCACGCTTTTACGAACCGACGGCCGGTCGCATTCTCATCGACGGGGTCGATATTCAGTCGTACACCCTCCGCTCGCTCCGATCGCAGATTGGCATGGTGTCGCAAGATGTGGTCTTGTTTGACGACAGCATTCGCAACAACATCGCCTTTGGACGGGAGGGCACGACCGACGAAGACATTATCCAGGCGGCGCGATTGGCCTATGCCCATGACTTTGTCGAGCGCCTTCCGCAGGGGTACCAGACGGTCGTGGGTGAGAAAGGGGTGAAGCTCTCCGGCGGGGAGCGGCAACGCTTGGCCATTGCCCGCGCAATCTTACGCGACCCTCCCTTGCTCATTCTCGATGAAGCGACGTCGGCGTTGGATACCGAGTCCGAACGGGTCGTCCAGCTGGCCCTCGCCAATTTGATGAAAAATCGAACGACCGTCGTCATTGCCCATCGGTTAACCACGATTCAACAGGCCGATCGGATCATGGTGCTGCCCCGAGGCTCGATCGTCGAGGTGGGGACGCACGACGAGCTGCTTCGCCGCGGGGGACAATATCAACGGCTCAATGCGATGCAGTTCCAGGATGTGCCCGATGTGTAACCCTGCC
>WNFA01021687.1_pt1 | contig 10634 bp, 11 predicted proteins | sample 5400481 | NCBI WGS metagenome assembly WNFA01 (sample SAMN13153340, study PRJNA577476) | soil metagenome | isolation source: 120 cm saprolite under Douglas fir tree site 2 hole 1 replicate 2 | place: USA:California | collected 2015-04-18 | reverse complement strand
GATGCGCCGCCATGCCGATGATGGCGCCGACCGTCACGATGCCGGTGCCGCCGATGCCGGTGACGATGACGTTGTAGGTCTGGCCGATCGGCGGCAGCACCGGCTCGGGCAGCGGCTGCTCGACCGGCGCCGCGACGCCCTTGCCCTTCTTGAGCTTGGCGCCCTCGACGGTGACGAAGGACGGGCAAAAGCCCTTCACGCACGAGAAGTCCTTGTTGCAGCTCGACTGATCGATGATGCGCTTGCGCCCGAACTCGGTCTCGAGCGGCTGCACCGACACGCAGTTCGACTGCACGCCGCAATCGCCGCAGCCTTCGCAGACGAGCTCGTTGATGATCACCCGCTTGTCCGGATCGGGGAACTGGCCGCGCTTGCGGCGGCGGCGTTTTTCCGCCGCGCAGGTCTGATCGTAGATCAGCACCGTGCAGCCGCGGATCTGCGCGAGCTCCTTCTGCACCGCGTCGAGATCGTCGCGGTGATGGAAAGTGATTCCGTCCGGCCACTTCGTTCCAGGCGGATACTTGCGCGGCTCGTCACTCACGACGACGACGCGCTTGGCCCCTTCGGCCGCGACCTGGCGGGCGATCTGCGGCACGTCGAGCCCGCCGTCGTTCTTCTGGCCGCCGGTCATGGCGACGGCGTCGTTGAACAGGATCTTGTAGGTGATGTTGACGCCCGACGCGATCGCGGCGCGGATCGCCATGTAGCCCGAGTGGTTGTAGGTGCCGTCGCCGATGTTCTGGAAAACGTGCGGACGCTCGGAGAACGGCGCCTCGCCGATCCAGTTCGCGCCCTCGCCGCCCATCTGGGTGAAGCCGAGCGTCGAGCGGTCCATCCACTGGACCATGTAGTGGCAGCCGATGCCCGCATAGGCGCGGCTTCCTTCCGGCACCACGGTGGAGGAATTATGCGGGCAGCCGGAGCAGAAATACGGAACGCGGACCGCGACGTCCTGCGCCTCGGCGAGCGCGCGCTGCGCCTGCTTGAGGCGCGCGACGCGGCCGGCAAGGTTCTCGTCCGTGACGTATTTCAGCAGCCGGTCGCCGATGCAGATCGCGATCTCGTTCGGATCGAGCGCGGCCTTCACCGGGAAGAGCCAGTTGCCGGCCTCGTCCTTCTTGCCGATGCAGGTCGGCTGGTTGGCGGTGCCGTAGAGCTCCTCGCGCACCTGCACCTCGATGAGCGAGCGCTTCTCCTCGACCACGATGATGAGCTCGAGCCCTTGCGCGAATTCCTGCAGCTCGCGTTGCGCGATCGGCCACGGGCAGGCGATCTTGTCGATGCGCAGGCCGAGGTCGTTGCACCGCACCTCGTCGAGGTCGAGCTCGTCGAGCGCCTGGCGCACGTCGAGATAGGATTTGCCCACCGTGATGACGCCGATGCGCGGCGTGCGGCCGCCCGACGTGATGACCCGGTTGAGCTTGTTGGCGCGCACGAAGGCGAGCATGGCGTCGCGCTTGTAGTCGTGCAGGCGCGCCTCCATGCCGAGAACCGTGTCGTCGAGGCGGATGTTGAGCCCGCCCGGCGGCATGGCGTAATCGGCCGGCACGACGATCTCGACGCGGTCGAGGCTGCCGTCGATGACGGCGGTCGATTCCACCGTCTCGTGCATGCATTTGAGCCCGACCCAGGTTCCGGTGAAGCGCGACATCGCCCAGCCGTAGATGCCGTAGTCGATGATCTCCTGCACCCCGGCCGGGTTGAGGATCGGAATCATCACGTCGACGAAGTTGAACTCGGACTGGTGGGCGGTGGTCGAGGATTCGGCGGTGTGGTCGTCGCCCATGAGCGCCAGCACGCCGCCGTGCTTGGAGGTTCCGGCGAAATTGGCGTGGCGCAGCACGTCGCCCGAGCGGTCGACGCCCGGGCCTTTGCCGTACCAGATGCCGAACACGCCATCGAACCGGCCTTCCCCGCGCAGTTCCGCCTGCTGCGAGCCCCACAGGGCGGTCGCGGCCAGGTCCTCGTTGATGGCGGCCTGAAAAAGGATGTCGTTTGACTTGCAGATCGCGGCGGCGCGCTGGAACTGGTAGTCGAGCCCGCCGAGCGGCGAGCCGCGATAGCCGGTGACGTAGCCGGCGGTGTCGAGGCCGGCGCGCCGGTCGCGCTCCTTCTGCGCCAGGCACATGCGCACGAGCGCCTGATAGCCGGTGACGAACACGCGGCTTTGCGTCAGGTCATATTTGTCGTCGAGGCTGACGCGCTTGAGCGCCATGTTTGTTCCCGCGTGCGGGCCATTCGGGACCGCGCGGACTCATATATAGAGGCCGCTATAGAGGCCGCGCAAGTTGGCGAAAAGCCTGTCACCTCAGGCGGAAAGCGTCAATTTCGTTGTGCACGGCGGCCAAGCCAGGAAATTTCGGCGCCGGCCGGACGGGCGAAATTTGGCGCAATGCAGCAGAAATTTTTTTTCGAGCCGGCTCGTTACCGGGATCGTTGCCCCGCCCCTGACCACCTTTGGATCACATATCCGTCTTCCCAATCGCCGCCAGCCGGCGGGCGAAGCGGGCTCCGGGCGATCCCCCACACCCAGGTCGCTATTGACAGCGCACCGTCTCGGCGTGAAGCTTTCGAGAAAGCGCTTTCTCGCAACACCGCTGCACGGGCGATCGTGATGCTGCCGGCCGGCCTTTCGCGATGGAAATTGGGCGAGCAGGAGCGCTTCATGCTCTTGCTGATCGCGCCCGCCGGCCTTTTGCTGCTGCTCTTTCAGATCGTACCGATCGCGATCGGCGGCAACGCCAGCTTCCGCGACTGGACGCTGTACAACCCGAAGAAGTCCTGGCTCGGCTTCGCGCATTACGCCTACGTGATCACGGACCCGGCGTTTCTGCAGGTCGCGCTGCCCAATACGTTCCTGTTCATGCTGGTGAGCGTCGGCGGCTCGCTCGTGCTCGGCCTTGCGTTCGCGGGTCTGCTCAACCGCCGGTTTCACGGACAAAAGCTCGTGCAAACCGTGCTCCTGCTGCCGCTGATGGTAGCGCCCGTGATCGCCGCCATCATGATCCGGTGGATGTTCAACGACCAGTTCGGGATCGTGAACGTCGTCATCGAGGCGCTCGGCTTCGAAGGCCAGCCATGGCTGGCGCAGCGGTGGAGCGCGTTCGGCGTCATCCTGCTCACCGACATCTGGTCGTGGACGCCGTGGTTCACGCTCCTGCTGCTCGCCGGGCTCCAGAGCCTGCCAAAGGAGCCGTTCGAAGCGGCCGCCATCGACGGCACGACTCCCTGGCGTGTCTTCCGCTATCTGACGCTCCCCATGCTGCGCCCGGTGATCGCGGTCTGCGTGGTGATTCGCTCGATCGACGCGTTCCGTACGTTCGACATCGTATGGACATTGACCGGCGGCGGCCCGGCGCGCTCGACCGAGCTCTTCAGCCTCTACGCCTATGTGCATGCGTTTCTCAACCTGGACTTCGGCCGCGGCTCGGCGGCCGCGATGATCGGCGGAGCCATCATTCTCGTGGTCGGGATGGCGCTCTACCGCATCGTGAACAGGGTCATGGAGGTGTAGGGCCATGGGGAGCGCGCGCTCTGCGTTTTTCGCGGACCTGGCGCCCGGCGCCCGGCGCGCGTTTTTCGCGCTCGTAATCGCCAGCATCTGTTTCTTGTTCGCCTTTCCGGTCTTGTGGCTGATCCTGACCTCGCTGCGGCCGGAATCGGGCGTCTATTACGTGCATCGCGGCTCCGAGTTCACTCTCGGAAACTTTGCCGCCGTGCTGCACAACGAGCGCATCCTGGAAGCGTTCCTCAACAGCTTCGCAATCGCCACGCTGGCGACGGTGTTCTCGCTGATGGTGACCGTGTCGAGCGGCTACATGCTCTCGCGCTTCCGCGGCCCTATCGCGCAGACCTGGTTTGGGACGATCTACGTGTTCCGCTGCGTTCCCTATATCTCGTGGGTGCTGCCGCTGTACTTCGTCACCCAGAGCTGGGGCATCTACGACACCTACGTCGGCCTGCTGCTGCCGCACATCGCGGTGCATATCTGTTTCTTTTCCTGGCTGATGAAGGGCTTCTTCGACGGCATCGACCCGTCGATGGAATACGCGGCACTGATCGATGGATGCACCCGATGGGGCGCATTCCTGCGCGTCGCGCTTCCTTCGGCGATTCCGGCGATCTCGGCGCTTGCCGTCCTCTGCTGGCTCTTCACCTGGAACGAGTTTCTGTTCGCACTCATCCTCACCGGACAGCGAACGCCGGTGATCACGGTGGTGATGGCTCAGTTTGTGAGCGAGATGGGCATGCAGTGGAACCTGATGAGCGCCACCGCCGTGTTGGCCTTGGGGCCAGCCTTCGTGCTTACCTTCTTCGGGCAGAAATACGTCATCCGGGGTCTGCGGATTTGACGGAGGACAAGGACGAAACGCCGACAAGACAGCGCAGCATTCACCAGGGAGGAAATGATCATGAGCAAGCTCAGTCGATGGACCCTCGCAAGCGCCGCCGGCCTCTGGCTGACCGGCGTTGCGCCGGCGCAAGAGGTCAAGGAATTGCGGATCGGATATCAGCCGAACCCGATCCAGGAAGCATCGATTGCGATGATGGAGACCTGGGGCGCGAAGCACGGGGTCAAGATCGTCAAGATCCCGAACTCGTACGGCGTCTACGTCGAAAAGATGACGGCGTCGCTCACTTCGGGGTCCGATCAGAGTGGGGCATGAGCCCGATCATCTTCAACAATGCGCAGGGGCAGAACACGGTCGTGCCGATGGGCCATACGTTCGGCGTGTTCTACTACCGCACCGACCTCGTCAAGGAAGACGAGGTGCCGAAAAGCTGGGACGACGTCGTGCGGATCAGCAAGAAGCTGCAGGCCGAGGGCAAGGTGAAGTTCGGCTATGTCGGCGGCATGTCGATGAACAACACGTGGTTCACGTGGTTCTGGTCGATGTGGACCAACAATTGCGACGTGCTGCTGCCGATCTTCGAGCGCGACAACAAGGTGCTGGAGAAAACCGGATGGAAATCGGCACTCAACGAGCCGTGCATGCGCCAGTCGGCCGAGTTCTGGTGGGACGCGCTCAACGTCCACAAGATCAGTCCGCGCGGCATGCCGGCCTACGACCGCAACGAGGCGAATGCGGTGTTCATGGCGGGCGACGCCGCCTTCACGGTCGGCGATTCGGTGTACTGGGCGACCTTCAATGATCCGGCGAAATCCAAGGTCGCGGGCAGGATCAACATCACGTTCTTCCCGCTCGGTCCCAATCGCAAAGAGCATTTCGCCTGGAACGACATCTGGGGCTGGGCGATTCAATCTGTGGAAGGCCACGGGCGCGCCGCCGCCCAACAAGGAGCTGTGGGACAAGATTGCCCAGAACGACCCCTTCATGCGTCAGCTCAAGAAGGTGAGCCTCGACGTCCCGGGCAAGGTCCGCGGCGCCTACTACTTCGCGAAATGGCCGGCGGTGCACAAGGCGTTCTCGGACGCGGTGACCAAGGCCGTCACCGGCCGGCGCGAGGACATTCCCGCGGCCCTCGCCGAGGGCGCGCCGCTGGTGAGCAACGCCGCGAAATAGCGGCCTCCCCCTGCCGGAGTCCGCCCACGTCTCTCCGTCGCGGACTCCGGCCCGGAACCGGTGATACGAAATGGCCGACGTCGTTCTCAGCAAGGTCAACAAGCACTACGGCCAGCTTCACCACGCGGTGAAGGAGGTCGACCTCGCGATCGCGGATCGGGAGTTCGTCGCGCTGGTCGGGCCGTCGGGCTGCGGCAAGTCGACGACGCTGCGCATGATCGCGGGCCTCGAGGACATCACCAGCGGTGAAATCCGCATCGGCGGCCGAGTCGTGAACGGGCTGCCGCCGAGGGATCGCGATGTCGCGATGGTCTTTCAGAATTACGCGCTCTATCAGCACATGAGCGTCTACGACAACCTCGCCTTCGGCCTGCGCAACAAGAAGCTGCCGGAGGACCAGATCCGAGACGCGATCGACCGGGCGGCGCGCATTCTCGGCCTGCACGATCTCTTGCGGCGCAAGCCGCGCGAGCTTTCGGGCGGACAGCAACAGCGCGTGGCGCTCGGTCGATGCATCGTGCGCAATCCGAAGGTCTTCCTGTTCGACGAGCCGCTCTCCAACCTCGACGCCAAGCTGCGAGCGCAGATGCGGGTGGAGATCAGGCGGCTGCGCCAGCGGGTGCCGACCACGTCGGTGTTCGTCACCCATGACCAGATCGAGGCCATGACGCTCGGCGACCGCGTCGTGGTGATGAAGGACGGGCGCATCCACCAGGTCGGCACGCCGCTCGAGGTCTACGGCAACCCGGCGAACAAGTTCGTCGCCGGCTTCATCGGGGCGCCATCGATGAACTTCTTCGAGGTATCGGTCGGCGGAGATACGACGACGCTCGTCGCCGAGACCGGCTTCCTGCGCCTCGCCGTGCCGGCGGCGCAGCGTCCCGGTCTCGCTGCGTGGCTCGGCCGGCGCGTCAGCGTGGGTGTGCGTCCGGAGCACCTGATGCTGGGCAACGGCGCGGGTCCCTGCAGCTTCGAGGCCGGCATAGAAATGCTCGAGCAGCTCGGTTCGGAGATTGTGATCGAAGCCGTGGCGGGCGATTCCCGGCTGACCGTGGCGCGCGTCGACCCGCAGGCGCGGCTCAAGGCGGGCGACAAGATCAGGCTTTCGGTGCAGCCGGAGCGGCTGCACTTTTTCGATCCCGCCACCGAAGACGCGATCCGATGAGCCGCCGGCGGCGGCCGAAAAAGCGTTTGCCGCGGCCGAGCGCCAACATGGTCACGGCGCAGGAGGTCGCGCGCGCCGCAGGCGTCTCGATGGCGACCGTCTCGCGCGTGCTCAACGGCAAGCCGAGCGTCGACGAGCAGCTGAGAAAGCGCGTCATGGCGGCGGCGACGCGGCTCGGATACACGCCCCATGCGGCGGCCCGGGCGCTCGCCTCCCAGCGCTCCCGCACGATCGGCGCGGTGATCCCGACGCTGGAGAACATCAACTTCGCGATCGGCGTGGAGGCACTGCAGCGGCGGATCACCGAGGCGGGTTACACGCTGCTTCTGGCCAGCTCCAACTACGACCGCGACGAAGAGCTACGTCAGGTGCGGGCGCTTGCAGCGCACGGCGTCGCGGGAATGATGCTGGTGGGCGGCCGCCACGCGCCTGCCCTCTACGAGCTCCTGCGCGCGAAGAGGATTCCTTTCGTCAATACGTGGGTGCTCGATGCCAAGCATCCCTCCGTCGGCTTCGACAACCGCGAGATCGGACGCACGCTCGCCCGCCACCTGCTGGACCTCGGCCACGTCAGGTTCGGCGTGATCTCCCAGATCGCCGCGATGAGCGACCGCGCCGCGGAGCGCGTGATCGGCATCCGCGAGGTGCTCGCAGCGCGCGGGGTCGCTCCGCCGGAAGAGCGGTTGATCGAGCGCCCCTACAAGATCGTCGAGGGTCGGGAGGCGCTGCGCGACCTCATGCGCTTCGCAACCCCGCCGACCGCGGTGATCTGCGGCACCGACATGCTCGCGCTCGGTGCGCTGATCGCGGCGCAGCAGCTGGGCATCGTCGTGCCGCGCGATCTTTCCGTCGCCGGGATCAACGATGTGGAATATGCCGCAAACCTCGCACCCGCCCTCACCACCATCCGCCTGCCCGCGGACGAGATCGGTGATCGGGCCGCCGAATATCTGCTCGGGTGTATCGATCGGCGCCCGATGATCGCCACCTCGCGCGTGCCGTTCGAGTTGGTCGTGCGCGCCAGCACGGCGGTCGTGCCCGCCGGCCACAAGGCGAAGAGCATCGCCCGATCAGGCTGACGCCAGCAGCCGCGATGCCCACCCGCGTTGAAGGAAATTCGGCTCAGGCCGTTGCGCGCGAACGCAGCTTGAAGGCCAGCACCAGGAGCGCGATGCCGAACACCAGGGCGTAGGCGCCGAGCCACCAGGTCAGCACCACCGCCCCGACCATCGGCGCGATGACGAGCAGCGCCCCATAGATGATCGAGATGACGCCGCCGAGGGCGAGCCACCAGCGGCCGTGCTCGGCGTGCAGTCGGAACGCCGCCGCCAGCATGAAACCGCCGGAGATCAGCGCCCAGACCGCGATCAACAGGACGAAGACGAGGACGGTCAGGCCCGGCAGCACGAATGCGATGACGCCGCACGCGATGTTGGCGATGCCTTCGAGCACGAGGAGGCCCCAGCGCTCGTGCGCCTGCGCGGCGCGCACCGCGGCCGCAATGGCAAAGATGCCATCGATCAGCATGTAGGCGGAAAAGAACAGCACCAGCGACAAGATGGTTGCGCCGGGGAAGACGAAGGCCACGATGCCGAACAGGATGCCGAGCGCCCCGCGCAGCGCGATGAGCCACCAGTTGCGCGCAAGCGCCGCGCTCATGCTGTCGGAAACCTGCAAACTGCCTTGTGCCGAGGTGCTCATGGGTATCTCCCGCTATAGCCATTGACGGGACAATGCCGCGGCGGCGGCCGAGTCTGCGCACCGCGCGTCCAACCTCGGCTCAGCGTAGGCCTATTCGCGAAGGTCCGCCAGTTGGCGCTTGAGGCCGACATTCTCCGCCTCGAGCCGCTTGAGGCGGCGCGCCAGCGCGAGCGGAACGGGTGCGTCGCTCGCCTCCATCGGCATGATCTCGACGCCGACGTCGAGCAGGCGGCGCCAGCGGGTGCAGACCCGATAGGCGCTGTTCTTGCGCGGAATGTGGAGCTCGAATTCTTCCGGAAGCAGGGTGGCGTTGGGCACGACGAGCTTGGCGCCCGTGCCGGACGTGTTGCGCACGATGCAATCGATCGCGATCAGCCGCCGGTCGGTCGTGATCTGACCGGCCAGATAGGCTGGCGAGCGTCCTTCCTTGCGGTGCTCCTGCATCGGCTGCTCCCGTTCGATGCCCACAGGTTGCCACGCCGCGCGCCGGCCGCAAGCACATGCTTAACCGAGGGTTAATGGGAAAGCTTAACGGCGGCTCCTTCGCCGTCATTGCGAGCGAAGCGAAGCAATCTCACTTCACTTGCGCATGGACGAGTGGCTGAGATTGCTTCGTCGCGCTGCGCGCTCCTCGCAATGACGGCACAAATCAAACTTGGTTGCCCGCGCTCCAGCGCCAGAAATCGCGGCCTTCCTCGCGCATGAAGCGGGCGAGCACCATGTTGTGCACCTCGGAGGCGCCGTCGACGAGCCGCGCCGCGCGGGCGGCGCGATAGATCCATTCGAGGATCGTGTCCTTCGAATAGCCGCGCGCGCCATTGAGCTGGATCGCGACGTCGGCCGCGTTGTGCAGCGTGTCGGCGACATGCACCTTGGCCATGGAGACTTCCTTGCGCGCGCGGTCGCCCTGGTCGAGCTTCCAGGCCGCGTGCATCGTGAGCAGGCGCCCGATCTGGATCTGGTGGGCGACCTGGCCGAGCTTGATCTGCACGCTCTCGCGGTCGGCGAGCTTGATGCCGAAACCCTCGCGTTTGCCGACGTAGTCCTGCGCGATCTCCAGGCAGCGCTTCGACCAGCCGAGCCAGCGCATGCAATGGGTGAGCCGCGCCGGCCCGAGGCGGATCTGCGTCACCCGCAGCCCGTCGCCGATCTTCATCAGCACGTCCTCGTCCGCGACCTCCAGCCCGTCGAACTCGAGCTCGCAGTGGCCGCCGTGCTCCTCCGGCCCCATGATCTCGATGCGCCGCACGATGCGCCAGCCGGGCTGGTCGCGGTGATAGAGGAACGCCGTGAGACCGTGGCGCGGATCGTCCGACGTGCGCGCCATCACGATGAAATGCTTCGCCTCGTCGGCCCCGGTGATGAACCACTTGCGGCCGTGGATCACCCATTTGTCGCCGCGCCGCGTCGCCCGCGTCTGGATCATGCTCGGATCGGAGCCGCCGCCCGGCGCGGGCTCGGTCATCGCGAAGGAGGATTTGACCTTGCCGTCGACGATCGGGCGCAGCCATTTTTCCTTCTGCGCCGGCGTACCGACCTTCGCGAGCAGATTCATGTTGCCGTCGTCGGGCGCCATGCAGTTGAAGCTCAACGGCCCGAACAGCGAGCGCGCCGCCTCCTCGTACATCACGGCCCAGGCGACGATCGGCAGCTCCATGCCGCCGAATTCTTTTGGCGACTGCGGCGCCCACAGGCCGGCCTTGCGCGCTTTCGCCTGCACGGGCGCGAGCCGGTCGAGCGGAATATTTTCGTGCTCGGAAAAATTCTTTGGATCGCTCTCGAGCGGCAGCACGTGCTCGTCGACGAAGGCGCGCACGCGCAGGCGCAGGTCCTCGATCTCGGGCGGCAGCGTGAAGTCGATCATGTGTCCATCCCCGGATTATCCTCGCAGCGCGACCATCTGGCCGCCGTCGACCACGATGGTAGCGCCCGCGATATAGCTTCCCGCATCCGCCACCAGCAGCAGCAGCGCGCCGTCGAGGTCGCCCTCGCGGCCGAAGCGGCCGACCGGGATATCGCGGGTGAGCTTCTTGCCCTCATCGCTCGAGAGATAGTCCCGATTCATTTCGGTGACGAACCAGCCCGGCGCGATCGCGTTGACGCGCACGCCCTTGAACGCAAGCTCCAGGCCGAGCGCCTTGGTGACCTGGATCACGCCCGCCTTCGCGGTCGCATAGGCGACCACGCCCTTGGAGACGCCGAAGCCGAGCACCGAGGCGATATTGACGATCGCGCCTTTCTTT
>WNFA01005455.1_pt1 | contig 10635 bp, 7 predicted proteins | sample 5400481 | NCBI WGS metagenome assembly WNFA01 (sample SAMN13153340, study PRJNA577476) | soil metagenome | isolation source: 120 cm saprolite under Douglas fir tree site 2 hole 1 replicate 2 | place: USA:California | collected 2015-04-18 | reverse complement strand
CGATCGCCAACCCGGGCGCGTGGAGCGGTTATGGCGATCGTATCTGGGGCCTCACCGCCTCGGACGGGCCGGGCGACGTGACTCTCACGATCGGCGGGCGCACCCGTCAGTTCCACGGCTACTGGGCGCGCGGGGCGTCTTTCACCGAGATCCCGGACGACGGCACGATCGCTCCCACCGCCGCGGGCGGCTCGGTTCCGTTCGCACCGGAGATCGCGATCCCGGCGCTCTGGGCGATGCGCGACACCTACGGCACCAACCTGTTTTCGACCTACGGCTTCCTCGATGCTTTCAACCCGACCTTAACCGGCAACGTCACGGTGCCCGCAGGACGGATCGACCCGCAACGTGGCTGGTTCGACGTCGATTATCTCGGGATCGACGAGGGACCGATGCTCGCCATGATCGAGAACTACCGAACGGGACTCGTGTGGCGCGTGATGCGGACCAATCGCTATATCGTGCGCGGGCTCTGCCAGGCGGGATTTACCGGGGGGTGGCTCCCGGCACCGTGCCCATGACGGACGTACGTGCCTGGGCCGCCCTCGTGGCCGTGCTCGGGGGTTGCCAGCCGCCCACCCGGAGTGGCAAGGCGACGGTGATTGAGTTCTGGGGTCTCGGGCGTGAAGGCGAAGTGGTGCAGGCGCTGATGCCCGAGTTCGAGCGCGAGCACCCGGGCGTCCACGTCAGGGTGCAGCAGATCCCCTGGACGGCGGCGCACGAGAAGCTCCTCACGGCCTTCGTCGGCCGCGCGACGCCCGACTTGGCACAAGTCGGCAACACCTGGGTTCCGGAGTTCGTCGCCTTGGACGCCCTGGTGCAGCTCGACTCACTTGTCGCGCGGTCCGAAGAGGTACACGCGTCGAGCTATTTCCCTGGCGTCTGGGCCACAAACGTGCTCGACAGCGCACTGTATGGCGTTCCGTGGTACGTAGACACACGGCTGATTTTTTATCGGAAGGATTTGCTGGCGCGCGCCGGGTTCCCCACCTTCCCGACCAGCTGGAGCGACTGGGTGGTCGCGATGCGCGCCGTCCAGGCGCAAACCGGGCCCGGGCGCTACCCCATCTACCTCGCCACCAACGAGTGGCCGCCTCCGACCATTCTGGGCCTGCAGGCGGGCTCCCCCATCTTGAAGGACGGCGGCCGCTACGGTGCCTTTAGCGACCCGCCGTTTCGACGCGCGTTCCAGTTCTACCTGAGCATGTATCGCGCCGGCTTCGCCCCGCCACTCGGGATCAACGAGGTCGGGAACATGTTCCAGGAGTTCGGCCGCGGCACGTTCGCCATGTGGATCACCGGCCCCTGGAACATCGGTGAGTTCCGCCGCCGGCTCCCGGCCCCGCTGCAGGACACCTGGGCCACGGCGCCCGTCCCGGGGCCCCAGGGCGCCGCGTCGGGCGTGTCGCTCGCCGGAGGCTCGAGTCTCGTGCTGTTCCGCGCGTCCCGGCACGCCGTGGCGGCCTGGCAACTGATGGAGTACCTGTCCCGCCCCGAGCAACAGCTGCGTTTCTACCGGCTGACGGGTGACCTTCCGGCGCGCACCGAAGCCTGGCACGACTCCACGCTTGCCCGAGATGCAGCGGCCCACGCGTTCTGGGAGCAGCTGCAACGCGTCGTGCCAACGCCCCAAGTCCCCGAGTGGGAGCTGATCGCGACCCGGCTGTTCGAGTACGCCGAGCAGGCGATCCGCGGCGGCGTGCCCGCCGACACCGCGCTCGCGCGGCTCGACGCCGAGGTGAACCGCATCCTCGAGCGGCGCCGCTGGCTGCTCGCGCGGGCACCGACGCGGCACGCCAGCGCCGGGCGCTGACGTGGCGACGGTCGAACGAGACAGCGCGCGCGCTGCCTGGCTCTTCTTGGCGCCGGCGCTTGTCGTAATCGGGGTGTTCTTCTTCGTGCCGGTGGTGGCGGCCTTCGCACTCTCGGTCACGGACTACGATCTGTATGCGATCGCGAAGCCCGCGAACGCCCAGTTCGTCGGGCTCGCCAACTACGCCCAGCTGATCCGCACGCCGCTGTTCTGGACGGCGCTGCGGAACACCTTCTACTTCGCGGGGGTCGGGGCGCCGCTCTCGATGCTCGTGGCGCTGGTAGCTGCCTTGCTCGTGAACGCGAAGCTCGTGCGTTTCAAGGGATTCTTTCGGGCCGCCTACTTCGCCCCCTTCGTCACCACGCTCGTGGCCGTGGCGATCGTGTGGAAGTACCTCTACCAGCCGCAATACGGTTTGATCAACGCCGCGCTCGCGAAGCTCGGCATCGGGCCGATCGACTGGCTCGGCGACCCGCACTGGGCGATGCCGGCGATCATCCTGCTCGCCGTGTGGCGGAACTTCGGCTACAACATGCTGATCTTCATCGCCGGCCTGCAGCGCATCCCGGCGCAGCTGTACGAGGCGGCGGAGCTCGATGGCGCGGGAGCGTGGGCGCGGTTCCGCCACATCACCCTGCCGCTGCTCGCGCCCACGTTCGTGTTCGTGGGCGTGATCACGGCCATCGGGTTCTTCCAGCTCTTCTCCGAGCCGTACGTGATGACGGGCGGCGGGCCCCTGAAGAGCACGCTCAGCATGGTGCTGTACATGTACGAGGAGGGGTTCCGCTGGTGGCGGCTCGGCTCGGCCGCGGCGATTGCGTTCGTCCTCTTCGCGGTGATCCTGGCGTGCACCGTGCTGCAGCTGCGGGTGCAGCGGGAGGCGCGGTGAGGCCTCGGCTCGCGCGGGCGCTCGTCTACGCCGCGCTCGGGCTCGGCGCGGCCCTGTCGCTCCTGCCGCTCCTATGGATGGTGTCCGCCTCGCTCATGCCCACGGGGGAGGCCAACACCGCGCCACCGCGCCTGTTCCCGAGTCAGGTGACGTTCGAGCACTACGCCGCGCTCTTCACGCGGCTCTCACTCGGCCGCTACTTCCTGAACAGCACGATCGTCGCGGTCTCGGCCACCCTCATCTCGCTGCTCTGCAACTCGATGGCGGGGTACGCGCTCGCGAAGCTGCGCTTCCGCGGCCGGGAGCCCGTGTACCGCCTGCTCCTCGCCGGGCTGGTCGTGCCGGCGCAGGTCGCGATGCTACCCTTGTTCCTCGAGCTCCGGGCGCTCGGGCTCGTGAACACGTACGTCGGGGCGTTCGTGCCCGCGATGGCCACGATCTTCGGGATTTTCCTGATTCGCCAGTACGCCCTGTCCATCCCCGACGACCTGCTCGACGCGGCGCGACTCGACGGCGCGGGCGAGTTCCGCCTGTACTGGTCCATCGTGCTGCCGACGATCCGCCCCATCCTCGCGACGCTCGCGCTGTTCACGTTCCTCTCGACCTGGAACGACTTCCTGTGGCCCCTGGTCGTCCTCTCAGACGACGCCAAGTACACGCTGCCGGTGGCGCTCGCCGGGCTCGTGGGCGAGCACGTCCAGGACACCGAGCTGATGATGGCCGGTTCGGTGCTCACCGTGCTGCCGGTGCTGCTGCTGTTCATCCTGCTGCAGCGCCACTACGTCGAGGGCATCATGGCGGGCAGCGCCAAGGGATGACGCCGCCGCTGCCGAGCGACTGGCGGCAGGCAAGTTCGGAACGTGCGCGGCCCCGGTGAGAGGGGTGATCGCCGCGCTGCCGCTCGAGCAGGTGCTCACGCCCAAGCCGCCGCCCGACCCCGAGCTCGTGCGACTGGCCCAACTATTGGCTCGCTGAGCGCTGCGCCGAAGGCGGGTGAGGGGGAGCCACGCCGTCGAACAGGGCCGCGCCGCCCGTGCGCACTACCTCGGCGTAGAACCGCGCGCTCGCCTTTGGGGTGCGGCCCTGCGTGTCGAAGTCCACGTGCACGATCCCGAACCGCTTCGAGTAGCCGAGGCTCCATTCGTAGTTATCGAGCAGCGACCAGGCGAAGTAGCCCCGCAGGTTGACGCCGCGGTGGATCGCCTCGAGCGCGGCCCGCAGGTGCCCCCGATAGTACTCGACCCGCGGCACGTCTTCCACACCGCCGTTCAGGACGTGCGGGGGATCGGGAAAGGCGGCACCGTTCTCGGTGACATAGAGCGGCAGCTCGCCCGCCCGCTCGCGCACCCAAAGCAATGTCTCAGTGAGACCGCTCGGGTGCACCTCCCACCCGGTTTCTGTGTAGACGCTTTGGGGCTGGTACACGGTGGCCGCGCGCAGTGGCAGCGCCGTGTCGTCCTGACGGGTCACGCCGCGCGTATAGTAGTTGATGCCCAGGAAATCGATCGGCTGACGGATCAGGCGCAGGTCGGCCTCGGGAACGTGGGGCCACGCGTCGCCGAAGATCGCTGCCAGTTCTTCGGGATAGCTCCCGAGGAGAACCGGCTCCAGGTACTGGCGATTCATGTAGGCGTCGGCGCGGCGCGCCGCGGCCACGTCGGCCGGTGCGTCCGACGCGGCGTGTTTGGGCTCGAGGTTCACGACCAAGCCGATCTGCCGCGTCCCCTCGGCGCGATAGGCCTGCACCGCAGCCCCATGGGCCCGCAACAGGTTGTGGGTGACGCGCGGCGCCTCGACCAGGCTCTTGTGCCCCGGCGCGAGCGCGCCGTGCAGGTAGCCCCCGTCCGCTACGACCCAGGGTTCGTTCAGGGTCGCCCACATCGGCACGCGGTCGCCGAGCGCGCGGAACACGACCTGGGCGTAGTCGGCGAACCAGTTGGCCACGTCCGGGTTGAGCCAGCCTCCTCGGTCGTCGAGCGCGGCGGGCAGATCCCAGTGGTACAGCGTCACCGCGGGCGCGATGCCGTGCGCCAACAGCGCGTCGACGAGGCGGTCGTAGAACGCCAGGCCGCGCGGGTTGACCGGGCCGGTGCCGGCAGGCAGAATCCGGCTCCAGGCGATGCTGAAGCGGTAGGCCGAGAGCCCCAGGTCGCGCATCAGCGCCACGTCGCTCGCGTAGCGGCGGTAGTGGTCGCACGCGACGTCGCCGGTGTCGCCGTTCCGGGTGCGCCCGGGCGTGTGCGAGAAGCGGTGCCAGATGCTCGGGCCCGCGCCGTCCGCGAGCGGGGACCCCTCGATCTGGTAGGCCGAGGTCGCCGTTCCCCACAGGAAGCCATCGGGGAAGCGCGTCGTCTCACTCATGCGAGCGGCAGGTCCAAGTGGCCAGTGTGACTCTCGCGGGCATCCGGAAAATATACCAAGAGGCGGGGCGTACCCGCGTCGCGGTGGATGGCCTCGACCTCGCCGTCACGGATGGGGAGTTGGTCGTGCTGGTGGGACCGTCCGGGTGTGGCAAGAGCACCACGCTGCGAATGATTGCGGGTCTGGAGTCGATTTCGGCCGGCGAGCTCAGGATCGGCGAGCGCGTCATGAACGACGTCCCGGCCAAAGACCGCAACATCGCCATGGTGTTCCAGAACTACGCCCTCTACCCCCATATGACCGCGTACGACAACCTGGCCTTCGGCTTGAAGCTGCGGGGCCTCGCGCGGCGCGAGATCGAGGCCCGGGTGCGCGAGGCGGCCGCATTCCTCGCCATCGAGGCGCTGCTCGACCGCAAGCCCCGCCACCTCTCGGGTGGGGAGCAGCAGCGCGTGGCGTTGGGACGCGCGCTGGTGCGCAAGCCCCAGGTCTTTCTGTTCGACGAGCCGCTTTCGAACCTGGACGCGAAGCTGCGCCTGCAGATGCGGCGCGAGATCTCACGGCTGCATCACGAGCTCCGCGCCACCATGCTCTACGTCACCCACGATCAGGCCGAGGCGATGACGCTGGGCGACCGTATCGTCGTGCTGCACGGCGGCCACGTGCAGCAGATCGACGCGCCGCTCGCACTGTATCGCTCACCCCGAAACACGTTCGTCGCGAGTTTCATCGGGAGTCCGGCGATGAACCTCCTGGAGGGCACGCTCGTCGAGGACGGGGAACTCGTGTTCCGGGCTCGAGGAGACGCGTTCTCGCTGCGTCTCCCCGGGTATCGGCAGCGGGCGCTGGCGGCCCGCGCGGGCCGGGCCGTCGTGCTCGGGATCCGGCCCGAGGACGTGCACGCGGGCGACACCGCTCCCGCCACGCGCGTGCGCATGCGGCTCGACCTCGTGGAGCCACTCGGGCAGGAGCTCCTGGTGAGCGCGCGCGCCGGCGACCACGAGGTGACAGCCCGGCTCGCCTCAGCCGCCGCCCCGGGCGCGCCCCTCGCCCCCGGTCAGGAGATCAGCTTCGACTTCGACACCGAGGCGCTGCACTTCTTCGACCCGGAGACGCGCGAGCGGATCCCCTAGAAGGGCTCAGCGTCCCGTTGCGGGGGACGGGAGCCGCAGCTCTACGGCCCGCGCCCGCACCGCCGGCGCGCCGGCCGAGCGGAGCGCCGTGTTCACCGCGGGCAGATCGCGCGCGAGCGTCTGCCGGAGCGCGACGAGCTGCTTTCCAATCTCCGGGGCAAACAGCCGGAACACCTCGTACATCTGCGCCGTGGGGCGCGCGTCGATGCCGCTCGCCGCGAAGACCAAGCCGCTCAGCCGCTCGGTCGGGCCGGGCGGATACACGAGCGCGTCCTCGTCCGCCTGGCTCCGCACCTGGTACAAGCCGTCTTCGATGGCATCGAGCTTCTTGATCAAGCCCTTCGCGGCATCGGCGGCGCCGGGCGTCTGTCCCGCGGCGTCGCCGAGTTGCGCGCGCACGTTGCGGATTGTGATGATCGCGGTGGTCGCGGCGTTCACCGTGTCGCGCACCTGCTTCAGAAACGCGAACTGAGCCTGGAGGTCCGCCGGCGTCACCTTGGAGCGCGGATCGAGCTTCAGTCGGAACGGTTGCGTCGCAGACCTCCCGCCTGCCCTGAGCCGCACCCGGTAGGTAGCGGGCAGCGCCGGCGGGCCGTCGATCGCGATGCCGTTGAGCCCCCAGAACGCGCGCGCCGGTGGGTACTTCATGTTCCAGGCGAACATGTTGAGGCCTTGCTTGTTGGGGGCCCGGGGGTCGGCGGCCGGGCGCCGCGGCCACGGCTTGTCCTCGTCCTTCAGCGTGTCGGCGAACAGCACGCCGAGGATGCTGTCGACCTTGGTCGAGTCGGTGATCCCCGCCTGCTTCAAGCTGTCGGTCCGGGCCTTTTTCAGGGCATCGACCTTGACGCTGTCCGCCGCGGTGATCGAGTCCGGGCGGCTCGAGAAGCTCCGGATCACGCGCCCGCGGCCGTCGAGAATGTCGAGGGCGACGCGCTTGTCCTTGTCCTTGAGCCAGTAGTAGATCATCGCGCCCGCGGGCGGGTTCTTCCCCACCGGATGGGCCTCGTTCGGGGGGAACTGAAACCCGCCGCTCCAGTCCACGCGATAGGCATCCCGCGGCTTGTAGAGGTGGGCGGCTTCGCGCGGTGTGGCCTTCGCGAGCTGGCGCAGCGGGGAGATGTCGTCGAGGATCCAGAAGGAGCGCCCGTGGGTCGCAGCGATCAGGTCCTCGTCCTTGATCTTCAGGTCGTGCACCGGCACGATCGGCAGGTTGCGCCGCAGCGACTGCCAGTGCGCGCCGTCGTCGAACGAGACCCACGCGCCGCGCTCGGTGCCGGCGAACAAGAGCCCCCGGCGCACCGGATCTTCGCGCACCACGCGGACGAACTCGGTGGCCGGAATGCCGTTCACGATCTTCGTCCACGTGCGCCCGTAGTCGGTCGTCTTCCAGATGTAGGGGGCCGGGTCCTCGAGCTGATAGCGGTTGGCCGCTACGTACGCTGTGCCCGGGGCGTAGTGCGACGCTTCGATGATCGAGACCCGGGTGAAGTCGCCCAAGTCCTTGGGCGTCACATTGGTCCACTTCTTCCCGCCGTCGCGCGTGAGATAGATCAGCCCGTCGTCCGACCCCGTCCAGAGCAGCCCCTTCACCCGGGGCGACTCGGCGATCGCGAAGATCGTGGCATAGTACTCGGCCGTGGTCTGGTCCAACGTGATCGGGCCCCCTGACGGACCGAGCGTCGCCGGGTCGTGGCGCGTGAGGTCGGGCGAGACGATGGTCCAGCTCTGCCCCTCGTTCACCGTCTTGAACAGCTGGTTGCCGCCCATGTAGAGCACGCGGGGATCGTGCGGCGAGATCAAAAGCGGCGCCGTCCACTGGAAGCGGTACTTCTCCGCGCCGGCCGGGTGGCCGTCCGGGCTATCGGGCCAGGGACTGATGAGCCGGAAGATGCCGGTCTTGTGGTCCAGTCGTCCGAGGAAGCCGGAATTGTCGCCGCCGTAGGTGATGTCGGGGTTGTCGGGTCGCGCCACGATATAGCCCGACTCACCGGACACGTCGTACCACTGGCCGCGGTCGATCCCGGCGGACCAGCGGCTCGGTCCGCACACGCCGGAGTTGTCCTGTTGGGCGCCGCACACGCGGTAGGGAAAATGGTTGGTGGTCTCGACGTGGTAGAACTGTGCGGTCGCCACGTCCTGGTCGGTCCAGGTCTTGCCGCCGTTGAACGACACGTTGGGGCCGCCGTCGTTGGCCTCGATCAGACGGGCGGCGTCGTTGGGCGCGATCCACACGTCGTGGTTGTCGCCGTGGGGATCGATGACGTGTCTGAACGTCGTGCCGGCGTCGGTCGACTTGTAGAGGTTCGTGTTCACGGCCCACACGGTGTTCGAGTCCTTCGGGTCGGCGAACACCTTGCTGTAGTACCAGGCCCGCTCGCGCAGCTTATGGTCCGCGTTGACGCGCTTCCACGTCGAGCCGCTGTCGTCAGAGCGGTATACGCCACCCGAATCCGCCTCGATCAACGCCCACACCCGGGCCGGCTTCGCGGGCGAGACCGCGATCCCGATGTTCCCCCACAGCCCAGTCGGGAGCCCCGGGTTCTTCGTCACCTCGGTCCAGTGCTCCCCCGCGTCGCTCGACTTGAACAGCCCGCCCCCCGCGCCGCCCGACACCAGGGTCCAGGGGCGCCGCACCACCTGCCAGAGTCCGGCGTAGAGCACGTCCGGGTTCCCGGGATCGAGCGCCAGGTCCGCCGCGCCCGTCGAGTCGTTGCGGAACAGCGCCTTGCTCCACGTCTTGCCGCCGTCCGTCGTCTTGTAAACGCCGCGTTCGGGATTGGGGCCGAAGGCGTGGCCCTGCGCGGCGACGTACACAACGTCCGGGTTCTTGGGGTGCACGCGCACGCGCGCGATGTGCTGGGTCTCGGCAAGGCCGAGGAACGTCCAAGTCTTGCCGCCGTCCGTCGTCTTCCAGACCCCGTCGCCGTGCGACACGTTGCCGCGGATCGGGAACTCGCCGGTGCCGACGTACACGATGTCGGGGTTCGATTCCGAGACGCCGATCGCGCCGATGGTGCCACCGAAGTACTTGTCGGTGACGGGCAGCCAGGTGTTGCCGCCGTCCGTGGTCTTGAAGACGCCGCCGCCTACCGTGCCGAACCAATACTCGTTGGGACGCGCCGCGGAACCCGCGACCGCGACGCTGCGGCCGCCGCGGAAGATCCCGATCTCGCGCCACGTGAGGGCGGCGAAGACGGTGGAGTCGTAGGCCTGCGCCGGGGCTGAGCGCAACGGCAGCACGCCCAGCGTGGCGGCGGCGAGAACCAGTGTGCGAACGAACACGGGGTGCAACCTCCGAAGCGGTAGGGTGACGAGGCGGCGAACTATGGCTTCTGCATGCCCGGGATGATCGGCATTTCCTGCGGCGTCTCGGTGATCGAGGACTTGGCGTCCGATCCGTGGCCCGTGAGCACGAGGGTGCCCTTTTTCCCGACCGCCTTCACCAGGCCGAAGGGAATGTCTTTCGCGAGCCAGGCGTCGCCGCCGTCGGCGCTCGTGACGTGGATGGCGGGAATCGAGCCCGCGGGAACGGCGACGGTCTCGGGCCCCACGACGCGGCCCGTCGCGCACTCGCGCGCGAACTCCATCGCCATGTTGTCCTGCGCCATGTGCGAGCCCATCATCCCGAGCATCTGCGGCGACATCTTCATCGCCGGCTGGCTGCCGACCTTCACGATCATGCCGTGGATCGAGGTGGCCCGCGCACCGGGGCCGGGGACGAGCATCTGCATGATGCCGTTACGGGCGGGATCTTTGGCAGAGCTGCCAGCGATCTCGAACCAGTAGAGGGTGGTGTCGCCGCGCCGCTCCGACCCGACGATCGCGAACTTGAGCTTCGAGCCGTCGGCCTGGCCACCGCTGACATCGTAGCTGGCCCACTGGCCGATCTTGGCTTCGCTGGCGGCGCGGCATAACTCCGCCGGCCCCGCCGGGCCCGTCGGCGCCTGGGCGGCTAGCGCCGAGCCACCGAACGCCAGCGCCATGAAGAGCTGACCGGTCTTCAGCATGGAACAGCCTCCGAACGGAAAAAGGAGACCGGGAAAGATAGCGCGAATCGGGCGCTGCACGAGGGACGAAGAACGGGACGCGCCGGGGTTTCCCCGTCTCGGCGCCCGGGCTTTCTTTCCGCGGTGCCCTTGCCCGGATCGAGCGTGCCGCGCGTCGCTCTCGCGACGTACCGGGAGCTGCCACGGTTGAATGAGGACGACCGCTTGCTCCAGAGCGCACTCGGTGCGCTCGGGATCGATGCGGCGCCCGCCGTGTGGGACTCAAGCGAAGAGTGCTGGGGCGACTATCAGGGCGTTCTGGTGCGCTCGTGCTGGGATTACCACCGCCGCCTGGAAGAGTTCCTGGCCTGGCTCGCAGCGGTTGAGCGGGCCGGCGCGGCCGTATGGAACCCCGTTCCCCTGCAGCGCTGGAACGCCCATAAGCGCTACCTC
>WNFA01005453.1_pt1 | contig 10635 bp, 9 predicted proteins | sample 5400481 | NCBI WGS metagenome assembly WNFA01 (sample SAMN13153340, study PRJNA577476) | soil metagenome | isolation source: 120 cm saprolite under Douglas fir tree site 2 hole 1 replicate 2 | place: USA:California | collected 2015-04-18 | reverse complement strand
TTGAGCCAAGGCGGGTGTTTCGAAAAGAAATGGCGTATGCCCCAGCGCGCAGTTGAACACCCGGCCTTCACCATAGCTCTTGATCCAAGCCATTCCGTAATCCTTATCAGGACGCACGTGCCATTGGCTCAGGTCCGTTTTCTGGGCATCGATACTGATAAGAACGTGCAGCTTCTCGCGCGAGTAAGGTCCCGTGGGCAGAAAATGATAAAACTCATCTGTCCAGGAGAAAGCTTTCCCGCCTAACCCGGCAGTAAGCGGGCTGGAGGCGAAATGCGTTGTCAGGGGACTATCCGGATCGTCGATCTTTAGCGTGGTCGTTTCGACACGATGAGGGCCGCTTTGGGCTCCGATCAGTTCTCCAAACTCCGGTATGTCCATTGAAGCATAGCTTGTGCCGTGAAGGCCGGCGACGCCCCCACCCTGCCGCACAAAGCGGATCAATCCGTCCAGGACCGCCGGGTCGGAGAAGACCTCGCCAACGATGCTATTCAGGAATACGGCATCATATTTAAGAATATTGGGATATTTCAGGTTATTCAGGTCATTGCTGAAGATCGGCTGGTAAGCTCCGGTATTCTCAGCCATTTTCTGAATAGCGAAATTGGCATTGGCGACTGTGTCGTGATAGTAGCCTCCCGCCGGGGATAGGTCCACAACCAGGAGCTTTCTCGGCGCTCGCGGAGTTACAGCCGCCTTGCGCGGGAGCGCCGCTTCAATCTTCTGCTTGACCTCAGCTGGAATGCGGTCCGCGCTGGTAGGCGGGATAAGAGCCGCATCCTGTTCGATACGGTAACCCATGGCAGGGCGGGCGATGTTTTCAAAATCTATTGCCGCTTGCCATAGATCGGCAAAGCTACCGCCGGAAACTCCCGCTTGCGGCTCCGTTCCTACAACGATTTGCCATGGATTTACGTCCAACGCGATGAACAAGGGCTTGGTCCCTCCATAAGGGCGGCTGCAATTGACACATGCGTTGGGCTGTTCCTGAGGCGGCGGTTCCCGCTCGGCTACTTGCAAGAGAAAGCGCTGCAGATCGGCCGTTCCCGTACCCAATCGAACCTCGTGTGCATTGGTTCCGAGCCGGCTGCGGTCGCGAAGCCGCACGGCCATCAATCGGTCTTGTATCGTGGCCAGTCCGTCGACAGGCCTTATCCCATGCTCCATCCACTGACCGAGATTCGCGCTCACTCCGATATGCGGGCTGAGCCCATGAATCGAGGTCATCAGGTCTTTCGGATCGTCCTGACTTTCGATCGCTACATTGATTCCGCTTTTGCCGGCGAGACTGTCCAGTTCGGGCAGCGATGAGGGCATTGCACTGGTAATGATTGTCTCGGCACCCAATTCCTTTGCAAATGCGAATAGCTTTTGACGCCATGCTTCATCGGAGGGGATTGTGTCGACCCGATACGCGGTCATTTTGAGCCCAAGAGAATCGAGTTGCCGCTTAACAAAATCGACGTCCTCGGGGGAAAGATGAAAATCCAGCTTCTTGCTGATTTGCGGGCTCACCTCTTGACTGTTGTCTCCGCCGATATTGGCCAGGCCCAGGGCATCGGTCAACACCGCCGATTCCGAGAAGGTCAGCGTGGGAAAAACGTTCCCGAATATCCCCACATGCCAGCCCAACAACCCATCGACCGCAGTGCGGATCTCGCCGGTTGTCGGTCTCACCGACTGAGATCCTCGATGATTCGCCGGAGCCGGGGAAGCCCCACTCGCGATTTGGGATGATGTAATCGCCACAGCCGCAGCAAGAACGACCACTACGCGCATACCCTTCTTCATGCTGATACCCCATCCAATCTCGAACTTCTCATCGCTGAGTGCCCGAACACAGTGTCGTAAGTCCTGGCCGAAGGACCCGGCCCATGTCATTTCATAATCCATCCGCCATCTACATGGATGGATTGCCCAGTCACATAGCTCGATTGGTCAGAGGCGAAGAATGCGACCACGTTGCCGATATCGCGAGGCTCTCCCGCCCGGCCTGCAGAGATCTGCGCCACAATGCTGGACAAGATATTGGAGTCCTTTAATATCCACGCCGTCATATGCGTAGCGATGAAGCCCGGATGAACGCAGTTCACGCGTATCCCGAATGGCATCATTTCGGCCGATGTGTTTCGCGTAAGGGCCTCAATGGCAAGCTTGGAGGGAGCGTAATGCGTTCGTCCGGGTAAAATCTTTGCGGACTGGATTGAGCCGATGTTCACAATGTTGCCTTTACGCCCATCGGAGATAACGCGCCGGCAGAAAATCTGCGAGCAAAGCCATGGCCCGCGCAGATTTACGTTGGTAACCCGCTCCCACTGCTGATCGGTCATCTCAACCAGAGGCACGATCGTCTCGATGCCGGCATTATTCACCAGAATGTCGATATGGCCGAACTCGCTCCAAACCTTCTCGAACATCGATTCCACTGCGGTGCGATCTGAGACGTCGGCCTGGGCCGAGATCGCTCGGCGTCCCTTGGACCGAATCAATTCAACGACAGATGAGGCTCCTTCCGGAGTAATCTCAATATCGTTGACTGCAACGTCTGCCCCCTGCTCCGCAAACACCTCGGCAATCCCGCGGCCGATTCCCCGGCCGGCCCCCGTGACCAAAGCTATCTTGCCTGCAAGGTTCATCTATTACCCCTCCTTCCCTCGGTGCGTTACTGGCTGCCCGCCGGCTGCGGCAGGGCAAACACGTAGTAACCTTGCGCGCCCGGCTTGCCTGGGTTGTATGACACCGATTCTGTCTCGTCGCCCACCGTGGCATAGAAGGCGATATACTCGCGGCCGCCAACTTCGTAGACGGCAGGAATTCCATCGGGCATGGCGTTGATTTGCGTCTCCCACAGCGTCTTCCCAGTATCCTTGTCCAGGGCGCGGATCGTTCGATCCGGACCGCACGCTATAAACAGGAGCCCGCCGGCTGTGACCACCGGTCCGTTTCTCATCAAAGCAGCGCTTCCAGTATCTGTGATTCCTTTTGCAGCCAGACCAGGTGTTGTCCCGATCGGCCTGCGCCATAGAACCGTACCCTTATTCAGGTCGTAGGCGACCAGTGACGACCAGGGGGGGCTGAACGCAGGAAGGCCATTCACTGCGCGGAAGATATTGCCAAATGGGCCGTAGAAGCGCTTCTGACCCGGAGGAGCGGCAATATGCGATGACTCCGAGGCTTCACTTGCCTCGCCGAGATCTGGATTCTTGAGATAGGCCGCCAGAAAACTAATATCCTGCGGTGACAATGCGGTTTCCGGGAATGCCGGCATCTCTCCTTTTCCGGCTCGGACCCTAGCCATGAAATGAGAGAAATCCATCTCCTTGGGAAACGGAATGCGCGCCCGGTTCGGTCCGTGGCAGGCAACGCAGTTCTGCATGTACCGGGCATAACCAAGCTGCTCGTCCGTTCCGCTGGTCGTGCTCAACCGATGCGACGGAACTGTCTCGGTTAGGCTGTGGATCGTCGGCTCATCGTACGTCTTCACATACATCACGCCAGTCGAGGGGTCCGCCGCGGTGCTGCCTTGGTTGGCCCCGCCGTTTTCCCCTGGCACGGCGATCTGATCGCGATTGTAAGCAGGGGGAGTAAAGATGCCTTCGTTGCGTGCATTCACAAGAATGTTACGGATGCGCTCCCTCTCTTGTGGGTCCAGATATGGATTGATGTCGTCCAGTGTGAACTTTTGACGGGCGAACGGCGGAGGCGCGGTCGGGAACAGCTGAGTCGGCCAGGATGCCTCGCCCGGCATATCGGACTGCGGAACGGGCCGCTCTTCAACCGGCCATAAAGGTTCACCCGTCACCCTGTCCAGAACATACAGAAAGCCGAATTTTGTGGCTTGGGCAACCAGATCAACCTTCTTGCCTCCGTGCAGCACAGTGAGAAGTACGGGAGCCGCTGCGGGATCGTAATCCCAAAGATCGTGATGGATAAACTGGAAATACCACAGCCGCTTGCCCGTTCGTGCGTCGAGCGCCAGTAAGCAATCGCCATAGAGATTAGCGCCGTTGCGGTCAGCGCCGTATAAGTCATAAGTAGGAGAACCCAAGGGGAAATAGACAATTCCGCGCTTCTCATCCAGCGACATTCCACCCCAGTCGTTGTTTCCACCAACGTACTTCCATGCGTTCGGAGGGAACGTGTCATATCCAAACTCACCAGGATGCGGAACCGTATGAAATATCCATGCCATTTTCCCAGTCTTAACATCGTAGGCGCGCAAATCTCCCGGAGGAGAGCCATACATTTCTCCAGGCGCGGAGCCCAGGATGATCAGATTCTCAAAGACCCGCCCTGGTGTGCCACTTTGAACCCCCTGGGCGAACTCTGAGCGCTCCCGGCCGAGCCCTTCCCGCAGATCCACCTTGCCGTCGTCGCCGAATGATCGGATAATTTCCCCGGTGTTCATGTTAAGTTCCTGGAGATAGCCGTCCACGGCAAACATGAGCCGGCGGTCCTTACCATCCGTTGAAATCCAGCGGTTAAAGCCGCGATTCGTAGGCTGTCCGCCTTCTACCGGGTGAGCCCAGAGTTGCTTGCCGGTGGCGCCGTCCAGGGCGTAGATACCATCGTCCTTTCCTACCACATACATCACACCATCGATAACCAATGGATTGAACGAGAACCTGCCGACGGGCCCAGGGGCGGGGACAAACCACGCCTGCCTAAGCCCGGTTACATTGTTCTTGTCGATCTGATTAATGGACGAGTAGCTCATGGAATCGGGCGATCCACCATAGTCGCTCCAGGAGGAATAGGGTTCGCTGCTGGTCCGGGCTGAAGTCTGCCGGGGGATGAAAACGAATATCAACGAAAGGCATCCCGCGACTGCGAGGAGGCAAACCAACCAACGGTTGTATCTAGTATCCATGAATAGCTTCGTCTCTTAGTTATACGGACTGGGTTCTAAGGACCGGCTAGGTACGGAACTTATAACCCAGTTTTTGGAGATATGCCTTGGTCGTCTTCACGGTCTCAAGCGGGCTCATCGGACCGTCTTTCAACGAGGGATCCAGTTCGACCATCACATCGGGATTCTGGCCTGCGCCCTCCACCATCTCGAGGATTGCTGGAATGTCGACCGTGCCCATACCCAGCGGACAATAGCCTGAGTAGTACTGCCATCCCTTGTAATCCTTCAAATGCATATGCGTAACCAGTGGCAGAAAGTCCTTAACCACTTGCGCAGCGTCCGCGCCCCCCTTTTGCAGCTGCCCCACATCCGGAGCGAATTTAAGATTCTTGGTGTTGACCGCTCCCATGACGGCATAGACTTCGTCTCGAGACTCGATGCAGGTTCCGGTATGCTGATGAAGTCCTGTCTTGAACCCCATATCTGTTACCGCCGCAGCGTAGTCGTTCAAGGCAGAAACTATGTTGGCGCGGTGTTCCTGGAAGTTATACGTCTCACGCGTTACACCATTGGGCGCCAGGACAATATAGGTTCCGTGATATTTCTGCACCACTTTGCACAGCTTAGTTATTCGAGCGATCTCATCTTTTCTCTGGGAAGGGTCGACGAGATTGCCGGTGACATATGCGGACCGAAGCGGAACCCCATACTTTGCGATGAGGGGGGCCAGCAAGCCTCTTTGATCCCAGTTATCCAGCACTTCAGGAAACGTCTCAAAGGACCAAAAGCCCTGCGCTGAAATATCCGTGAGGGCGGGCTCCAAGGTGGTGTCGTCCTGCCCGCTCTTCGGCGGAAATGTAGCCCACGTGATACAGGTATGGCCAATTTTGAGTTTTCTAGTGGGCGTCTTCTTGGCAAACGCGGGCTCCAGATCGGAAATTGCCATCGTGCCCAAACCAAATGCGAGGGTTTTCAGAAAACTGCGCCGCTCTTGTATTGGGTTCATGGTTGGCTCCTTGATCTCCCGCTTCATCGTGCCCTGATCTTAGGAGGCTTGGTTGGTCTAAAGCCTGCATAAGGTTTGAGTGGAACCAGTAACATCTCGTTCATACCAGCCTGGGCAAACGGGAATGTAGCCCACATTTCGCGAACCTGCTCTTCGCCACCTGCCTCCCATAACAAGCACGCGCCGGGCATATCCAGGCGGTGCCAGATCTGGCGAATAAATCCTTCTGAGTACAGCTCGCGGGCACGTTCCATCTCCTGTTCTGCCAAGTTCGCGTAATCAGCCTCCGCGAATCCTTTCCAGCGTTGCGATATGGATAGAAACTGCATCTCTGCCTCTGACCTCTTGCGCTAATCCTCGAGAATAGCGACCGCTCGGACCGGAGCACCGGTGGTATTGACCCACTTGACAGGGAACAGGCTCAATTTGAACCCGTGGCCCGGGAGCTGATCGAGATTAGTCAGGTTCTCCAGGTGGTAGTACTCGCGCGTCTTCATGACGCAATGCGCTTCCCAGAACTTCTTGCGCTCGAACATCGCCCAAATCGGCGGATCGAAGGTAACCGCGTCGATCCCCGTCATCTTGATACCCTGGTCAAGCAGCCAGTTGGTCGATTCCCCCGTCATCCCGACGTGATCCGTAAGATATTTCTCGCTGTCCTGAATCTTCCCCGCGCCGGTGTGGATTAATACGATATCCAAAGGTTTGAGCGTGTATTTGATCTTGGCCAGCGCGTCTTTCATGTCCTGGACACTGATACCCGCGCCTTTAGGAAGATGACGGAAGTCCAAACACACGCCCTCCCCATAGCAATATTCGAGCGGAACAGCCTCAGGCCCTGGGGCGTTTTCGCGCATGTGACGCAGCGAATCCATGTGGGTGCCGATATGATCACCGATCACCACCAGGTAGTGCGCCGTAAGCGAATCGACACCGTACTTAGTCGCTCCGATGCGCTCGGCAAAACCCTGCCAGGTTTCGAACATGACCAGGGCCGGGCGCACGACACGCGGAAACGTTATCATTTCGTTGTGTACCGGCATGCTTAGATCGATGAGTGTGCGAGCCATGGAGCCATGTCCCCTTTACTTCTTGCGTCTTCTACTGCGTTGCAGTAATGCCACCGTCCAGGTAGAGCACCTGTCCGGTGATGAAATTCGATGCCGGCGATACCAAAAAGAGCACCGCGCCCATAACGTCCTCTGGTTCACCAATTCGTCCTAGTGGTATTCGTGAGATGAGACTTGAATAGAACGCAGTGTCTGCCAACATCGGCGCTACCTGCTCGGTCCGGATGAAGGTGGGGGCGACGACGTTCACATTGATTCCGTTAGGTGCCCACTCGGCCGACAATTGCCTGCACAAAGTAATCAAGCCGCCTTTAGCCGCACAGTAAGCCGCATATCCGCGTCCACGCAGGGCGAGAAGCGAGCGCACCGAGCCAAGGTGGACCTGTTTACCGCCGTTTCCTTGCCGAATCATATGGCGGGCCGCTGCCTGTGCCTGGAACATGGCGCTCTTGAGGTTGACGTTGTAGACGTGGTCGAACATCGCTTCGGTGACTTCTTCTGCCTTTTCCTCCCGGTTCAGACCGATGCAGTTCACGAGAATATCCAGACGGCCGAAGTGGTCGGCGACTTCGTCTACCATCCTCTGTGTTTCAGAGACCGAAACAGCTTCGAACGCAGTTGCCCATGCATCGTGGCCTTCTGCCTTCAGCGATTCGGCGAAAGCAGCGGCTCTTGCACGCTCGTGCCCGCTGATGGCAACTTTCGCTCCCGAAGATGCCAGGCCTCGGCTCACCGCTTCCCCGATACCCCCGTAGCCACCTGTGACCAGGGCCACCTTGCCATCGAATCTAAAAAGCTTTTCTATAGCGACCATGGATGAGTACTGTCCTCATTTTCCAAAACGACAACCGCCGCGCGATCTAGCCATGAGTCAACTTAGTTGAGATCTTCCGACGCCCGATCGAGCCTCATCGGGTCGTTCGGGTGCGAAGCCAGAGGGTGAACGGTAATCGTCAGATACCGAAACAGGGGCAGGGAAGACAAAGCATCGTGCAGCCGATCCGCATCGTCAGCCCTCCAGATACCCCAGTTCTCTCGCCGCCCCGGCACTCGCCAAAGACGGAGGAGGATTCCCTCTTTCGCTAACTCGCGGCTCCGTGCCGCCTCTTGTTCTCGCAACTGTTTTTCTCTTTCATCGCCGCCTTCTATGCGGGCGACTTCCATGTGCACTAGAAAGTCCATCGATGATGATCTCTTCGGAAAGCCAGTATTTTCGTCACCTGACCGCGAGCAAACGCCGAACTTCGTCGATAACCTTCGCGGCCGTGGGAAGAAGTGTACGCTGCAGAAGTGGGGAGGCGGGGATTCTCTTATCGGGAGTTGCGACCCTGGCGATCTTGAGAGCCATCTCGTTGCCCAGGAACTCGTGGAGCCGCGCGACGATTTCCGCGCCGAATCCACCGGTCCGATTGGCTTCGTGCAGTACGATCACATTACCCGAAGCGCCTCTGACAGCCGCTTGCAGTCCATCATTGTCCAGGGGGCAGAGCCAGCGAAGATCGAGCACGCCTACGTCCACTCCGCCTTCCGCCAGTTGCCTGGCTGCCTCTAAGGCAATCAGCAGCGTAGTTCCCCAGGTAACAATCACCGCGTCACGTCCGGGCTTATGTAATCGTGATCTTCCAATAGGCTCGATTGCGTCCGTGAACTCCACGTCCCCCTTCGTTTGGTACAGCCCCCTGGCTTCATAGATCACGCAGGGATCGGGAGAAGCTGTGGCGCTGCGTAATAGACTGTAAGCATCCTGCGGCGTTGCAGGAATCGCGATCCGCAATCCAGGAATATGGGCAAGCAGCGCTTCGAGGCATTGGGAATGCTGGGCACACGAACCGGGCGTCGCGCCCTGTTGGGTCCGGACAACAATCGGCGCACCCGACCTGCCGCCCGTGATGTAGCGAACGTTAGCAGCCTGGTTGACGATCTGGTCAAGGGCCACCAACATGAAGTCGCCCCACATGATCTCCACGATGGGTTTCATCCCCATCAATGCCGCGCCCACCGCCGAACCGAGAATTGCGCTTTCGGATATGGGCGTGTCGAAGACCCGATCCGCACCAAAAGTCTTTTGCAGACCCCGCGAAGCGCCGAAGATGCCCCCCGCCTTGCCCACGTCTTCGCCATACACCAGGACTTCCGGACGAGTCGCCAGTTCGCGAGACAAAGCTTCATTGACAGCCTGGATGTAACTTACTGTTTTTGTCTGCGGTATCTCGGAAGCGGCGGTGGAGGCTGGCTGGGTAGGTGCTTCGCACCACACGTGCCGGCCAGCAGCGGCTGGATCCGGAGGCGGAGAGCTGAGTACGATCCTTTGAACCTCGTCCAGCTCGGACTTGACACTAACCTCAAGTTCACGAAAGGCATCGGGTGTAAGCACACCGGCTGCAATCAGCTTGCTGGAGAAAGTGCTGATAGGATCTCGAGCGCGCGCCTGATCACGATCTTCTTTGGGACGGTAGTGCTCGATGTCACGATTGTAATGACCCCACAAGCGCGGCACACGGCATTCAATCAATACCGGTCCCCGCCCTTCTCGGGCACGATTGGCTGCCTGCCGGATAGTGTCGCGGACGATGAGCGGGTCTGAACCATCAATCGTGAACCCTGGGATTCCGTAGCCGCTCGCTCTCTGGGCAATCCTTTCCACTTTGACGGTGAGTGAAGTCGGTGTTAGTTCTGACCAGCCGTTGTTCTCACAGATAATGAGCACGGGCAGACTACGAGCGGCTGCGAATGCGAGCCCCTCGTGGGTCGCGCCCTGGTTGAACGCTCCGTCTCCAATAGAGACGACAACCACTTTGCCATTGCCTGTCGCAACGTTCGCCATCGCCACGCCACAGGCAACCGGAACTCCGGCTCCGACGATCGAATTCTCACCAATGAAGCGCCGCTCGGGCGCCATCATGTAGGCGGACCCACCGCGGCCGCCGTTCACGCCGATGCTGCGCTGGCAAATCTCTCCGAAGACTTCCGTTAGCGAGAGGCCAGAAGCTAACGCCCATCCGTGCCCTCGATAAGTTGCGATAATCTGGTCAGCCTCTGCGAGCCCGGCAAGGGCTCCTACCGGAACGGCTTCCTGGCCAGCGCACAAATGCGCTGAGCCGATCACTTCGGGAGGGGTTGCCGTGCTCAAATCGAGAGATCTCTGCTCGAGCTCTCTGATGCGCATCATTTCCCGCAGCAGCGTGACAGAAGTAGCCCTGTCCTTCTCATCTACACCCACAAGAATGCCCGGGACGGAAGTAGTCATCGTAGCTTGCACCCTAGTATCTGAGCCTTCTTTACTCTTCGTCAGCGAAAGGAATTGGAGAGATGAAGTGCCACATTCCTCCTGGGACTTTCTGCACAACCGGCCCTTAGACAAAACATCGCATCAGGGCCTTGGGGAGTAGCCCTGATGCGATGCTTCTGCAAAAAACATTGCCCTTGGCCCGTTTCGGCAACCGGTTAGAACTCAACTCTCAGACTGAACTGAATCTGCCTGGGAGTAGCTCCGCTGGCGAGGCCACTAACTACTCCGAAGTTGCCCCCCCCAAAGGTTGTCCCTGGCAGGCCATAGTTTTGAATGTTCAATACGTTGAAGAACTCCGCTCGGAATTGCATATTGAGCTTTTCTACGATAGGGATATTCTTCATGAGTGAGAAGTCAAAATTGTCGTATGGTGTACTAGCGATGATGCCTCGCCCGGAGTTGCCGTACTGGTTGACCG
>WNFA01013641.1_pt1 | contig 10636 bp, 8 predicted proteins | sample 5400481 | NCBI WGS metagenome assembly WNFA01 (sample SAMN13153340, study PRJNA577476) | soil metagenome | isolation source: 120 cm saprolite under Douglas fir tree site 2 hole 1 replicate 2 | place: USA:California | collected 2015-04-18 | reverse complement strand
CCTTCGCAGTCCGCATGCGGTGACCACCTACAAACGAGGGGGCCAAGCTGCTCCATCCATCCTGGAAATTGACGTCGACACAGTTTTCGACGCCGTTTGCCGGCAGGTTGAGGTTCGCCGATGAGCGTGGCCGGTAATTTTTTTGTGCGCTGGCGCGTAAGGCTGGGTTATCCGCTAGCGGTAGCGGTACTCTATTTTTCCCGGCCCACACCTCCCAGCATCTTGCTGGGCGCGCTGACGGGCATCCTTGGTCTGGGGGTACGTGCGTACGCAGCCGGCTGTCTACACAAGCAGGAAGTCCTCACTATCGCGGGCCCCTACGCTCACACCAGAAATCCGCTCTATCTCGGCAGCGCCATCCTGGCTCTTGGGGCTGGAATTGCAACCAGCTCGTGGATCTCTGCCTTAATCCTTATTGTTTACTTCGCGGTTTTTTATTCCATCGTGATGCAGCGGGAAGCGAAGGAGCTCCAGCTGCGCCACGGTGCATCCTTCGAAGATTACGCACGCGTGGCAGGCCGCCGTCGGTTTCTTATTTCTTCTTGTGGTCTTGCTGGTGATCTGGCGCCTCCGCCTCCGCCTGCGCTGATGCTGCCGCGTTTGCCACACCTGGACATGCGCCGAAGCAAGTGATCTCCAGCCGCGCGCCATCTGTCAACAGAGTCTTTCCGCCAGGAGAGACGACAACCAGCAAATCGCCCTGGCCTACATCAAGAATCGTCAATTCCAGCCCGCCGTTTGTCCACCTTTCTCCAAAGGGATAGATCGCGATCGTCAGCCCGCAGGCGATGAACACCACGCAAAATCCGCAGACCATTATTCTCCGCAGCGGATGCCTCAACCACATCTCCGCGGCGAGCAGAATGGCGGCGGCAAAAGCCAACAAAATCAACCAGAACGGTGGTCCGGGAATCCGGTAACCCCAGCGCGGAAAATGCGCGAACCACTGGACAACGTGCAAGAGCAGCGCAGTTAGCCAGGCAAGCGGAGCCGCGAGGAGCTTGCCCACAGTGGGGCGGAAGTGGCAAGGAAGAGACGCCCGATTCTTACAAGATGCATTCCGGTTGGAACGAGAACAGCGATGGTCACGAAGGAGGAGGAGAGGAGAAGAGGAGAACAGGAGAACACTAGAAGAAGAGACGCCGCATTCCGTGCAACGGTGGGATGGAGTCCCAGCACGATGCCGCAGGCAAATGCCGCGGCGATCGCTACGGCCGGCTGCCTCATGGCACTCTTTGCAACCTCACCAGGGTTTCGATGTGAAATGTCTGCGGGAAAAGATCGAACAGATGCATTTCTGTAATTTCATAGCGGATGCTTGGCCCAGTGATTTCTTTCGGTTTCCGGGGCGAGCCCGTCAGCACCGCCAAATCGCGCGCAAGCGTGGATGGATCGCAGGAGAGGTATACAATTTCTTTGGCGCCGAGCTCCGCGAGCTTCTCAGCAGCTTCCGCGCCCAATCCGGCTCTCGGCGGATCAAGGAGTACGAAGTCTGGTTTTTCTTCGGTTTTCTTCAGAAACTCTTCCGCATGTTCGTTGTGCGATAGGATTGTTACGCCTGCAATCTCCGCATTGGCGTAGAGATCCCGCGTCGCGGCAAGATTGGCATCCACGCTCACAACTTTCTGAAATGTCTTCGCCAGCGGCAACGTGAAGAACCCAACTCCCGAATACAGATCCAGCGCCAGCGCGCCATGCGCATTCGCCGTCACGGTCTTTAGTAAATCCTCGATCAGGAAGCGGTTCACTTGAAAGAACGAAAGATGGCTGACCCGGTATTTGTATCCGCCGGCCTCGTGAGTCAAATAACCCGGTCCCGTCAATTCAAACCGGTTCTTCTTTTGGTCCAGAAGCAGCAAACTTTCGATCTGCGGCAAGACGTCCCGGAAAGCAGATGCCAGTTCCGCCGCAGGTTTGGGGAATTTCTCAAACGCCACATTCAGCGCAATCTTTTCGTCCGACGAATCCGCAAAGGCTTCGATCTCCTGGATACCCTCCGGCAACTTCGCTGAGCGCGCCATTTCCTGAAGCTGCGCGAAGGTGTGGGCGAGTCGCGGCGAGAGCACGGGACACTCATCAATCGGCACGATCACCGAGCTCTCCCGTAGAAAGTATCCCAGCGCACGCGGCATCCCGCTTCGGACCGCCCATTGCGCGCGGTTTCGATAGCCATACGGTTCCGCTGAATGTTCCACAATCGCACCATCCCACGTGATACCGCCGAGCCGCGAAAGCGTTTCGCGCAAAATGTCTCTCTTGAGCCTCAACTGCTCCGTTGCCGGAATGTGCTGATAGTGGCAGCCGCCGCATTTCTGAAAATGAACGCACTTTGCTTTTTCGCGCTCTTTCGCGGGCGAGGTGACCTCCAGCAGTTCGGCCCAGATCAATTTCTTCTTTTTCGATTTCGCGTTCGCCCGCACTTCTTCTCCGGGCAGAACATAAGGCACGAAAACGGTATTACCATCGGCGTGCGCCAAACCGTCACCGCCGTAAATGAGCTTCTCAATCGATAATCTTAACTCATCAGCCATATATTTGTCCTGGTTTAAGAAAAATCGCCCTTGTAGATTGGAACTCGAACCGCTCTGTCTTGTTTCCGGATGGCGAGCCAGTCTGCTGGCTCACGTTAAGACAAATAGAAAAGACTCAGGCGCGGGATTCCAAACTCTTCCAACAGCCGTTTCTGCATATATTGCTTCTCGACCATGGCCAGTTGCTCCGCTTTCATCTTCCGCCTGTACATCGTCAATTGCCCATCCACTTCGCGCCGCATCTTGAGCATGAGCTCTTCCGGCGCATGACTCGTCAGCAACGCCTGTATCTTCTCATCCAGAATCGTCAGCCGGCGCTCCAAATCTTCCAGATCCATCGCCCCCGGCGCATCGAAGAGCTGGCTGCTTGACTCCAGCGATTCCGCAATGTCCGTTAACCGGCCGGCGACCTCCGGCTGTTGCTCCAAACTCTTTTCTGCCGCACGTTTCAAATGCGCCACATTCTTCGCAAAATACGTTTTCAATTCATCTCGCGAAAAAGCTTCGCTAGCCTTTGCTCGCGCGACTCTCGGCGCACTCCCGGCAGCCGCCTCCTGCTGTTCTTCTGCTGCCTCCAGCACCGCGTCCGTGCAATACGCCAGATTTTTCAACGGCTTGCCCGCTCCCCGGCGCGACCTCTGATAATTTTCAAACGCTTTGTCGATCCCCTTTAGAGCGGCTTCCAGCGGCACTCCGGCTTTCCGCCACGCCTCCATGATCGCCCAGTCCAGCGGCGACACCAGCAGATGCGCCCCGCGTTTCTTCCAGAAGTATTCTTCGATTTCCGTAAAGTAATTGAAGTAGTTCCAGCCGTCCATTTCGTTCGTTGGGGCGCCACCAGATATCCGGTCTCTGGGCGAGATTCCGTCTGCGTCTCCGCTGCCGGAGGCTTAGCTCTGCGCCTTCTTTGCCGGAGCCGCTGCTGCGCTCTTGCCGTGTTCCGTCGGTTGATTTTTCTCCCAGATCAATCGCAAGCCCGTCAGTGTAAGGAATTCATCGGTATGTTGGATATGTTTCGAGCCTTTCGAGACGAGCTTCGCCTGGCCACCGGTCGCGACAACCTTCGCATCTTCTCCAAGTTCTTTCTTCATGCGCGCGATCATCCCGTCCACCATGTCCACGGCCCCGTAATACAAACCTGCTTGCATGTGCGTGACGGTGTTCGTCCCGATGACTTTTCCTGGGTCCTTGATTTCCACGCGCGGCAGCCGCGCGGCGCGCGCAAACAACGCCTCCGACGAAATTCCCAGTCCGGGCGCGATAACCCCGCCGAGGTATTCGCCCTTTGCGGAGATGGCGTCGGTCCCAAAATCCACCACGATACACGGCCCGCCGTACTGATGAAACGCAGCTACGCCATTCACGATCCGGTCCGCTCCTACCTCTGACGGGGTGTCCACCAGCACGGCCATCCCGGTTTTCACGCCCAGTTCCACGAACAGCGCCTTCTTCCCAAAATAGACGCGAGACATTTCAGCTAGTGTCCGGTTCACCGGCGGCACCACCGAGCTGATGATCACGCCTGTGATCGCGTCACGATCTAATCCCGCCAGAGTGAACAAATTCCTCGTCAGCACGCCATATTCGTCGATCGTCTGCTCGCGTGCCGTCGTCAAACGCCAATTTGCGATCAGCTCTTCGCCGCGAAAAACGCCCAGCACGGAGTTGGTGTTCCCCACGTCAATGGTCAGCAGCATCTAGCGTGCCTCCGCGACGTCACCAGAAATCACCGCCGTGACTCGTCCGTCTTCTCGCTCCACTTGCAGCAATCCCTCCGGCCCGAGTCCCGCAGTTGTACCGACATAGCTTTCCGTTCCGTTTGTTACGCGCACGCGCTTGCCTTTTGCATAACTCGATACCGATTCGAAGCGGGCCACAACGCTGGCCACGCCTTCCCGCAGGAAACGATTGTAATCGCTCTCGAATTCGCGCAGCAACCGGACCAGTACCTCCATGCGCGATTGCGGTTTGCCCGTTTCCGTGCGCAGGGAAGTTGCTATGTTGGCAAGCTCACCGGGAAACTTCTCTTGATTCACGTTCAGCCCGATCCCCACAATCACGAATCGCACTTGATTGGGCTCCGCGTGCATCTCCGTCAGGATGCCGCCCACCTTTTTCCCCTGAATGAGCAAGTCGTTCGGCCACTTCAGGTCCACATCCAGCCCTGTCAGCGCCTGCACCGCGGAGTGCGCGGACAGCCCCGCCATCATGGTCAGCAGCGGAGCCTGTACCGGCGCCAGTTTTGGCCGAAGAAGCAAAGTCACGTAAATGCCCGCCGCGCGTTGGGAATGCCACGCGCGTCCCGCCCGGCCGCGTCCCGCGGTTTGCTCTTCCGCCAGGACGACCGCGCCTTCCGGCTCGCCGGCATGTCCCAATTCCAGCGCTACTCGATTCGTTGAATCCGTCTTGAAAAAATGAAAAATGCGTTTTCCAAAAAGACTGCCCTTCAGTCGTTGCTTCAGCATATCCGGAGTCAGGATATCGGGGATTTGCTCCAGGAAGTATCCGGCGCCTGGTTGGCTCTTTACTTTCACGCCCAATTCGCGCAGCCCTTCCACCCACTGCCACACCATGGACCGCGAGACGCCAACCTCTTTAGCGATCCGCGCGCCGCTGATCACGATGGTGGCATTTTCCGCCAGCAACGTGAGCAACCCTGCCAGCCGCCGGTCGGTTGTGCCCGGTAAGGATTCCTGAGACATCGGGATCTCGTTGTGCCTCTTCGCGCCGCCTAAGCTTACGTTTCCTCGATGCTGTCCACAAGCAGACTGAGGTTCGCGCCAGGCGCCGAATGTGTGAGCATCCCGGAAGAGAGAAACTCCGCGCCGGTCTCCGCGTAGGCTCGCGCATTGTCAAGCGTGATTCCTCCGGAGATTTCGATCACGCAGTCGGCGCGAATCCCGCGCGTGATCTTCACGCAATCCGCCGCGCGTTCCGGTGTCATGTTGTCGAGCAGCACGGCCTCCGCTCCGGCCCCGAGTGCCTCAAGCAATTCATTCTGATCGCGAACCTCGATCTGCACCGGCAACGGTCCCGGGCCCACGACCTCCGGGTCCAGGCCGGCCGCATCGTAGGCGCTCGCCGCACGCGGTGGTGGGGCCTTTGGTGAAACATAGGTATGCGCCTTGTCCATCGCTTCCTTGATTCCGCCGGCCAGCGCGATATGATTCTCTTTCAAAAGTATCGCGTCATACAGTCCGAAGCGGTGGTTGGAGCCGCCGCCCGTCTTCACCGCATATTTTTCCAGTGCCCGCAAACCAGGTGTCGTTTTCCTGGTATCCCGAATCCGCGTTCTCGTCCCTGCCAGTTGTTCCACGAAACGCCGCGTCAGCGTCGCGATTCCGCAAAGATGCGCCAGAAAATTCAGCGTGGTTCGCTCGCCGGCGAGGATTGCACGGGCATTTCCGTTGATCTGCACGATTTCCGCGCCCGGTTCGACAAACGACCCATCGTTGTGCGGGCAGGTAACTTGGATCTCCGGATCCAGCGAGCGGAAGACCTTTTCGGCTATCGGCAATCCCGCGCAAACAAGCGTCTGCCTGGCGAGGATGCGAGCACGCGCCGCCGCGCGCGGTGGTACCACCGCCGCTGTCGTAGCGTCTCCCGTACCGATATCCTCTTCCAGCGCGCGCCGTAAAAGGTCAGCAATGTAGTGAGAATTCCAATCCATAAGACCCCGAAGAACTATGAATCTTTTTCGATCTGCGACAGACGATCTTGCAACTTGCGAAGTTCGATGCGCTGCTCGGCGAGTGTAGCTTCTAGCCCCTTAATGATTTTTTCCGGCGCGCGGCTCCGGAACGTCTCATCCCCGAGCTGTCGTTCCTTCGACGCTATGGCTCTCTGCAAACCCTCGATCTCTTTCTTCAACCGCGTCTTCTCCGCCGCCACATCCACAGTGTCGGAATATGCGATGCGTACATCGAAGCGCGCCGTCGAGCGCACCGCCCCGCTTTTCACCTCGAACTGCTGGCGCGGAACGATGCGAAGTTCTGACAAAACTGCGAACCGCTCAATCGCCCCGCGGTTCGTCCGGATCGTTTCGCCCGCGCAGGGGTCACTCGTGGAGAAGTCCGCCGCTACCCTCTTCTTCGGATCGAGTCTTAACTCCGCGCGAATGTTGCGAAGAGCCGCGACCACTTCCTGGATCCCATCGACTTCCTCCAGGGCTCTTGCGTTTTTCCAATGGTCAAGCGCTTCTGGAAATTGGTCCAGCGCGATCGATTTCGCCCCTCCCTTTTGCGGCAACTTATGCCAGAGTTCTTCCGTCAAAAACGGCATAAAAGGGTGCAGCAGCCGCAACGCCGCATCGAACGCCGCGAACAGATTCTTCCACGCCACGGTCGCCCACTCGCGGTCTGCGTTCTGCAGTTCCGGTTTCACCCATTCGATGTACCAGTCGCAGAAGTCGCCCCAAAAAAACTGGTACATGCCTTGAGCAGCCTCGTGGAACCGGTAATTCGCCAGCGCCTCATTCACCAATTCGACGGTTGCCGCGAGGCGGGCGAACATCCACGCATCAACCAGTGGGATGCTGCCGCGATAAGCATGCGGGGCCTTTGCACGCACCTCCGGCGCCGCCACCTGTTCCAATTTCGTCCCACTCTCTTCAAACTTGTCCAGATTCACGAACAAGAACCGCGCCGCGTTCCATATCTTGTTCGCAAAATTCCGCGCGCTTGCCAGCTTGTCCTCTGACAGGACGATATCCGTCCCCGGCGCAGCCATCGACGCCAGGCAGAACCGCATCGCATCTGTTCCGTACTGCTGATTCAGCGCCACCGGATCGAGTCCCGTCCCTTTGGACTTGGACATTTTCTCCCCGCTCCCCGTACGTACCAGCGAGTGCAGATAAACGGCGTGGAAGGGCACTTTTCCCGTAAAGTGAATTCCCAACATGATCATCCGCGCCACCCAGAAAAAAAGGATGTCGTATCCGGTGATCAGCAAGCTCGTCGGATAGTAGGTCTTGAAATCCGCGGTGTTCTCCGGCCACCCCAGGGTCGAGAAGGGCCAAAGCCCCGAACTGAACCACGTGTCCAAAACGTCGGAATCCTGCTCAAGATTCGTCGACCCGCACGTCGCGCACTTCGCCGGCGCCTCTCGCGCCACCGTGACGTGCCTGTTCTCTTTGCAATACCACGCCGGAATCCGGTGTCCCCACCAGAGTTGCCGCGACAGTGTCCAGTCGCGGATGTTCCTCAGCCAGTTCAAGTATTCTTCCCGCCGGTTGTCGGGCACCATCCGGATCGTGCCGTCTTTTCCCGGCTGATACTCTTCTACCGCACGTATCGCCGGCTCCGCCAACGGCTTCATCCTGCAGAACCATTGCGTCGATGCTCGCGGCTCGACAATCGTCTTGCTCCGTTCGCACAATCCGATTGCGTTCGTGTGCTCGGTAATCTTTTCGAGCAGACCCCGCGCCTTCAAATCCTCAACAATCTTTTTCCGAGCCTCGAAGCGGTCCATCTCCGCGTAGGCCCCCGCCGCCGCGTTCATTTTGCCGTCGTCGGTCATCACGTCGATTTCCGCCAATTTGTGACGCCGCCCCACTTCGAAGTCGTTTGGATCGTGCGCGGGTGTGATTTTCACCGCGCCGGTCCCAAACTCGCGGTCCACCATTGCGTCCGCGATGATCGGAATCTCCCGGTTCATCAGCGGCAGCAGCGCTTTTTTGCCAACCAGGTGCTCGTATCGTTCGTCTTCCGGATTTACCGCCACGGCCGTGTCGCCGAGCATTGTTTCAGGCCGCGTGGTGGCCACAACGAGAAACTCGTTCGTTCCTGCCACTGGATACTTGATCTGCCACAGGTGCCCCTGCCGCTCCTCGTGCACCACTTCCAAATCGCTCAGCACCGTCAGGCAAACCGGACACCAGTTCAACAATCGGTTCTCCCGGTAAATCAGCCCTTCTTCGTAAAGCCGCACAAAGGCTTCCCGCACCACGGGCGACAGTTCCGGCGACAACGTGAATTTTTCGCGGGACCAGTCGCAGCTATCCCCAATCTGCCGCATCTGCCGTTGAATCGTTCCGCCGCTCTCTTCTTTCCATTTCCAGACGCGCTTTTCAAATTCTTCGCGCCCCAGCTCCTGGTAATTGATGCCTTGCTCCGCGAGTTGCCTCACCACCACCCGCTGCGTCGAAATTCCCGCATGGTCCGTTCCCGGCAAATAGAGCGTGTTGTATCCCCGCATCCGGTGCCAGCGCGTGAGGATGTCAATCTCCGTGTGGTCCAGCATGTGACCGATGTGCAGCGACCCCGTCACGTTCGGAGGCGGAATGACGATCGAAAACACCGGCCCGGGCGCATTTGCATCCGCTTTGAACAGCCCTTCCTTTACCCAGAAGTCTGCCCAGCGCGGTTCGATCTGCTGCGGTTCGTACGCCTTTGCTATCTCACGAGCCATCTCGTGCGCATCTCCTGGAAGGAGTTCCGGCGCGACTGCACCACATGCGCCTTTTCTTGTCTAAAGTAATCTTTGACTATACGAGGGGAAAAGTGGCTGCGTCAATTCCGCCGAGCCCGGCCCTGCGAAGCAACATTCAATTTTAATGAGTACAGAGCGTGGATGGATTTCCGAATCTACGAGGCAGGGAATTAGGACTTCTTCGACTTCATCTCCTCCTTGACCATCGCTTCCACGACGGGTTTCAGGATCTCTCGCGTAACCGCCTGCAGCACCTCCGGACTCATCCTCGCGAGCACTTTGGCCACCAGGTCGTCCATGCTGCTTTTGGACGCGGCCGCCTCCGCCTCTGCGGCTTCGTGTCGTGCGTAGAAGCTTTCACTGGAGGCTCGTTCCTCCGCCGTAAGCGTCGCGCCTTCGGTAACTTGCACGGCCTCCTCGCGGATGGCCTCAACAGCGGCCGCTGGCAAGTCAGCTTCCTCGATCACTTTCTGAGTCGTCTCGCTGACGGCCTCAGTGGCTTTTTCCGTTCCGTTGCCCGACGCCGGAAGAGCGGCCACCGGCACCTCAACATCCCACGCCGAAGCAAGCCGGTTCGCCTTCTCCATCTCAGTATTCCACGGGTTTGATGGAACAGAAAACCATGACTCCTTGGGAGCTTTCTTTTCCGGCTCGACTGGCTTCGCTTCAGGTGCGCTGCTAACTACCGCTTCGGTGGAGGATTGTTCGTGGTTATTCACGCGCGCTACTTCTTCCACTGTCGCGGCAGTCTCCGTCGAACTCTTCTCCGGCGAGGAAGGCGAACTCACCGCCGCCCAAGCATCGGGCGCAAGTGGCGTAGTCGAAATCGGCCCCACGAGCGCTGTTGCTTCCGGGATGCTGGCTGGGACGGGGGGCGCTTCCGTCACGAGGCTGCTTGCTGCAGGGGCCGTCTCAACGAGTTCCGGTTTTTCGTCTGCCGGTTCCCACGACACGCCCTGAGCCTTCCTTGCTAGAATCTGCTCGAAACTACCGGAACGCCAATCCTTTGCTCCGCTGGTGGATCCGGCATCGGCATAACTCCCAGACGCCTCTGGCCGCCATGGCACAGTCGGTTTTTCTTCTTCCGTTTCTTCGTCCGTCTCCTCAAGATCCGGATCGCGCCAATCGCGCTCTGTCACCAATTCTGGAAGCACCGGCGGCAGAAAATCGACATCTTCTTCCTTCTCATCCGCGGGTGTTTCCAGGAGGCTTCCGAAGGCTACCGTTTGCGAACCGCTATCTATCCGTACAGGCTCCGGACGCCCCGCCACTTCATCCACAAAACTTTCCTGTTCGAATTCTGCCATGGCCGGTTCGGGTGGGCCCGTCGGCACAGGGATGCCTGCCAGCGTCGGCACTGCCAAGCCACTTGGCCGGAGGAGGTCCGAGGCCTTTAAAGCCTCCGGCTCCGGAGTTTTCGCGGCGCTGGCGTTCCCGTGAGCCGTTCCCGCGCGCAGCAAAGCGGACTTGACCATTGAAATCAAGGGATCCGGGGGAACAAACGGCTTCTTCAACACCCCATCTGCTCCGACTCGCTGCGCCTCTTGTTCATCCAGTGGATCGAACGCGCCCACCAGCAGGATCACCGGGATATGCGCTAGCGAGGGATCTGACTTTACGTACTGGCAAACTTCATACCCGTTCCGGACCGGCATGAATACGTCGGCGAGCACTAG
>WNFA01005452.1_pt1 | contig 10636 bp, 6 predicted proteins | sample 5400481 | NCBI WGS metagenome assembly WNFA01 (sample SAMN13153340, study PRJNA577476) | soil metagenome | isolation source: 120 cm saprolite under Douglas fir tree site 2 hole 1 replicate 2 | place: USA:California | collected 2015-04-18 | reverse complement strand
ATCCCAGAAATTCATTGTTAAGAGTTCTTCTCGCGCATAGCCGGTGATGATCTCGGCGGCGTGATTTACATAATGCAGCCGCCCTCCGCGGCTAATGAATATCGCGGATGCTATTGTCTCGGCTAAGGTGCGGAAGTTCGCCTCGCTCTCCCGGAAGGCCTTACCCTTCATCGGGGCCTCTCCCGCCCGTTTTGGAGCTCTCATGAACATCGAAAGTCCTTCTTGTAATCGTCCCTCCTCGAAGACCAATGGGGGCGGGCTTGGCCGCCCACCCCTCACTGAGCGATAGGACCTGTCGTCACGCGGCGGCTGCCGCACGAGCGGCGATTTTGTGGTAAGTTGAGTTGACGACCTCATAGCTCTTAACCTCTGGGGTTCCCTCAACCACTCTCGCCAGGAGCTTCAACACGTGAGGATAGGTTGTGCGGTAATAGGCTGTGGCGTTTTCTTCCTGATCCCACAGACTGATTCCAACCGCTTCCGTTCCGTCCCGGACGATGAGTGTGATTTCGTCCTTGAAACCTTTCTGCCTTCGGAGGAGGGGAATGATCCCGTTCTCTATCGTGCGGGTAAACTCCGCAACGCTATTGGGCTTGAGAATCATCGAAACGTGTCGGGCAAACATGTCCACCTCCCGCGCACACTATCCTTAAGGGCGATTATAGGTAACCACCCTGGATTCAAGAGGTTACATCTCTCCAACCTAATCAAAGGCTTACTCTTCATGTACTATCATGGTCAAGCACTCCTTTCTGGATTGTGTCCAAAATGGCACTCCGCCTTTAGGAATTTGACTGTTCCAAATGGGACTACCACCTTTGGGCTGCGGCCCCCGCAACTGGCAACTAAGAAGTATGAAGAAGGGCGCCCTTTCGATCCTCAAAATACTACTTGACAGCAACTGGATTTTTTGCTATCGGGAGTTTTACCCTTCAATGGGGTAGTTCGATGGGCCCGCTACCGAAAGCAACTAACAAACACAAGGGAGGGATTTCTTTCGATCCCCAAGTGTTTCTCGCGACAGTGGGTGTGGCAAGAACTATTACGCAGTGCCCAAAGGACTACAAAATCTTCTCTCAAGGTGATCCCGCCGAGAGTGTTTTCTATCTTCAGCAAGGCAGGGTGAAGCTCAAGGTCAAATCCAAACAGGGCAAAGAAGCGGTGATCGCGATCCTAAGCGCGGGTGACTTCTTAGGGGAGGCATGCCTAATAGGTCAGACTGTCTGCCTGGCGACGGCTACGGCGATTGCACCTAGCTTTATACTAACAATTGAAAAGAACGAGATGCTGCGCGTCCTCCACGAGGAGCCCAAGTTTTCAGACCTTTTCATACCGTACGTGCTTTCACGCAACGTGCGCGCCCAGGAGGATTTGGTCGATCAACTTTTTAACTCCAGCGAGCAACGGCTGGCCCGCACTCTTTTGTTGCTCGCCCACTACGGTAAGGAAGGCACACCCGAGACAATAGTTCCGGAGATCAACCAGGAAACTCTAGCAGGAATGGTTGGCACAACCCGGTCACACGTGAACTTTTTTATGAATAAGTTCAAGAAGTTGGGCTTTATCGATTACGAGGACGGATTGCGAGTGCACAGGTCCCTTCTAAATATCGTCCTGCACGACTAGTGCCGCTCCAACTTTTTGTGACGAGACTCACCGCAAATTGTTTCAACTCAGTTGACTGACGCCCAAGTTTCCAAATTTTATTTCTCTTAGTGGGAACGGCACTAGCCTCCTCATCGCGCGTAAGGCGAAGTACGGCAGCCGCAAAGCACTGTTGGTTTGGTGACCAATTCCTGATTGCTGAGCAGCTTTACACACGCTTCATTTTGTCCCTACGCATCTTATTGCACATGAACAGACTGGACAGTGATGGAGCACGGCGCGCGCCAGGTGACTTTCCAGTCTTACTCGAAAGGCATTCCGCCTGTGCAGGGTTGGTCGGCTAATCCGAAAATGAATCCTTCTGCAGATTCCTCTTGATCCCGGTTCTCCGTGTGACATAGTGGATCCCGGGTAAGCTTGTCATCGATTCTCGTCTTGATCGCATCCCGTAACAATTTGTGTTGTTCCCTATTTTTTCTGATGCAACGTCTTTCTTTTCTTTTTGTTACAGGTACCTTTCCGTTAGGACGCTGGTAAGTCCCTTGAAATCATGCGATTCCGGACTCCGCGAGGTTCAACGGCACCTTCTGTCCTCTTTGCTTTCATAAGTTTGCACACTCTTTTCCGTTACAACAGGGGTGGTGGGGCACGGAACGTCCCCATTCCTCAAGCGTTACTTGAACTAGACCAACCCTTTTCTCGTATCTTTTTGTGAAACCACGACACCTATGCGCCACCGACTCATCCGCATCGCACTGATTTTATTGCTTTTCCCGCCACTCCTGGCTGCTGTAGCCGGATGGCTCGCCGCTCCCGCCTTCCTGCATCCCATCCCCCGCGAGCTGTCTCCCGGCCTTATCCGCGAAGCGGACTCCTCCTTTGCCGCCACCGGGGCAACCCGCGAGGATTTCGACGTTCGCGCATCGGATGGAGCGCTTCTCCGCGGCTGGAAAGTCCGCCCGAAAAATCCCAACGGGAACTGGGTCCTTCTCTTCCATGGTGTCGCCGACAATCGCGTCGGCGTCATCGGCCAGTCGGAATTCCTGCTGCGCGCTGGCTACAGCGTCGTCATGATGGACGCCCGCGCCCACGGCGCCAGCGGCGGCCCCATCGCCACCTACGGCTGGCTCGAACGCAACGACACCCGCGCCATCATCGACGCGCTGGTTAGCTCCGAAGTCAGGCGTTATGCGGACGAACAAATCCGCTCCGGCAAATGGAGACTCTTTGTTGAGGACGAAGCTAAACCACTAGAAGCGGTCCATTTCCAGCTTCCTCCGCCCGGAACTCCCGCCCACGTCTTCGCGCTCGGCGAATCCATGGGCGCGGGCATCGTGTTGCAATCCGCTGCCGCCGATCCGCGCATCGAAGCCGTTGTGGCCGAAGCGCCCTTCGCCAATCTTCGCGAAGCGGCATATGACTACGCCGGCCTGCGAAAATATCCCTGGCTCGGCAAAACTCTCTTCGCTCCAGGCACCTGGACGCTGCTGTATCGCGACGAAAAACTCGCAGGGTTTCCGGCCGCGGAAGTCTCGCCGGTAAAAGCCGTCGCCTCCCGCGCTTTTCCCGTTCTCCTCATTTGCGATGAAAAGGATGTGGCCTTGCCCTGCCGCCATTCGGAAATGATTTTCGCCGCCGCGCGCGGCCCCAAACAACTCTGGGTCGTCCCCGGCGCATTCCACACGGCCGCTTACGGCTTAGCGCCCGAAGAATTTCGCCGCCGCGTCCTCGCTTTCTTCGCGGCGTACTCCTCCGCTGTAACGTAGTTCAATTCAATCAGCAAGCGGCGCCCTGCGGACAGAAGAATCAGTTTTCAGTTTTTAATTTTTGGTTTTTAGTTTTTGGTTTTGGGTTTTTGTTTTTCAACCTTTAACTCTCAATTTTCAACTTCCTATTCTTGATGGGTTGTCCGGGCGGGTTCAGTCGTTGCTCGATCTTTCCATCTCTAATTTCTAATTTCTATTTTCCGATTCTCATTCTCCGCTCAGTGCACGGGATGCTGCCGCGCTTCCCATTCCTGGCTCAGCCGTCGCACGGTTTCGCGCAGGCGCACGGCCAGCGCGGCAATCGTTTCAAGCCGCTGTTCTCCGCCGTGCGGGAGTTTGCCATCATTCTTCCTGTGAACCTCTGCCAGCAGGAGCTCCGCGTTCCCCAGAATCCCGGTCAGCGGGTTGTTCAGCTCGTGGCGGAGCACCTCACCAAAATCTTCCTCCACTTCTGCGAATGGATCGTGTGCGCTCTCCGCCACGCTCTGCGCCTGGCGCAAGCGGTTCCGGATCAGTCCAAGCGCGGCCGGCAGGCACCCTCCATCGCTTGCCAGGTAATCGGCAACCCCCGCATCAATCAGCGCCGAGAGTTCCGGGCGCTGTTCCGCCGTCCCCATCACGACCACCGGCGCATAGACCGCCAGCGAGGTCACCACCGCGTCCAGCCGTGGCACGGACCCTCGGGGTCCCTCGGATTCGTGCGCGGTCGCCGCCTCTTCGAGTAAGATCACCGCCGGCGCATCTTCCTCGAGGATTCGGCGCGCTGCGGCGACATTGGTCACGGAGGCCACGCGCAGCTCCCCGATACTTGCCTCGAACTCCCGCCGCACCGCCGCGCACAGCGCCGCATCGTCACTCACAACTAAAATGGTTTGATCCCTGTTGCCCATGGCCTTATCCATTTCTTGCCGCGTTTTTTCTTGCCGCCTCGGCAGACGGCGGTTGCTGGTGATTTGCGATCGCCAGAACACCGTGAACTTTCTCCGTTAGCTCTTCCACGCGGAACGGTTTGGCGACATGCGGCAGGTGGTTGCGCTCCAGAAATTCCCGCGTTTGCGCGGCAATGATGTCGCCGGTAACGAACAGGAAGCGCTCCCGCAAGGGATTCCCGGAGCGCTCCAGCGATTTGTAGAAATGCTGTCCATCGAGACCGGGCATCTTCATGTCGCAGATGACCAGGTCGAAGGACTGCCGGGCCGCGCGGTCCAGGGCTTCGCGGCCGTCCAGCAGCACGTCCACCTGCATCCCTTCGTCTTCGAGCACGTCGGCGATTAAGCGGGCTACGGTTGGTTCATCTTCCACGACGAGCACTCGCGCGCCTTTTGCGTCATCCAATGCGGGAGCAAAGCCATCTTGGCGGCTCACCATTTCCGCGGCTTCTGGCAGAAAGTTCTTAGGCCCCGGCAGGGGAGAGCCGATGACTTCGTCCTGCACCGTCTCCGCGGCCGCTGGAAGTTCGATCTGGAAAACCGCGCCGCCCTGAGGAGGGCTCGAAACGTGCACCTGTCCGCCATGTTCACGCACCACGCTCAAGACGATGGCCAGCCCCAGCCCGGTCCCGACGCCCGGAGGCTTGGTAGTGAAAAATGGATCGAAGATACGCGCGAGGATTGCCTGTGGTATTCCTGGTCCGGTGTCGGCGACTTCCAGCAGTACGCGCCGCTCCCCGATTCTTTCTGTCCGCAGCCGGATCGTTCCGCCCTGGCCCTGCTGTTCGATGGCTTGGCGCGCGTTGCCCACCAGATTCATCAACACCTGCTGCAAATGTCCGGGATCGCCGTGGACGAACGGGAGAACCGGGTCCAGATCGATGTCCACGCGGATTTTTTCCGCAACGAGGCTGAAACGCTGGAGATCCATGGCTCTTTGCACGACTTGATTCAAGGACACCAGGCGGCGCTCCGGGAGAGTCTCCCGGGCATTGAGGAGCAACTGCCGCAGAATCGTGCTGGCGCGCTCCGCCTCCTGATAAATCTGCCGCACCTCCTCGGTCCTCCCGGGAAGGTCCTGGCGCGCCAGGAGCCGGTGCGCGTAACCCGCAATGGTGGTCAGTGGGTTGCTCAGTTCGTGAGCGACGCCGCTGACCATCTGTCCCAGCGCCGCGAGCTTCTCGGTCTGCAGGAGTTTCGAATGGAAAACGCGCTGGGCGGTCAGGTCGCGGTAGATTTCCACGCGCCCCAGCCGCCGCCCGCTGCGGTCGAGAATGGGACGCGCGGCTCTCTCAAGGATGCGCTGGGCGGAATGCATCATTTGAAACTCCTCGCGCACGCCTCCTTGGATTCCTCGCGCCAGTTCACGCCAGCGTGCCGCGAACCACGCGGGTTCAGCGGCGTGAACTTGCAGCCGCCCGAGCAATCCTTCCAGAGTTTTGAACTTTCCGGATTCCTGCGGCGCCAGTCCGGCGATCTGTTCGAACCGCGTATTCATGGCGCGGATATTGTCTTGGGCGTCAAAGAGGATGACCCCTTCTTCCAGCCATTCGATGACGTTTTGCAATTCGATTTCGGCAGTGCCGGCCAGCCCTGACGATTCGCGGGCCGCCAGTGGTTCGAGCAGAATCGCTGTAGGGGTTCCTTGCGCGGGCGCCACGAAGGACAATCGCACGGCCACCCCGTTGTGCAATTCCGCCCGGGGAAGTTCGAGATTGGCCTCGGGCTTCCCGGCTTCGCGAGCGAGCCCCGCACGCAACCACGTCTCGACCTGCGCCTGGTCGTGTGGGCGGAACATCTCGGACAAGCTGCCTCGCATGGGAATTTCGGTCTGGCGAGGCCCTTTGGTTCTGGAAACCGCACCGGTCAACTCGCGGGCACCGCGGCTCGTCGCCCGGATTCTCCCATCGTCATCCAGTATCAGGAGTGGTTCGCTGATGCATTCCAGCAGTGCGTCTTGCTGGCCGGCGAAGCGCGATTCCTCTTCTTTTCGCCTTCTCTGCTCCAGAACGAAAGCCGCAAGAACTGCCCGCAGTGCCAGCCGGTCGAGAGTTGTGAGGGAGATTGCACTGCTCCGCAGTCCCGCGACGAGTACCCCGAGGAGCTGCCCTTCCAACTCCAGTGGAAACGCAATGATGCGAACCACGGTTGACTGCATCCAGCCGGTTTCGGGATCGCTTCCGATCACCCGCCGCGACTGCAGTGCCCGCCGCCACACGCCGGCCAACGGTTCGCTCTCGATGGCGCGTGTCCACGATTCGTCTCCGCTGCGCCAACGGAACTCCACGGGAAAACCGTCGCCGGACTTTTCAATCTCCAGGGGCAAGGCGCCGATAACCGCGAATGCCGCGCCGGGACGTTCCTCGTTTGAAAGCCCGCGCGTGCAGCCATCCACGAGATTGGAAAGCTGCGCGTGGAGCGAAGAATCGGTTGCCTGTCTGGAGAGGAAACGCCGCAGGACGCCGAGGTCCGCGTCTCGTATCCGGGCGATTCGCTGCAGTTCCTCAAGCCCCAACGCCAGGGCGAGTTCCGCGGCGATCGACTCGGCGTGCTGCCGGGAAACGTCCGGTGGCTTTCCTGTGCTTCCCCAAAGGATGATGCCTTTCAACTGCTCTTTCCACTCGATGGGGACCCACAGCGCGTAATGCAGTCCCGCGAGAAGCCCAAGGACGGGATTCCCAGGAGAAGATTCCAGATTTTGTTCGACGGTTTTTCCACGAAGAAGCAGTTCCTCTGGAAGGGGCGGCTCCACCGAGAGGTGTGCCCATTCCTGGGGGGTGTCACTGCTACCACGGTCCCACACCAGACCGTGAAATCCGGCGGCGATCTCGTCGTGGGGTGTCGCGTTCGAGTCCGTCGCAAGCCAAACGCCGAGGCGGCCCGAGAGTCCCTCTTGCGCCAGCGCTTTCATCGCCTCTTGGAGCAATTCTTGGCGTGAAGCGCCGTCCAAGGCGGCACGTGCCAAACCCCTTCCGCTCGACTCTTTTTGCGCTGTTTTGCGCCAAATCCTCATTCAGTCGCCTCGAACGCGCGGAGCTCTCGTTCCGTCCACACGGGTGTCGCCGGACGCGCAACAAGAGATTCGGGCCCTGTCGCACTGGCACTTGCATTGGCATGTCCATCGGGAAGTGTCAGTTTGTCCTGATGAATCAATCACTTAGAAGGAGGGGACGACGGCGGAAAATTCCATGCCGAAACTTTACTTGGGGTTCGTCCCAGAATGGTCCGGGGGTGGAGGGAGGGCCTATGAACGGTTAGTGGCCTTACAGCTCGGCTTGCTCCATGTAATACTGCTTCAGCTTGCGGTACAGAGTGGTCTTTCCGATGCCGAGCATGCGCGCGGTGGAAAGTTTGTCGCCCCCGGTCTCGCGGAGAGTGCGAAGAATGGCGCGCCGCTCCAATTCCTCCAGAGGCAGGATCTCATCTTTTTCCGGAGCCCTTTCGGTGGTGGGATAGTGCAGGTTGGAGGGCAGGTCCGCGACATGGAGGATCGGCCCGGAACCCAGAGCGACCGCACGCTCGATGGCGTTTTCCAACTCCCGCACATTGCCCGGCCAATCGTAGGCGATCAGGCGGCGCATGGCGTCTTCAGAGATGGTCCGGACCGGGCCCTGCGGGTTGGAAAATTTTTCCAGAAATGCTGTCACCAGAATCGGGATATCGCTCTTGCGGTCGCGCAGCGGCGGCAGCTTAATCTGCACCACGTTTAGGCGGAAATACAGATCTTGCCGGAAAGAACCTGAACGAATGGCAGCATCGAGGTCCCGGTTAGTGGCGGCGATGATGCGCACGTTGATGCGGCGGCGCTCGGTGGAACCGACGGGTTTGACCTCGCGCTCTTGCAAAGCACGCAAGAGCTTGGCCTGCAGGTCAACAGGCATATCACCGATCTCGTCGAGAAAAAGGGTGCCGCCCTGCGCGGCTTCCAGCAAACCCTGCTTGGCTTGCATGGCCCCGGTGAAAGCGCCCTTGACGTAGCCGAAGAGCTCGGATTCGATCAACGTGGGCACCAGCGCCGAACAGTCCACCGGAGCGAAGGGCCGGTCCTTGCGCGGACCCGAAAAATGAATGCTGCGCGCAACCAACTCCTTTCCCGTTCCGCTTTCGCCCAGGATCAGCACGGGATATTCATGCTGGCTGACTTTTTCGATCATCTTGTAAACGCGCTGCATTTTCATGGAGACGCCGATCAGCCCGCCGAACCCGGGACGCGTCCGCAGCTGCTCGCGCAGCAGCCGATTTTCCTGCTGAAGTTCCACCGCCCGGGCCACGCGTTCGAGCCGCGAGCGCAATTCTTCGATGCGGAACGGTTTGGTCACGTAGTCCACCGCGCCCATGCGGGTGACCTCCAGCGCCGATTCGATGGTTCCGTACTGCGTCAGCACCACTACGGCGACCTCGGGATGCAGGTCGTGCACCTGCTTCAGCAACTCTACTCCGTTGCTTTGCGGCAGCTTCAAGTCCGTAAGCACAATGTCTACAGCGGAATGTTCCAGGACCTCGAGCGCCTCTTCGGCGGTGGCAACGGCGACAGCCTTCATCCCGCATTGCTCCGCGACCGTGGCACAATTCTCGCGAATGGATTACTCGTCATCCACGATGAGAATGTTCATCGGGACAGCCTCGCGGCGGACCGCTGTTTCCTCGCTCATGACTGGTATCATGAAGGCCTCCGGCTGGTGGCCTTATCTGCAACTCTGGTTCCGTTTCAGGAACTTCGGCCTTACTTATTCATTTGTCAATACATTAGATGAATGAGTACGCTGTTGGCAAGTTCCATTTTGGGTCCACGGTCCTCATCCCGCCAGGCTTTCCGTCCCAATTCGGGAATGGGCCGCCCAGGAGGCCCACCAGAGGCACACTCCCAAAACGAAGCAGGCTCCTCGAGAAGTTCTCGAAGAGCCCGCCAGATTGATCTGATGAAGTTTTCCGTTCGCTCGCCGGAGTTACAAGTCAGTCCGCCAGGAACGGCCTAGCACTACAGGCTGACCGCTAGGGCTTGGCCTTTTTCGCCGGCGCAGGAGCGGCTGGTTTCTTCTTAGGTGTTTCGCCACTGCCTCTGCTGAGCAGCGTCAAGGCGTCCTTACCGCTGAAGGGGAAGCGCCGAACGGATTGTTCACCCGTAGTACTGAGAGTGACGTCGACGCGCCGGTTGTTGGCCAGCCGCACGGTGAGCAGGTTTTTCAGAATCTTCTGCTTTTCCGCCGGGCTCAGGTCGGGTTCGGCTTGGATCAATTTCGTGACCTCCTCGGAGGTCATGTTCTTTTCAAAGCCAAACGCCTTAGTCTCAAGGTGATCAGCGGGCACGCCCTTCTCCACAAGGTAGCTCTTGGTGCGCTCTACGCGCCGCTCGGAGAGCTTCACGTTGTAGTCTTTTGCCCCGCGAACGTCCGCGTGGCCTTCGAGGATCAACTTCGCGTCCGGTTTGAAGGTCAAATACTGCTTGAAATTGGCTGCCAGTTCATCCAGCGTCGCTGCCTGGCTCGGCACCAGACCTCCGGTCGGCTTGGCCACCGTGGGTTGAGCCGTCGGGAAATAGATGCTGTGGAGCGCCAGCTTGGCTTCCAGTTGCTTGATCTGCGGAGGCTCCTTCACTTCCACGTTGCCGGAAGCATCGGCGATGCCGCCGCGGCCGTCATTTACCGTGCACTTCACGCTGTAGGTCCCGGGCGGGAGGCCGGTAGCATCAAACTGCACATTCGAGCCGCTGCCCACGATCTTTCCGCCGGTCGATGTATAGCTGTAGGTCAGGGGGTCGTTGTCCGGGTCGCTGCCATTGCAAGTGACCCCGGTATGCTCGCCCGGCAGGATGGGACTGCGCTCGATGGAGAGCGTGGCGGTTGGCGGATGATTGGGCTTTTCTTCCACTTTGATGTCCACAGCGCAAGAGGCTGAACCACCCTTGCCGTCATCCACTCTTACGTTCACGGTGTAGGATCCAGCAGCCACGCCAGTCGAATTCCAGCGCGCTTCCGGGCCCGTGCCCTCGACTGCGCCGCTGGTCGCCGTGTATTTGTAGGTCAATGGATCGTTGTCCGGATCGCTGGCCGTCACGTGTACGGCCACAGAGTCGCCCGAGCCGGCATATACCGATGCCGGACTCACTGCGCACGCCGCGACCGGGGGATGGTTCGGCGGAGGCGGCGGATTGGGAATCCCGAAGCGAAAAACCAGGCCGGTGCCAGCGCGTAAGTTGTTCTGCCGCCCGGAGGCGCCCAGCGCAGGACCCGTGTGCGTGGTCATCAAGTAATCCAGTTGGACAAAACGCCATGCGAGGTTCTTGGTCAAAACCACGTCGACTCCGCCACCCGCGGCAAGGGCAAAGGCATCCTGTCC
>WNFA01011247.1_pt1 | contig 10638 bp, 11 predicted proteins | sample 5400481 | NCBI WGS metagenome assembly WNFA01 (sample SAMN13153340, study PRJNA577476) | soil metagenome | isolation source: 120 cm saprolite under Douglas fir tree site 2 hole 1 replicate 2 | place: USA:California | collected 2015-04-18 | reverse complement strand
TGACGACCTGAGATGGTCACTGAGATGGTCAGACCATCATGAGAAAACTCTGAGCCACGGCTGCGCGGCGGCCATCGACAAATTGCTCGCCAACAATTTCCTGTGAAATCGACAAGCGTCTTCGAGTAGGCAAAGCGATTTAAATTCAGAAAATTCGCGTGCTCAAGCGGGCCGGCCTAGTGATTCCGAATCGGAGGCTCATAATTTATATCAGGCGCATATCCGCCATCACAGAATGCATCGTATCGAGCCACTTGGTAGGCGGCGGTAGAAGACCCGCCCAAATCGGCAAGCCAATGACCAAAAGAACCACCCCGGCCCGCATTAGAGTTCGCCGTCCATAGTGTATCTTGCTCGCAGCAAGGACAATAGCCCCGACTAGCAGGCTTCTCCATCCCGGCGTCCCAGCAAGGTAGAAAGTAGCGCTGAAAACAGCCGCGTTCATCCAGGGAACATTATCGATCGGATGGTCTTTGAAATCCTGCCGAACAACATCGATCAGAACACTTAAAACTTCGACCCCAGCCTTGAACATTTTCGCCCCCGAATTGCCCCATGAACGCCTGAATAGCGCAAACTTTTCGTCGCATTACAAGCTATTTTTTTATTTTCTGGCGTTGCACGCTCCACCGCTCGCGCCTTTCGGACATTCTGCCTGCTGCGGACAGAGGCGAAGGGGCCGGCGATCGCCATTCCCCCTTCACCGGTCGGTCATTGCATGCGTTTTTGAGGCCGACCGTGCAAGCTTTGCCAAAGATGCTGCCCCAGACCTTGGCGCCATTGTTCTTAAGTCGACGATATTGTCGACCGAAGCTAGAGCCGAGGCCGCGGGGCCGGTTGGAGCGATGCCCCTCAATTTTTCCTGCATCTACAATTGCTGTTAGAAAACAACAGATGCAGATGAGGACGTTAATAGGGACGAGCCTGGGATGGTTTAATGAGGAGCGTCGTCATAGGTGCAACCGGAATCGTTGGCAGTTACATCGTCGATCGGCTTGTGCGGGCCGGCGAGAGGCCGATCGCGTTGTCGCGTTCGGAGCGCAAAAGTACGAGCGACGTCGAATGGTTCGAAGGAGACCTAGCCGCGCCGGAGAGGCTGAAGCTTCCGCCGTTCAAAACGCTCTATTGCACGGCGCATGTGGGCCTGCTTGCCACAGCGCTGCCATTCCTTTCTGGCGCGTCGCTAACGCGCGTTGTTGCCTTCACATCCACTAGTATCGTCACAAAAATAGACTCCGAGATCCTCGCCGAGCGTGAGAGCGTCCGGCTGTGGGCTGAAGCCGAGCAACAATTGATCGCGGCGTGTGAGCGGCTTGGCGTCGGCTGGACAGTGTTGCGTCCAACCATCATTTATGACGAGGGTCGCGATGCCAATATCACGCGGTTGTCACGGCTGATCGAGAGACTTGGCTTCATGCCCCTGGCGGGGAGCGGATCGGGTTTGCGTCAGCCGGTTCACGCAGAAGATCTGGCGATCGGGGCGCTCGCGGCCGCGGTTAGTCCGACGGCGGTCAACAAGATCTATGCAATTCCCGGGCGGGAGACGATCTCGTATCGCGAGATGGTTGGACGCATCTTTGACGGACTGCACAGGCCCCGGCGCGTAGTCGCCGTTCCTCCGGCACTCTGGAGAGCCGCATTCGCGCTGGCCGGTCCGTTCATTTCCAATGCGAATGTTGCCATGGGCAATCGCATGGCGAAGGACATGATCTTCGATCCCACCCCGGCAATGCAGGACTTTGGCTGGAACCCTCGCGAGTTTCGTCCGAAGTTCAAGTGATCTCGGGCCAATCTGCTGATCGCGCCTCAATTTCACGCATCATAAGGCGGCATTTGGACTTAAGGCTTTGGGGTGGGAATGAAAAAATCTCTGCAAATCGGACCATGGACGGTGAACCGTTCATCGACAATCATCAAGGACAGCTGGATTGATCTGCGGGCCGATGATTGCACGATGCCCAGCGGCGTAAGCATTTCGCCCTATTATATCCTGAGCTATCCGGACTGGGCCCACACGGTATGTCTGGATCAGGATGACCGGATTTGCGTGGTCTGGCAGTATCGGCACGGTGCCGCGCGGGTGATGATGGAATTGCCGGGAGGCTTCGTCGAAGCAGGGGAAGATCCGTTAGAAGCAGCGAAGCGAGAGCTGCTTGAGGAAACCGGAATCCGTGCCAGCCAATGGCGCGCGTGCGGGAGTTTCAGCCCCAATCCGGCAACTCATACCAACCGCTTCCATGTGTTTGCGTGTCGGGTTTTGTCCATCGAGGCTCCGCAGCCGGACGCGTCGGAGGAAATTCGATCTGAGTTCCTCACACTGGCTCAACTGAGGGCTGCAATCGACACCGGCGACTTCGGTCAATTGCTACATATCGGCGCGCTGTGCCGGGCATTGGACCGTATCTGACCGACGGCATTCATCTCAGGAGACGAGAGTCTCACGAAGGTAAGATGCGAGTAACTGGCAGCGGGTTCAAGCGGCTATTTCACGGGCGTTGTTGTAACTATCAAGAACACTCTCGATATCTCCGTGCAATTTTACTTCGCCGCGTTCCATCCAGACCGCCTTGTTGCACCATTGCCGGCAAATGTCGCTGCTGTGCGATGCAAGGACTAGGATTCCGGCTTTTTTCACGAACGCCTCGATCCGTTGCTGTGCCTTTGCTAAAAAAGCCGCATCGCCTGCGACAATCCACTCGTCCATCAAAACAATTTCGGGAGCGAAACAGGTGGCAACCGCAAACGTCAGCCGAGTCATCATACCTGACGAATAGGTGCGCACCGGAATGTCGAGATAGTCGCCGAGCTCGGTAAATTCGACAATATCCGTCATCCGGTCTTCAATCTCGTTTGCGGACAGGCCGAGGATCAATCCGCGCAAGCGTATATTGTCGTAGCCGCTCATGTCGCCATCGATCCCGAGGCTGATGTCGAACATGGGTGAGATTCGACCGAGACTTTTCACCACGCCCGTCACCGGCTCATAAATGCCGGCCATTGCCCGTAATAGCGTCGTCTTTCCCGCACCGTTGGTACCGATCAGAGCGACGCGGTCGCCGGTCTGAAATTCAAGCGATACGTTTCGTAGAGCTTGAACAACGATACGATGACTGGCGTCGCTAGCGAGTTGTCCACCGGAGCCGCGAAACAGTAAGCTTTTCTTTAGCGAGCGTGAGCCCCCGTGATAAATTGGAAAGGATATGCTGACGTTTTCGAGCGATAGCTCGCTCTTGTGATTGATTGCGCTGGTTGCCATCGATCTCAGACCCAGTAGGAAATGCGCGATCGGAACCGCGCAAAGAATGCACCGACGATGACGACGTTGACCAAGGTAATCAGTAGCACGGCAATATAGCTCTTGGCCGAGGGTAGGCTCCCGAGCAATGGCGCGCGCACGATTTCCAGTAAATGGTAAAACGGATTGAAGTCTGCGATGAAGGTCCGGCTACGAAGCAACTCGGGCTTCCACATGATCGGTGTCACGAAAAACACGATCTGAACCACCGAATTGATCAACTGGGGGACGTCCCGAAACCGTGCGGACACCATGCCGATGAAAAGCGTGGCGGCCGCCCCGTTTAGCAGGACAAGCAAGAGACCTGGAATGGCCAGCAGCGCCACGGCGCCCGGCCAAATTTCAAAATAAAGCAAGATACCAAAGTAGATTACAAAATTATGAGCAAAAATAATCAGTTTGCTCCAACTCGATCGAAAAACATAAACAGAGTAGGGCAATCTAATCTGTTTGATGTAGGATTCCGCGCCTGTAAAAAGTGCGCCGCCCTCGGTCAGAAAGCTGGACATGAGATTCCACACCAGCAAACCGACGCACAAATAGGGCAAGAAATCGCGGATCGGCGTGTTGAACAATTCGGCGTAAAGCACGCCGAGCGATATGACCATGATGGCCATGCTCGCGGTTAGCCAGAAGGGACCCAGCATCGAGCGACGATAGCGCTGCAGAATATCGTTCCAGCCGAGCCGCAGCCAGAGTGGCCAAAGAGCCAGTCCGTTTCTTAAATCGGAAAATGCCGAGTCGAAAGCGAAGCCGGCGCCGCCCTGCGTCACGAGGTAACGCAGGCTTTTGTGAGGTTCGTCGTTTAGAATCGTTGTCATGTATCGAATAATCCGACAGATTGCGTGCTGTCCCCCGTTAGCGACTACGTAGCCTATTTGATATGTGAAGGAAACGCTTCTTACAGCCCCATGGGCGGCGCGGAGCCGCCCTGAATCACAATTTTGTAGGTCGTCGAAGCCGGATTGCGACGTCGGCCGATAGGCGTTCGCAACCTTGGGTGCTACAGAATCGAACAGGTGAATCGGCACTTTGCCATCAGTTTTGCAATCGCGACCCGTTGGCCTAAATCGGCTCCGTTGTAAGTTGCATGGACGGCCGCTGGCCCGACTGCCGGAGGTCCGCTTTCCCTTTTCCAACCAACCGCGTTTGCCAAGCTCTGCGAGAACCGCTGAACGGTAAGCGGTGTCCTGCGCTCACCTTCCGGATGAAGTCCTAATCTGCGAGTCTACAGTCTGGTTTTGACCGTTAGGCTTAGAATGGACACTGAGCATATTGCTATCACCGAGCCAGTCCGTCGGCTGGAAGTGTTTGCAGGCTTTTGACCACGGGCGATCACGAGCCGCGTCCGGCAGGGTCGATGGAACGTTAAGCCTAAGCTCAACGCGTCACTGAGGCGCGCCCGAATCTTAACAGCGGAAGTCATGGTATGTGAAATATGCGTGATGAATTTGCTTCCAATAGTTTTCTCGCAGTGGCCGTAGCCGGCCTATTCCTTCTTTGCTCCGGCGTGCTGGTGCTTGCGTTCAGCTGACCCGAGAGGCCAGACTTCCCCTCGACCGGATGTGCAACTGGATCAGGCCTGACTGCCAGGTGCCGTGTGCCCGCTTTCCTCATCAATGATGACAGAATAAACTCTCGCGGACTTATACGACGCTGCTGGAAGCGCTTACAGCGAGTAGAAGCCAGCTGTTTCGGCCCCTGGCGGCATGCTCATGAGAGCGCCCTATGATACAAAAGACCTTATGGTTTCACTATAAAGCTTTGTTGCCGTCATAAACGAGCCTTCGGTAGTGGCAAACGAATATGCAGCGTTCGCCATTGAATTGTATCTGGCTCTATCTCTTGAAAGCGATAGCAGTGTTTCGGCCAAGTCCGTTATTGTATGTGCTCCAAGAGCAATCTTCGGGACAAATGAAGGAAGTTCGCTGTAGCTACCGGTGTCGTTGACGATCAACGGCAGGCCATACTGTATTGCCCTCGATACCACAGCAGAAGTTTCGCCAACGGTCGGGTCTCGCAGCACAATACATAAGTCTGAGGAGACGAAATATGTGTGAAACACCGCCTCTGAAACCTCGCCGACGAACGACACCGCGTCATCAAGTTCAAGGCTCTTACAGAGTTCTGGAAGATTTTCGCAGTCGGAGTGTATACGTCCGACAATATCAAGCGAGATATTGACGCCCGCATCCCTGCACTTTCCAATGGCCCGGATAACTTTGTCCACACACTTATAAGGATCAACAAATCCGAGAACACAGAGGCGAATTTGATGCTGGGGCTTTCGCTTAAACGGTATGGCTTCTGGATACCGCTGCGGGATTACCACCACCGTTTTTTTTGGAAACCTTCCTTGAATGCAAACTTTTGCAAACTTGGAATGCACGATAACGGCATGAGCACGATCAATAACCTCTTCGTTTAGAGGGTAACGTAAAACGTCTGCGCTTGCCCAAAGCAAGCCGCGCCCTTCAGCATGGCGCTGCCTAATGGCATTTGAAACATCAGATCCATACCATTTAGATAGCAAGGCATAATAGATGTCCGGATCCTCAAGAAAAGAGAAATAGGCGAATAAGTGATGCAGTGAATAGTCGTGTAAATGGGCTACGCCTCCGTGCTTCAAGAAATGAAGTGTGATTTCATCATGATATTCTCGGTTGTTTCCGATCTGGTAAATAACCTGTTCCGGCTTCCATCCAGCGGGCTCAAATTCATCCAAGGTAAAAGTCAGTTCAGCGCTGCGGTCCCAAGTCTTATCGAACCTATTTTGCGTGAAAACGACAATTTCGTCTCCAAAATCTTGCAGCCCGCGAAGTAGACCAGCGGCATAGTCTCCGATACCGGTCTTCTGTGGGGGAAGCGGCGTTATCATCGCAAATCTATGCTGGATCATTGCTTTCTACCAAGAATCGCTAAATTGGCGGGCCGCTCCAATAAATAATCCAAGTGAATGTTTCCAGTTGGGTGGCCCAGCTCTTCGTGAAGCCTCGTCTCCAGCGGAAGCCGCTCCGCACTTAGACCAACCGTGGACAATATCGTAGAGATCAGTTCGAACGGCAGGGGCCTGACATGGGTTGGGTCGATGTGAAAATGATAACTGGAAACGAATAGGTTCTCCGGATTTGGCGTCTCGAGTATCACGACGCCGCCATCTGCTATGGCGCGCCTTGCCTCACGCAACAAAACCAACAGATCATCTAGCTGCAAATGTTCGATAACGTGAATTAGCGTAACCGCGGATAGCGCTCCGCTTGGAATGCGCTTTAAAAATTCATAACCATCGTCTAATTGGACGTTAAGGCCCTTACTTGCACATATAGCCACTTGATCTTTATTGGCATCTATCCCGATCGCGTCAAACTGCTGTTCTCTCATTATTTCCAAGAGAATGCCGCGCCCGCAGCCGATATCGAGCATGGGGCCAAGTGTATGTACGGGTCTCAGATACCTTATGTAGAATTTCATTTGCTCGCAGAGGCCCTTATCTGATCCGCGGTATCGCTTATCGATCTCCTCAAGCAAACTTCGGCGCAACGAGGATCGAAGATCTTCGGATGGCGGAATGGTCGCGCGGGCGAAGGAGTCTGTCTTAGGGTCGCTCTTGGTGAACTCTTGTACGCGAACGGAAACTTCCGTCAGTTCGGCGATCGCTCTACATTGTAGGGCATGTAAGAGACCAAAAGCCGGCACCCCCTTCGCCAAGATCCTCCTCCAACGGCTTCCCCTGAGATTTGAAAGGTCAAGCTTCCCATGAATGTTCTGGGCTTCCTGACTTGAGGCGATACCATAAACGATCTCGCGACCGGAAACTCCCTTCCAGGCTAACTCAGCGTAGTGTCGGTATTCAGGCTTACTAGGTATCCTATTTAGAAGGTCCCGATACGCCATCGTCGTTAAGATCAGCGGGTCGGCGATCTTCTCTAAAGCTGAAAGCGAAATGCTCTTTCGGTCCTCTGAAAGAAGCGTAAGGCTTTCAATTTCATTTAATTGCTCTTCGAGAAACTCAAGGGGAAGTCGGAAAAGTCCCTGCGTGAACTCCATTGCCCTAGTGCCCCCCCGAGAGGTGAGAACAGGCACCGGGCTTCTTTTTTCCGCGGGAGGTGAGAACAGGCACCGGGCTTCTTTTTTCCGCGGGAAGAAATCCACGTTGGATGAGATCATCGACGATGTATGCTTGGACTCGCCGGCGGATATCTTCTTGATCTAAAGTATTGGTCGACATGCAATCCTCGGGCATATCTCAACTCCATCCTTCCATTGAAATCGACCCGCTTGGAGTATCCGGCGTTCGCGCTGGAGAGGATCGTCGTGTTCCCTCGCGCTGAATCGAGTCAGCCTCATTGGCAAGTGCCAGGTCCCCCCAACCACGATTTCCTGCGCGCTCTCGGCGCGAATCTTGGCGCCCCTTATCCGGGCGCCAAACAGGAACTCGCGCGATTTGGTGCTCATCATGGCGGCATTACAGCGACGCTTGCGAGCCCGCGCAACACCACTAGGATTAGATGCATGGAACGGCTGGGCGGCCCCACCACTCGGTCCGAGCAAGGAAACGGTATTTGGCGCGGGCGGTCGAGCGTGGTTGGAAGCGGGCCTTCGACCTCGCCCTAATCATAGGCGCGGCCGCCGTCGTAGCGTTCATCTGCTCATTCGCGATGTTCCTTCAGTACATGCGTGAGGACGCAGACGATGACGGCAACTCAAACGCCCCGCCGGCGTGAACCGGCGGAACTTGTGGGAATGGTCAAGCCGGCCTCAGCAAGAGTGTGTGAGCGCAATTTGCGTAAACGTCTGCCTCATCTACAATTTCGAATCCACAACAGGTTGCCATGGTTCGGAAGGCCGAAACGGTGGGGATAAACCAATTTGGATAATAGTTTTCCAAATTCTTATACCCGCCAAAGGTAACTTCCGAATTGGTCACATCCCCAAAACCATGTCTTGCGAACCAGTCCCGAACGATACCGGCATGGGTATCGGCGAGAGCCGGAACGAATATGACTGTACCGTCGGGAATCTTCAGACTTTGTCCCAAACCTTCGATTTCAGTATGCATCGTAGTCGAAGTGAGGATGCAATATTCTCCAGTCATTTCTCGAAGTTTTCGAACATAAGTAATCGGGGATGGCAAATGATACAAAACTCCAGACGAATGAACGACATCAAATTTTTCGATGCTGCAAGTCGTTACGTCTGCGCTAATAAACTCGCAACGATTAATACCTCTATCATACAACCTTTGCTCTAATTGGGACCACCATTCACATTCCGGCTTTTCGACATCAAGCATTGCAACACGACTTGCGCCGGCGGCGTGTGCGGCAGAAATGCGCTCGTAGATCACATTTGATAGGCCACCCACATCGATAAATGTCCGCTGAGCGGCCACTCTCGTTATAAAGCGTTCTCGCGGATCTTTACTTTGTTGCTGCATGCACTCTAGATCCGATTTGTTGCGGAAGCATCGAAATATCGACTGGGTATTGTATGCTGCCTGAGTTTGGGACGCGGAGGCCTGCGGCCCGCAAATGGCTTTTTATCGTATCGTCAATCGTAAAGACACAGGCCTCGGAGGTCTGCCAACTTGTAACCCCTATTTTCGGAATGCGCTCCGAACGCGCCAAATGACACAGCATCTGTTGGCCCCACACAATCCTGATATTATAAGAGACAAACTTGAACCTACGTCAACCTGCGCGGGTCTTAAATTTAGCATTCAAAAGCCTTACTTCAGCCATGGGATAGGATTTGGTCGAAGTTTTCGCTTGCCGTCGGCGAGGCCTCCCTGCCGTCCAGAAAAAACGTCAGACGGGCGAGCGAGCCGAGCAATCGCGCACCGTGCCAAAGCAAACAACGATTTGCTTTGCACGATGATGTTGCCGGCAATGTTTCGGCAGCAGCGCAATAACACGCATCCGTCCGTCAGTGTCGAAGCCGGCAACCCTACGCGACGACAATTGGAAACTGCCCCCGGGGCGAAACCGGCTTGCGGAGCTGCGTACCGCCAACGCGAAAGCCAAACAGATAAACCCACCTGCAAGACAAGCTGTGTGACGCCCTCCGGTTGATGGTCACCCTGAGTCATTATCCTCCGGCGTGCTCCAAATGGAACCCCGTAGAATACCGGCTCTTCAGTCACATCAGTATGAACTGGGCAGGCCAGCCTCTGCGCAATCTCGATGTGATGCTCGCGTTCATCAGGGGTACCACGACAAACGCCGGACTAAGGGTTGAAGCTCATCTTGATCAGCGAATTTACCGAAAGGGTCGCAAGGTTACAGAACGGCAACTGAAGGAACTCGCATTGTCTACGCATGACATCTGTCCGCGTTGGAATTACACCCTCGCCCCGCGACCGACCCAGTGACTTCCTGCTCGTTTATCTCCTTGCACAAGACCGAAGGAATAAATCAGCCTTTTGTCCGCTTTGGGTCCAAAATGCGAAGAACTCACTGGGAGCAAATGTCTTCCGCTCTTCCTCTAAGAACGGACATCACCAGTTGCGATTACAGCTTCAGAAGTTTGCGGGATGCCGAGGTGACATGCTCCGAAAATTGGGTGTGGTGTCGAGATGAACGCTAATGCCACTTCCCAGCTGGTCTGCGTGTCCGCGCGGCGGCTTCATAGGTTTCGGCCATGCGTCTCCGGAAAACGAGTTGATCGAATTCGTTCAAGGCTCGTTCCCGCCCAGCTGCGCCAAGTCTTTTGGCCAGCGCGGGCTCGTCGAGAATGCGATTCAAGGCCTGTGACAAAGCTTGCGGGTCATTTGGGGGGACGGTCAACGCTTCCAGGTCATGCCGCGCAACGAGGGGAACGGTAGTGGCTAGATTGGTATTGACGATCGGCAAGCCTGTGGCCATCGCCTCAATTTGGGCAATTCCGAACGCCTCGGCTTCTGTGACAGATGGAAATGCAAAGACCTGCGCGGAATAGAAAATTTGCTTGATCTCGCTGCGGGTCAGGCGTCCGGCGAAACGGATTCGATCGGAAACGCCAAGTCCGAAGGCCAATTGCTGCAAGTCCGCGAGCAACGGACCTTCACCGATGATAGTGGCGTGGCCGTCGATCGTTTGCATTGCGCGGACAAGCACATCATAGCCCTTGTAACCGACAAGGCGGCCGACCGCCACGATGTGGCGCGGTTGCCGTCGCCGAATTTCGTCGGCGGCAGAGCGCTCGCCTGCATCCAACGTGCGCCAATAATCGAGATCCATGCCGTAGGGGAGAACGGCGCATTTTTCCGCATGTGGTCTGAGAAATTCCGAATTGTCGATCATTGGCTGACCCGATACAACAATTCTGTCAGCTCGGGTCAGTACGCGGCGGATAAGCGGTGCGAC
>WNFA01007220.1_pt1 | contig 10638 bp, 8 predicted proteins | sample 5400481 | NCBI WGS metagenome assembly WNFA01 (sample SAMN13153340, study PRJNA577476) | soil metagenome | isolation source: 120 cm saprolite under Douglas fir tree site 2 hole 1 replicate 2 | place: USA:California | collected 2015-04-18 | reverse complement strand
TTGATCGGTCTGCGCATTGGATTCACGATACGATTCCACCCGCCGCGGTGCTTGCAGGAGCGGCAGCATTCGGATTCTGGTGGGACAGCGTCAGTGCAGGACTGTTCGCCTGCTTTGCCTTGTTTTTTCTGGCAGGTATTTACAAAGGCCTGCGGCAGCTCGTCGCGACGCTTCGATGGGAACATGACCGCATTATCGCTGCAAACTCGAACTGGAATACCTCCGGTACTGTAGAGCGAAGCGAACGGAACTTCGAGGTTGGCGTTAAGGCTATGGAGCATTTGCGGCCCTGGGTAGAAGACGAGACTGCATTGACGGAGGAAAGGGCCAAGGCTGCTCGGTTCTTCTCGATACGCTTGCAACCCTTCATCCCAAGTTTGCATAGTGACCGTTAGATTAGTCATTAGGCAAGCTCAAGAACTGGGCTTGGTCTACACGATTGACTGCCCACAGAATACACACGGATTCGACTCGTGGCCCGAAGAACTGCTGCAGAGGCATGCTTCATTGATATTGAAGCATGCACCCTTCGCATCTTCGATGCGATGCGATACGTAGACCCTTCGCCATAGGCCATAATGGCTCGGACCTTGATCGGGTGCTGCATCTGCGATTCGAGGTCGCTGCACGACGCGCAGTGATTCCGAACTACATGCACTTCTTGTCGCAGCTTGAAATATGGGTCGGCCATCCGAAATCACCTCCCCGCGGTTCCCAGCAACGTATCCCACAATGGCAGGAAGATGTTGAACCGCTCGTCCTGGCGAGCGTGATGTGCCAGATGGTACGTTCTCGACCCTCCCAACACTGGTGGTGACCGTTCCCCAAGATGAATGCGCCAATGCACGTACAACACCTACCTAATCGTGGAATAATCGCTCGGTTGAGCGGAGGTTCGCCATGGCTTACGGCGTGCTCAAAGCCCTCATTGGAACTCTGTCGATTTGTGTGATCTCTTCGGGTGCATTCTTAAACGCTCAGTGTTCGATCGATACGATCATCGTGAATGGTCGGGTCGAACATGCCCCTAGGAAAGGGATCGTTAAGGTCCAGCTTATTTATCCGAAGGATAAAATCGGTGAATCGAGCGACGTCACAGTTGAAGACGAGTCCTTTCGCATCCCGATTTTGTTTTTCACGCAGAGTCGTGCGCCCTTCCTGAATGGGAGTATCCCCCCGGAAAAGTGCACCCGAAAACCGAAAACCATCGTTGTTTCATTGATTGCCAACGATCAGGAGTACGATCGTGTTTCCTTGGACTTGGCTAAGGACTTCAAAAAGATAGAACTCAGCGCCGGCGTTTACACTCACTACCCGGTCAATGAGTCCATTCGGGCCTACCTTTCCTTTTCTTATCGCGTGATTTGCCGCATCGGATTCCTGAATCGCAAGCCTCTTTCTACCATCTAAATTGTTGGCAGTATTGGCGCTACCCGGAAGCCCATGAACCTTCTTTATCGATACTCCAAACAGTACTGGACGCTGTTCATCGTCGCGCTGCTCCTGGCGGCGACCAACCAGATTTTTTCCCTGCTCGATCCTCTGATTTTCAGGCACGTCATCGACAATTACGCGACCAAGTATCACGACTACACGCAGGGTCAGTTCATTCGAGGAGCGGGTCTACTGTTGTTGGCGGCGATGGGCGTGGCCTTCGTTTCGCGCGTGGCGAAGAATTTTCAGGACTACTTCACCAACGTGATCGTGCAGCGACTGGGCGCGAAGATGTATTCGGACGGCATCCGGCATTCGCTGGATTTGCCGTATCAGGTTTTTGAAGACCAGCGCAGCGGTGAAACACTGGGTAAACTGCAAAAGGTTCGCAGCGACGTCGAACGATTCATCACCGCCGCGATCAATGTGCTTTTTATTTCAGTCGTTGGCATCGTGTTTGTGATGGTCTATGCCTTCCGCGTGCACTGGTCGATTGCGCCCGCGTTTTTGGTTACCGTGCCTTTACTGGGAATCATCAGTTCGGTACTAAGCCGCAAGATCAAGAAAATTCAGAAGACGATCGTCGCCGAGACCACCGCCCTGGCAGGATCGACGACGGAGTCGTTGCGCAATATCGAGTTGGTGAAAAGTCTGGGTCTGGCCCATCAGGAAGTGGTGCGCCTCAATGGAGTCACGGAGAAAATTCTCAAACTCGAACTCAAGAAAGTGAAGTACCTGCGGAGCCTGAGCTTTGTCCAGGGGACAGCCGTGAACGCGTTGCGCACCAGTATTTTGTTCCTCATGCTCTATTTGATTTTCCGCCAGGAGATTACGATCGGGCAGTTTTTCTCGCTCATGATCTATTCGTTTTTCATCTTTACTCCGCTACAGGAACTCGGAAACGTGATCAACATCTATCGCGAGACGGAAGTGTCGCTTGCGAACTTCCAGCAGATCCTAGACACGCCTCGCGATCCCAAGCCCGACAACCCGGAAGCGGTCGACGAGTTGATGACCCTCCAGTTCGAGCGAGTTAGTTTTCAGCATCAGAGTTCGGCGCTCCCGGCGTTGAATGAGATCACTTTCAGCGCGGCTCGCGGAGACACGATTGCGTTCGTCGGACCGTCGGGGGCAGGGAAGTCGACGCTGGTGAAACTCCTGGTCGGCCTGTATGCGACCAAAGACGGCACGATTCTTTACAACGGAATTCCATCTTCACGCGTCGACCTTGATTTGCTGCGCGAGAAAATCGGCTTTGTAACGCAGGACACGCAATTGTTCTCGGGATCGATCCGCGAGAATCTGCTGTTTGTAAATCCTACGGCAACGGATGCCGAATGTATGGAAGTGCTGGAGCAGGCTGCGGCGCACAGCCTTCTCTCTCGCGCCGATCGAGGGCTGGATACGCTGATCGGAGAAGGCGGCGTGAAGGTCTCCGGCGGCGAGAAGCAGCGCCTTTCGATTGCGCGGGCGCTCCTGCGTCATCCGCAGTTGCTCGTTTTCGACGAAGCCACCTCATCGCTCGACTCGCTGACGGAAGAGGAAATCAGCCGCACGATCCGCGAAGTCGCCGCCAATCAGGAGGCGATCACCATCCTGATCGCGCACCGTCTTTCGACCATCATGCACGCCGACCGCATCTTCGTGCTGGAACGCGGGCGTATCGTGGAGTTCGGCAGGCACGCCGAGTTGCTCGACCAGAAGGGGCTGTACTACGCTATGTGGCGCCAGCAGGTCGGCGAGCGGGAAGCGATAGCGGCAAGGTAACGGGCCGCTGTGTTAAGAGCAGGGGGTGCGCCTCATCCGATTGAACAGGCGATTTCTAGCCTTGGCGACCCCGCCGACTTGGCGTCTGCGTTCGTCGCAGTAGCACAGGCAACGCGCGGTATTCGTAGCTATGCCCCATGGACGCTACTCCGTAGTGCCGCTCGCGTTGCCCTATCTGGAACCAAGGGGCTGTTAGTTTTCCTAATGGGAGTGATCGGGTACGGCTTTGCATTGGCGGGCCTCGTGGCTGCAGTTCTAAAGCTGTTTATCCCCGAAATGGGGCTTTGGATTGGCAGTTGGGGAGTCGTTTGGGGAGTGCCGGCTGATGCGGCGCGGCTGATGCGGCGAACAGCCGCGAGTTGCTCGGACGGCATTTCATCGATGCATCGATAGCACTGTCATTCGTGTTTGCGAGTACTACCACGCTCTTGTTGCGCCGCCTGACAAAGAAGATATCCTTCTTCGGAAAATGGCCTGCTAGTTGACGAAATCAGGCGATAGCGCTCATTGACCGTAGTAAGCCATGTCGACGGATTTTGGTGATGGTGTCAACAGTTCTCAGAAGACCCGCAGGACAGCCATTTGCCCGGCTTGTCTCACTCAATGCTTCCTCCGACGCAGTCGTCGGTTTATTTCGTCTACGGAGAAGGATTCAGGAACAAAATCACCGAGCCACTCACGGACGTCCTCGTGACCGGGGTGATTGGCGTCCTGAAGGGCTTTGAGAAGCTCAGCAAACCCTTGCGGTTCGCCGCAGTCTTCGGGTGGACAACATCGCTTACCCGACACGCAAATCTGCTGAAACCCTTCGTCTCCGAGCAAGACTTCTTCGACAAGAAGCTCGTGCTGCCAGCCGTCCCCGAAATCGTACTCGTACAATAACCTCGCTCCAACAGTCCAGATCAATTCCCCGAGCGTGGTCCGGTTCTCATCTGCAACCTTGGTCCCGACTCTATATCTCGGATCAGAGAACTTTTGTCTCTGGAGAACAAATTGATGAAGGTGGGAATTCGTCAGCCGACCACGCGTCCAGAATCGTGGCATCCGCTGCCCATTGATGAACGGCGTAATCCGGGTTGCCACATGTACTTGGGTTCCCTAAGGTTATAATCTTGCCCACCTATGACTCTGGCCCCGGGGACCAAACTCGGGCCGTATGAGATCCAGTCACCGCTCGGTGCCGGTGGCATGGGCGAAGTCTATCGCGCTCGCGATCCGCGCCTGGGTCGCGAGGTCGCCATCAAAGTTCTGCCGGCCACTCTCTCCGCCGACCCTGGCCGCTTGCAACGCTTCGAGCAAGAAGCCCGCTCCGCCAGCGCTCTCAATCATCCCAACATTCTCGTAGTTTACGATGTTGGAACTCACGATGGCGCTCCATACCTCGTAACCGAATTACTTGAGGGCCAGACGCTTCGTGAGCGCCTCCATGATGGTGCTCTGCCTCCACGCAAGTCCTTGGAGTACGCCGTACAAGTCGGCCAGGGGCTGGCCGCTGCTCACGAGAAAGGCATCATCCATCGCGATCTGAAACCGGATAATATTTTTCTATGCCGTGACGGACGCTGCAAGATTCTCGACTTCGGCCTCGCCAAGCTGGTCGCGCCTGAGCCGCAGGATGCCACCATCACCGGCCTTAAATCTCCCTACACCGAAGAGGGCGTGGTCATGGGCACCGCGGGCTACATGTCCCCAGAACAGGTGCGCGGGCAGAAGGCCGATCCACGTTCTGACATTTTTGCCTTCGGCGCCGTGCTCTATGAAATGCTCTCGGGCCGACGCGCTTTTGCGGGGCCGACTGCCGCCGATACAGCCAGCGCTATTCTCAAAGAAGATCCCGCGGATTTAGTTGCTGGCAATCGCAAGATAACGCCTGCACTCGATGGGATCGTGCGCCATTGCTTGGAGAAGAATCCCGAGGAACGTTTCCAGTCCGCCCGCGATTTGGCGTTCCACTTGCATTCACTTTCGTCGATTTCAGAGTCCGGTGCGGCGTCGCCTGCAGATTTGCCCACAAGAAGAGACTCCCGACCCATTCGCTGGCTGCTTGCTTGCCTTGCGCTTGCGATGGTCGCCGCCGGCTCATGGTGGCTAGGCCGGAACTTTGCTGGAAAAGCTGCCGCGAAGGCGGCGCACTTCCAGCGCCTCACTGACTTTGCCGGGATGGAAGAGTTTCCCGCCATCTCGCCGGACGGTAAGTCCGTCGCCTTCACCCGCGACTCTGGCGGATTCCGTCAGCTTTGGGTACGTCTTCTCAGCGGTGGCGTTCCCATTCAGGTCACGCGGGATCCGGTAGACCACCAATCCCCCCGCTGGTCGCCCGATTCGAGTTCAATCATCTACTACTCGCCTCCGGCCGCAGAAGCCTACGGAACTGTCTGGCAGATACCCGCTCTCGGTGGCACTCCGCGCCCTCTGACTCACAGCCTCGGCTCCGCCGATCTGAGTCATGATGGCAAGCGCCTGGCCTTTTTTCGCTTTGAGAACCGCCAGGTCGAACTGGTAACGTCCGCGCTTGACGGCAGCGCTCCCCAGGTCGTCACCCGCCTCTCTGCCCAGTACAACTATTCCTATCCTCGGTGGTCTCCCGACGACGCCCAAATTGCTTATGAGCGCAGCCAAGTCTTCCGATCAGATATCTTCGCGGCGCCCTCCCAGGGCGGCCAACCTCGGCCCATCACCGCCGACGACGTAATGATGAGCGGTTTCGCTTGGCTGCCCGATGGCTCCGGTGTCGTCTACAGCTCGGCCCGTGGCAGTACTATTATTTATCTCCCTTCCCACAACCTCTGGTTGGCCAAACTTAAGAGTTCCGCGCCCGTCCAGTTGACCTTCGGCGAAGAGTCCTACATCTCTCCGGACGTCAGCAGTGCCGGCGCCATTACTGCCAGCAGGGTGCGGATGCGCTTCGATCTCTGGAAATTTCCTGTGGATGGAAGCGCCACAGAAAATGTTCGCCGCGGCATTCAGCTCACGCACCAAACCGGACAAGTCCAGACGCCTGATGTGGGGCCTGGTGATCGTGAGCTCGTGTACCTCTCAGACAGCGGCGGCCATGGCAACTTGTGGATCATGCGCCAGGACGGCACGGAGGCGCGGCAGGTCACGTTCGATCGCGATCCCGGCGTTAGCGTCGGAGTCCCCTACTGGTCGCCCAACGGAAAAAGTATTGCTTATGTCACGACTCGAAACAAGAAAGGCTGGAGGTTTAGCCTCTGGCTCGTCAGTCCGGACGGGAGCAACGACCATCTGGTGGCTGAAAACGGCGGCTGGGCCTGCTGGACACCCGACAGCAGGTGGCTTTACTACGCCGTTCCCACCGAGGACAGCTATCGCATTGAGAAGATTTCCACCGAGGGTGGGCCGTCCGTCGTGGTCAGGACCGACAATGCCATGGCACCCGCTGTTTCACCCGATAACCACACTCTGTATTACTTGAGCCCGCAGGAAAACCTCAGCGGTGTGGCAGACTACGAAATCCGCATGGCTAGCCCCGACAATGGCCCCAGCCGTCGGCTCGCAAGAATTCCCGGCTCGCGCGTCCCCGTCACCTATGGTTGGACTGTCCATCCCGTAGTCTCTCCGGATGGAAAGTCGCTAGCCCTGTTGTTGCGCGACGACTCAGGCAGCATCAACGTCTGGTCGTTGCCCACACAGGGAGGAAGCCTGCGCCCGATCACCGACTTCGGCCAGCGCCGTACTATCATCGCCCGTCGCGTCTCCTGGTCCTCGGACAGCCGGTTTATCTTTGCCGCACTCGCCGAAGGTGACTCCGACATTGTGTTGATGGAAGGTGTCCTACCATAACAGACTGCCATGTATCCGGAGGACTACTAACTCCGCAAAAACAAAAAGAGAGCGGGAAACCCTCCCGCTCTCTTTCTTTTTGCTCGGAGTATAAACGTCTAGGCGGCCTTCTTCTGTTGCCTCACCTTTGCCCAGCGCGCCCGCTGTGCCGCAGCAATCTTATTGCGTCCGGCTCGGCTCATTGTACGCACGGGCGTTGGTACTGCCCGCCTTGTCTTGGCCCATCGCGCCTTCTGCGCGAGCGAAATTTTCCGGCGGGCCGCCGCGGAGAGCGTTCGCTTCGGTCCCCGAGCCCTCACACCGGTACCATTACGCCCGACGAAGTCTCCAATTACTTGAATAACTTGATTCAACCGATCTCGCTCCTGCTCTAGTTCCTTCAACACCCCGGCGAAATTCGCCATGGTTGTTCCCCCTCACGTCATTTGGAATAACTACGCAATCCATACTACACGTCAGGCCACCCTCATGCTACCCAGCTGTTCGCTCTTCCCCGAACTTATTCGTTCTAGTTACTCCGCACGAAAAATCTTAACCTCAGAATAGTTCGTTACCAACCAGTCCCTCCGCTTTCTGTGACAACCCACAACCAACTGCCTGACTATCACACTCAAGTCCTAAAGGAGAACCAACGATGTCCGCAAGTTCAACTCCCGCCCACCGACACAGCAACCGCCTCTGCCTAACCTGCCCTGTCCCAACTGCGGCAAGAACCTCCTCGCGGAAGGCTTCTACTACTCCTCCACCGAGACTACCCGCGTGCACGAAGAGAACCGCAGCTAGATGGTGCGAAACCATCTGTACATGGACCACGATGAGGAAACCCTCGACACGAAAGATCACGAGTGTGATCTCGACGCATACTGCAAGGGTTGCAATGCCCTACTGCCCTGGGCGCTCTACCAGATCCGCGAGCTTGACGGCGTTGCCCACTCCGAAGCCCCCGGCGTCGATCGCGGAGCTTCTCACCGAGATCCAAGGCGATTCGCAGTCAGCGAGCGCGTAGTTCTTTTCCTGTGCAGTATCACCTGGCTCTTTTTCATACCTGGATGAGAGCATCGTCACGTCTGTCTGCCAGCACTCAAGCAGAAGCAGTGAAGCAGTAGGCCGCTACGACGAGATACAGATAAATCCGTATAGCAAAATGCTTCACTATTGGGGACTTTCGGGATGGCCTAACGGTGCCAGTGGAGCCCGCACGCGTGTGCCATTGACCTGACTTGTGGGGCAAACTACGCTGGCCGTAGGCAGTTCCGGTTGTCCAACACGGGTTAAGTCTTTTGGTATGCGACATGCATGCTGCGGAAGAGACGCTTGGCCTTGAGAGGTCACGGCTATGACGTATGTAATGACCAAACCTTGTCCAGTCTGCACACAGCAGCTGACTAAACAAAAGCCTACCGACACGGTCCAGTGCGCCTGCGGCAGACACGTTTGGCAAGGGTAGCAAATCCGCTGGCCAGTGCGCCGTTTGGCTCCCTCACCAACATCGGCCAAGTCCCACCGCTCACCGCCGCAGTCTTCTCTCGCGGCCGCCGTATGCCATTGCGTTCCCTCTGCGAGCGGGACTATGCTCTTTGGTCGCGGGGCAGGATGGGACGGCACAAGGGTTTTCACCGTTTCCTCTGTCTTAGGCCCGGCCGAAGGCCAACGGTGTCAGGCTAGGCCACGTCTCTTTCCCTGCCCTTCTCATTCGTTCTTCAAAAATTTCCCACAGGTTTCCAACCCGTTCGTCTCGGCCGCAAATAGTAAAGGACCCCAGCCAGCGCTAATCGCACGAAGGACCGCCCCCAGACTAGATAAGCAGGATAAAGCCTACCCAGATCCGACGTGTACAGAGACACAAGCGGTGTAACTGCCAATATGCAGAGTCCCACACTGACCGCGAAGAACTTCGCTTGCGGAGCTATGTTCCCCGAAAACTCGCCTGTGAGTGGGTCAAGCGGGAACAGATCCTTCCGTTGCTGGATGGGCTGGATGAAGTTGCGGCTCCGTTTGCCGGGAGCGATCGCGGTTCAACCGCGCCTGTACCCCGATCTTACGAACCGCATCGAGCTGGTGATAGCGCGGGAAGATCATGTTTTCTTTGCGGACCTTCTTGCCGCCGATTTCAGACTCGATCACCTCCAGGTGAATGAACCGGGCCAGAAGGTCGAGCAGGCTGTCCCGCTGCCACACCTGCTCCCACAGGTGGGCCGTCTTGTACTTGCCCTCGGGTGCTGGTGGGTTCCCGGCGCCCATCCCGTCTCCCTGGTTCAACGGCAGAAAGAAGGTGCTCTTCCCGGCGAGCTTCGTTGTCATGAAGACCAGGTCGGGATCAACAGCGAAGTGAACCAAAGTCCTGGCGAAGTTGGAAGGAGACGTTTGGACGGTTGACAGAACGTTGTATTGCGCAGACGGAAAAATCGGCTTATGCCCCGGAGGCACTGCGAGGGTGAAGCTCTCCAAGAACGATGGTCGCATACTGTTCATGATTCACTACAAGTAGCGCCCGCCCTTCGGATTACATCGATAGTTGTTGAAAAATCGCCATTACACTCATTGACGCAGATTTCCAGTCCAGACGGGGTGTTTCTGGCCGATGTTGTGCCACCTTGCGTTCGCCGTGCGGAGTAAACTTGGCACACGGTCAGATGCCGCCATGGACAAGAAAATAGAAGTATTCACCGGCGACATTACTAAGCTGCATGTGGACGCCATCGTTAATGCAGCCAATAGCTCCCTGCTGGGCGGTGGCGGTGTAGATGGCGCGATTCACCGGGCGGCTGGTCCCGATCTAGTGGCGGAGTGCCGTTTGCTCGGAGGGTGCAAGACCGGCGATGCGAAGGCAACCAAGGGATACAAGCTACCCGCAAAACACGTTATTCACACCGTAGGCCCGGTGTGGAGAGGAGGAAACGCCGGAGAGGATGAATTGCTAGCATCCTGCTACCGCAGGTCTTTGGAAGTTGCCGATCAGCTGGACATCAAGAGCATCGCATTCCCGGCCATTAGTACGGGCATCTACCGATTCCCGCCCCAACGTGCGGCTGAGATCGCCGTCTCAGAAATTCGGTGTTACACGGGAGGTATCGAGAGATTGGTCTTCGCTTGCTTCGATGGCCAGACCGCGGATATTTATCGTGGCCTCCTGATGATCTAAACCTTGACCGTAGGTATAAAAACGAAAACGTCCCAGACTCGCTAAAGTCTGAGTGTAATCGCCTGTTTGCGTCAATAATGCAAAAGGGATCAATCGAGCAAGCAAACTATCCACCGTTCGCAAGAGTGGGCTGGTTGTTTCGTTCCTACGCTAAGCTTTGGCTTCAGACAGATGACCCCGATACCCAATGTGAACATTGCAAGTTCTGAGTTCAAGGCCAATCCGTTTCCTTTTTATGCACGTCTTCGCTCCGAAGCCCCTGTGTATCGCACAATTCTTCCTGACAAACGGAATGCGTGGCTGATAACGCGCTACCAAGACGCGGTTGTCCTTTTGAAAGATGATCGTTTCCGCAAAGACAGGACGAAGTCCCACAAGCAGCCTTGGATGCCGCGCATGTTCAAGCCGCTCATGCGAAACATGCTGGACTTAGACGCGCCGGATCACACCCGGCTGCGCGGATTGGTGCACACGGTGTTCACACCGCGCTT
>WNFA01005451.1_pt1 | contig 10638 bp, 8 predicted proteins | sample 5400481 | NCBI WGS metagenome assembly WNFA01 (sample SAMN13153340, study PRJNA577476) | soil metagenome | isolation source: 120 cm saprolite under Douglas fir tree site 2 hole 1 replicate 2 | place: USA:California | collected 2015-04-18 | reverse complement strand
ACACCAACTGGCGCAAGATCAAGACCGTCGAGAGCGAGACGTATCGCTGGAACATGAGCTCGACCTACGTTCAGAATCCGCCCTATTTCGAAGGCATGAAGAAAGAACCGGAACCGATCGTCGATGTGGTCGATGCGCGTATTCTGGCGATGTTCGGCGACAAGATCACCACCGACCACATTTCGCCGGCCGGAGCGATCAAGCTGACATCGCCCGCCGGAAAATATCTGTCGGAGCATCAGGTGCGCCCGGCCGACTTCAATCAATACGGCACGCGGCGCGGCAATCATGAAATCATGATGCGCGGCACCTTCGCCAACATCCGCATCAAGAACTTCATGCTGAAAGGCGCCGACGGCAATATTCCCGAGGGCGGCCTGACCAAGCACTGGCCCGACGGCGAACAGATGTCGATCTACGATGCCGCGGTGAAGTACCAGGCCGAAAAAGTGCCGCTGGTGGTTTTTGCCGGCGCCGAATACGGCAATGGCTCGTCGCGGGACTGGGCCGCGAAAGGGACGCGGCTGCTCGGCGTCCGCGCCGTGATCTGCCAAAGCTTCGAGCGCATCCATCGCTCCAATCTGGTCGGCATGGGTGTGCTGCCGCTGACCTTCGAGGATGGCGCGTCCTGGCAGTCGATCGGGATGAAGGGTGACGAGACGGTAACCATACGCGGGCTGCAGGGGGATCTGAAACCACGCCAGAAGCTGACGGCGGAAATCGTGTCCGGCGATGGCTCGCTGCAGCGCGTCTCGCTGCTGTGCCGCATCGATACGCTCGACGAGCTCGAATATTATCGAAACGGCGGCATTCTGCATTACGTGCTGCGCAAGCTGGCGGCGTGATGGTCAATTGTGATCGGTGCCTCACTGCGAAGTGAGTGGCGAGCCAGGGGGAGGCGGCCTATGAAGGACCGCCTTCTCGCCCCTGAAGGCCGGCGCGATCGAGCGCCGCAAGTGGTGGACGATACGGGCGTTTCTCGGTTTTCAGTATGACAGCGATGATGGCCTATAGTTGTATTTCGCGTTGGTCAGGTGCGCTTGGCGTCTGCGCGATTGTTGCAATCATCCGCCCGGCCCATGCCGATCCGCGCGCGGTGGTGGAGCTGTTCACATCGCAGGGATGCTCGTCATGCCCGCCCGCCGACAAGATCATCGGTGAACTGGCCAAGGATCCGTCGATCATCGCGTTGAGCATGCCGATCGATTACTGGGATTATCTCGGCTGGAAGGATACCTTGGCGGATTCGCGCTTCAGCGCGCGCCAGAAGGCCTATTCCCGGATGCGCGGCGATCGCGACGTCTACACGCCGCAAGCCATCGTCAATGGATCGGTGCATGTGATCGGAAGTGATCGCGCCGGGATCGAAGGCGCCATCGGCGATACCAAAAAGGCTGATGGTGTCATGTCGGTGCCGGTTTCGCTGACGCTGGCCGACAAGCAAATCTCCGTTTCGGTCGGGGCTTCCGGCGAGATTCCCACCGAAGCGCATGGCGAAGTATGGATCTGTTCGATCTCGAAGGCGGTGCCAATTTCAATCGGGCGCGGCGAGAACGGCGGCCGCGAAGTCACTTACTACAATGTGGTGCGTAATCTGCTCAAGATAGGTGACTGGAACGGCAGTTCCGGCAGCTGGACCGTGCCGCTGGAAAGTATTTCCCGCGAGGGCGTCGATGCCGCGGTGGTCTATGTCCAGGATGGCAATCGCGACAAACCAGGCCCGATGCTCGGCGCGGCCTACACGTCGCTTCACTAACTTCCATTACTTCGTTATTGGCACCGTCATTCGGGGATGCGCCGTTTGGCGCAGGCCCGGCATTCCGAACGTATTGGAAGGAGATTTCGGGCTCGCGCCAGCGCGCCCCGGAATGACAACATCCCCCCAAAAGAAAAAGGACCAACTTTCGCTGGCCCAGGGTGGGGATAAACTATCCTGCGAACAGGCCCGATCCCGACTGCCCCGGGGGGCTGGGGGCTGAGGAATCCGGAGCTGAAAGGACCGGGCCAACGCAGTGATTGTTTGTCGCAATCCAGAAGGGCGGTCGCTGGGCGGAAGTTGGGCCGTATTATGATTTCAGCTAACGATCCCGTGACGCTGCATTTTTTGCCGGGCAAGGGGTCACGAACAATCCGCCGTGCAATAATCTCGGCCCGGTCGTCGGAAGCCCCCTTGCGGCGGCAGGCAGTCGGCGCAATCATGTAGGTAATATGACAGGAGGCGCTCGATGGGTTCGATATCGGAGGAAGCCGATCCAAGCGAGAGCCGCGCAGCGGCGCGCAATGCCGCTGCTGGTCCTTTGCCAAGCCGGGTGACGTTCAATCGTTTCGAACTCAATCGTATTTTGAATCTGTACGGGCGCATGGTCGCCGATGGCGAATGGCGCGATTACGCCATCGATTTCTTGCGGGATCGCGCGGTGTTCTCGGTGTTCCGCCGCGCGTCCGAAGTGCCGATCTATCGCATCGAAAAAGATCCGCGGCTGGCGCGCAAGCAGGGCATTTACAGCGTGATCTCGGCGAGCGGATTGATCCTGCGCCGCGGCCATGAACTCGATCGCGTGCTGCTGGTGATCGACCGCAAGCTGGCGGTGGTGTAGCGCGAATGTTGGTCCTGTAGCCCGGATGGAGCGAAGCGAAATCCGGGGCAGGCTTCGCGTTCGTTCCCGGATTTCGCTGCGCTCCATCCGGGCTACAGAGTCTAGGGCAGCGTCGAGCCGCCGTCGCCGAGCGCGCGCTGCATCATCACGGTGTCGAGCCAGCGGCCGAATTTGAAGCCGACATTGGGATGGGTCCCGATCATCTGAAATCCGCACTTCGTGTGCACGCTGATCGATCCGGCGTTGGCGGAATCGCCGATCACCGCGATCATCTGGCGATAGCCGCGCCGCTCGGACTCGGTGATCAGCCGTTGCAGCAGTTGCAGGCCGATCCCGCGGCGGTGGATCGCAGGCTGAAGATAGACCGAATTCTCCACCGTGAAGCGGTAGGCCGGCCGCGGCCGGTACGCGCCGGCATAGGCGTATCCCACCACGTGGCCCTCTAGGACTGCGACCAGATAGGGAAAGCCGCCGTCCATCAATACGCCAAAGCGCCGCGTCATCTCGGCGAGATCCGGCGGGATCAGTTCGAACGTCGCGGTGCCGTAGCGGACCGCGTGCTCGTAGATCTCGGTAATGGCAGGGAGGTCGGCCGCGGCGGCGGCCCTGATTTCGGGAGAGGTCATGGCGCGGAGATTATTTTCGTCCACGCCAAAAGAAAAGCCCCGCCAAAAGGAAAGCCCCGGCCTTGCGGCCGGGGCTTGAATTTTCGCTACGGCGAAAGCGTTCAGTCGCGCTGGCCGAGCAGCTGCAGCAGCAGCGTGAACAGGTTGATGAAGTTCAAATACAGCGACAGCGCGCCGGTGATCGCCGCCCGCTCGGCGACGGCACCGCCCTGCGAGGCATAGCCGTAGATGTAATCGTTCTTCAGCCGCTGGGTATCGTAGGCGGTGAGGCCCGCAAACACCAGCACGCCGATCACGGAGATAAAGAACTGCAGCGGCGAACTAGCCAGGAACAGGTTGACCAGGCTCGCGATGATGATGCCGAACAGGCCCATCATCAGGAACGACCCCATCCCGCTCATGTCACGTTTGGTGGTGTAGCCGTAGAGGCTCAGCGCGCCGAACGTGGCCGCGGTGATGAAGAACACCCGGACGATCGAGGTGTGCGTATACACCAGGAAGATCGACGACAGCGAAATGCCCATCAGCGCGGAGAATACCCAGAACAGCATTTGGGCGGTCGCGGGCTTGAGCCGATCGATGCCGGCCGAGATCACGAACACCATCGCCAGCGGCGCCAGCATGAACAGCCATTTCAGCGGGCTGACGAACATCGCGTAGCCGAACGGTGTCAGATAGATCTTGCCCACCCGGACGGCGTCGCCCGCCGGGTCGGCTGTCACCGCCGCCATATAGACGCCGAGCGCGGCGAGGCCGGTGATGGCCAGGCCAATGCTCATGTAATTGTAGATGCGCAGCATGTAGGCGCGCAGACCAGCGTCGACGGTCGCGGCGTCAACGCGCCCGGCGGCCCGGCCGAAAGGAGAAGCATAATTGCGGTCTAGGTCCGACATGGTCGAATTCCCGTTGTTTGTCCGGCGGAGCGCAAGGGGTTTGCGCCGCCAATTAAGAAACGTATCCCAGATACCGAAATTTGCTGACATTAATTTTACGTCATCAAATCGGCGTCTGAACCCAAGCTGATATGTGGGAAACTAGCACATTCACCGCAAGCTTCCATGCGCGGCTGAATGTCGCTCCGCGGCATGATTCACAGGGCCAAGCACCGGAAAGCGGGGCCAGGTCAGCCCCGCCGGGTGCTTCAATCTATCATAAATTCCGCAGCACGGTGGCCGGCTTCTGGTTCAGGGCCAAAAGGGTGCCGGCGAGCCCCAGCCCCACCGTGACCACCAGCGCCGCCGCCACCACCCCCGCGGCGCTGCCGGCCTGCCAGATGAAGCTCAGCGTCATCAGCCGGGTCACGATCAGCCAGGCCGCCACCGAGCCTGCGATCACGCCGAAAATCGCCGTGGCGAAGCCGATCATCAGGTATTCCAGCGCGTAGGCGCCGAGCAACCGCGCCCGGGTGGCGCCCAGGGTCTTGAGAATGACCGCGTCGTAGACCCGATGGCGATGGCCGGCGGCGAGCGCCCCGCCCAGCACCAGGATGGCCGAGATCAAGGTGACCGCGCTGGCGCCCCGGATCGCCAGCACCAGGTTGGTGACCACGGTGCCGATGCTTTCGAGCGCCTCGCGAACCCGCACGCTCGTCACCGTCGGGAATGCGTCGGCCACCGATCTGATGATGCGGGCATCGTCGGCGGGGTTCGGGTGGTTCTCGGTCAGCGTCGCGATATGGCTATGGGGGGCGCCCTTGAAGGCGTTCGGGGAGAACACCAGCACGAAATTGATGCCGAGGCTCTGCCAGTCCACGGTGCGCAAATTGCCAATCGTGGCCGGAATATCGCGGCCGAGCACGTTGACGACGATCTCGTCGCCGATCTTGAGATTGAGCCCGTCGGCGATCTTCTTCTCCATCGAGACCAGCGGCGGGCCGTCATAGTCGGCTCCCCACCATTGGCCCTCGACGATTTTCGAGCCCTTCGGCATTTCGCCGGTATAGGTCAGGCCGCGGTCGCTCTGCAGCACCCATTCGGCGTCGGTCGAGGCCTTGAGGTCTTCCGCCTTGACACCGCGGGCGGCGACGATGCGTCCGCGCAGCATCGGCACGTCCTCGACGGTCGATTGCGGCGCGGTTTCCTTAAGGAATGCGCCGAAGCGGCCGGCGTCGGCGGTGGGAATATCGATGAAATAGAACGACGGCGCGCGGTCCGGCAGTGCTGCCAGGAATTGCCGCCGCAGATTGCCGTCGATTTGGGTGATCGTGACCAGCACCGCCAGGCCGAGGCCAAGCGACATCACCACCGACGGCGTCAGCGCGCCGGGCCGGTAGATGTTGGCGATCGCCAGCCGCAGCATGGTGAAGCGGGTGCGCGGCAGTCGGCGCGCCAGCGCCATCAGGGCGGCGGCGATGCCGCGCAGCAGCGCAAATACCACAACCGAGGATGCGACGAACACCGCCGCGATACGCTTGTCGTAGGCGAGCCCGATCACGACGGCGATCAGCAATGCGATCACCATGGCCATCAATGCGAGATAGCGCCAGCGCGGGCGATGCCATTCGCTCGACACCGCTTCGCGAAATAGCGCCGCCACCGGCACGTCATGCACCCGGCCGAGCGGCCAAAGTCCGAAGGCGAGCGCGGTCAGGAGGCCGTAGACGAACGACAAAGCGAGTTCGTCCGGATGCAGCGCCGGCACTACCGGCAACGGCAGCAGCTTGCCGAACACCCCGACAATGACAAAGGGCAGTGCCGCGCCGGCGGCTAGCCCGATCAGCGAGCCGATCACGGCGAGCACGACGACTTGGGTCAGATAGATCGTGAAAACGTCGCGGCCGGTGGCGCCCAGCGCCTTGAACGCCGCGATGACGTCGCGGCGGCGATCGATATGGCTTTTGACCGCGTTGGCGACGCCGACGCCGCCGACCAGCAGGGCCGCGAGGCCAACCAGCGTGAGAAACTGGGTGAAGCGGCTGATGGTGCGCTCCAGTTGCGGCGAAGCATTGCCGCGGCTGCGAATCTCCCAGCCTGCTTCGGACAATGCGGCTCTCACATCATCCGCCAGCGCGGTCGCCGCACGGTCGTCGGCCGCGTTGTCCGGCAGCTTGACCCGATAAATCCAGCGCACCAGGCTGCCGGGCTGCAACAATCCGGTCGCGCGCAAGGCGGCTTCGCTGACCAGGAATCGCGGGCCGAAACCAAGCCCGCCGGCGAGTTTGTCCGGCTCGGCGCCCACGACGCTGCGGATTTGAAATGTCGCGCTGCCGATCGTGACGCGGTCGCCGACCTTGAGATCGAGCCGCGCCAGCAAGGTCTGGTCGGCAGCCGCGCCGAACGCGCCGTCGCGCTCAGTCAGCAGATCGGCGACCGGCATTTTCGGGTCGAGCGTGAGTTCGCCCAGCATCGGGTAGGCGGCGTCCACCGCCTTCAACTCGACCAATGCTGCCCGGCCGTCGGCTGCGCGCGCCATGCCGCGCAAGGTCGCCACGACAGATACTTGTCCGCGTGAACCAAGAAACGCGACTTCTTGCGGTCTGGCTTCGCGCTGGATCACCGAGAACGCCAGGTCGCCGCCGAGCAGGGTGCGGCCCTCGCGCGCCAGTCCCTCGCTCAGGCTTGCCGCGACCGAACCGACGCCGGCGATTGCCATCACGCCGAGCGCGATACAGCCGATGAAGACGTAAAAGCCGCGCAAGCCGCCGCGCAATTCGCGCAAGGCGTAGCGCAGGGCCAGCGGTGCCGCGCGGCCACCGGGGATCGGTTCGGAGGCAATGGCTTCGGAGGCAATGGTCATGAAGCGGTTTCGCGTTTCGCAACATGCCCATCGATCCGGCCCGAGCGCAGCCGCACCACGCGATCGCAGCGCTGCGCCAGCGAGGTGTCGTGGGTCACCAGCACCAGGGTCATGCCGCGCTCGGCGTGTTTGGTGAACAACAGATCGACGATCTGCTTGCCGGTGGCTTCATCGAGATTGCCGGTGGGCTCGTCGGCGACCAGGATCGCGGGATCGGGCGCGAGCGCGCGGGCCAGCGCGACGCGCTGCTGCTCGCCGCCGGACAATTGGGTAGGATAGTGATGCAGGCGGTCGCCGAGGCCGACCGATGTCAGTTCCTGCGCCGCGCGTTGCGACGCATCGGGATTACCGGCGAGCTCCAGAGGCACCGCGACATTTTCCAGTGCCGTCATGGTCGGAATCAGATGGAACGACTGGAACACGATCCCGACCTGACGGCCGCGAAAGCGCGCCAGGGCGTCCTCGTCGAGGGCATTGAAAGGGGTGCCGTTGACCACCACCTCTCCGCTGTCAGGACGCTCCAGCCCCGCCATCACCATCAGCAAAGTGGATTTCCCGGAGCCGGAAGGCCCGATCAAGCCGATCGCTTCACCCGGGGCCACGCGCAGGCTGATATCTTTGAGGATATGAACGCGCGCTGCGCCCGCGCCGAGCGAGAGATTGACGTTCGAGATGGAAATGGTGTCCGACTCAGGGCCGGCCAATGACGAGGGTTCGATGAGACTGTCCATGGCTCGGTCATATGGCACTTTCGCCGCTGGGGTCGAGGGGCGGCGAGGGATGTTCATGCACATACTTGTGTTGGCCATCGTTTTCATGACGGCGGGAACTGCCTCGGCGCAAACGTCGGCAACCGGGCCGACAAAACCGATCAAGATGGTTGTATTGGGTGACTCGCTGAGCGCCGGCCTTGGCCTGTCGGCGGCATCGGCGTTTCCGGCGCGGCTCCAAAAGTCTCTAAAGATCAATGGGATAGATGTTGATATGATCAATGCCGGGGTGTCCGGCGACACCAGCTCCGGCGGTCGCGACCGGCTCGACTGGTCGGTGCCCCCGGGAACCGACGCCGTGATCCTCGAACTCGGCGCCAACGATGCCTTGCGCGGCACCGATCCCAAGGTTACCCGCGCCGCATTGACCGACATTCTGACGCAGCTGAAGGCGCGCGGAGTGGCGGTTTTGTTGTGCGGGATGGTTGCGCCGCCGAATTACGGTAGCGACTATGCATCGCGTTTCAATGCGATCTATCCGGATCTTGCGAAATCGTTCGGGGTGCCGTTGTATCCGTTTTTCCTGGAGGGCGTCGCTGCGGACGCCCGCCTCAATCAGGCGGATGGCATGCATCCGACCGCGGAGGGTGTCGATGTAATCGTTAAGAATATCCTGCCTACCGTGCAGGCATTTGTTGGCGCGATATCCGGGCAACGCAGTTGAAAAGACAGGCAGCGATAACCCTAATGCGATGTTTTCCCGGAAGCTGTGTCGTGCTTGAACTACGGATGCTTCGCACGGTCATATAACTACGGTAAAAATCAGCATCGGTGATTCGTTACCGGGATTTATTTCAGGGCACGATCTTTTCCGGAAACCGGTGTCTAATTTTCGGGATCAGGCCCTAGCATCGGGAGTCATGCGATGCCGCGTTTGTTCACTGGACTGGAAATTCCGGCCGAGATCGGTCAGACCCTTTCCGATTTGCGCGGCGGCTTGCCGGGCGCGCGCTGGATCGATCCCGAAAATTATCACGTCACCTTGCGCTTTATCGGCGATATCGACGGTGTCGCGGCCAACGAAATCGCCTCGCTGCTGTTCCGGGTCAATCGAAAGCCGTTCGAGGTTGCCCTGCAGGGCCTGTCGAGTTTCGGCGGGCGCAAGCCGCGCGCGGTGGTCGCGTCGATCGCGCCGAGCCGGCCGCTGATCGAGCTGCAGGCCGAACTGGAGCGGCTGATGCAGCGTTTCGGTCTCGATCCCGAAGGGCGAAAATTCACCCCGCATGTGACGCTGGCGCGGCTGCGTGACGCCTCCAACCAGGATGTCGCGGACTATCTGTCGGTGCGCGGCTATTTTCCGACCAGGGTGTTCACCGCATCGCGGTTCGTGCTGTTCTCGTCCCGGGCCTCCACCGGCGGCGGGCCCTATGTGGTCGAGGATTCCTACGCGCTGAGCGAGTGAAGCGTGGGCGTGCCCCATTCCCAGCGTCTTCGCCCGGCCTGACCGCGCGACCCAGTATTCCGAAACGTCGGTGATGGAATCGAGAAGCTGCGGCGTACTGGATACCCGCTTTTTCCTGGCTGTGTGAAAACTCCACAATTCGATAAACGAAGAGAATAATCTTTCTTGGAACAAGTAATAGCGATCAGACGCGCAATCTTGCGGACCGGAAATGAGCTTCGAGGGAATCCCATTCTATCACCGTCGCGCCGTGTTGAGTTTTTGCACAGCCAATTTTTCGCGGGTATGACGGTCTGTTATGAGGCGGCGCGGTGTTTCCGAGCATCCCCCGCATAGCCCCTGCATCAATTCGTGGCTTGCAATTTCCTTAACGTTGGGGCCGTAAAAGGGGCCATGCTGCTGTCCACTCCATCCGCCTCGTTCAGCGCCCATTATCAGGCCCTCGTCGCGTCCGGCGTGATCGAACCCGACGCCGCGCAAGCGGAGGCCGCCGACGCCTTCGCGGACCTCGAGCGGCGGCTCGCGGGCTACAAGCCTTTGCGCAAGCAAGGCCTGCTGGGCCGGCTGTTTGCCGACAAGGACGGCGCGCCGCCGCGCGGGCTCTATGTTCATGGCGATGTCGGGCGCGGCAAGACCATGTTGATGGACCTGTTTTTCCAGCACAGCCAGGTCGAGCACAAGCGCCGCGCGCATTTTCACGAATTCATGGCCGAAGTGCACGAGCGGATCTATGGCTATCGTCAGAATATCGCGCGCGGCGAAATCGCCGACGGCGATGTGATCGCGCTCACCGCCGGATCGATTTTCGACGAGGCCTGGCTTTTGTGTTTCGACGAATTTCATGTCACCGACATCGCGGATGCGATGATCCTGGGACGGCTGTTCTCCAAGCTGTTCGAACTCGGCACCGTGGTGGTGGCGACCTCCAACGTCGCGCCCGAGGATCTCTACAAGGGCGGCCTGAACCGGGCGCTGTTTCTGCCCTTCATTGCCCAGATATCCGATCACATGGACGTGCTGCGGCTCGACGCGCGCACCGATTTTCGGCTGGAGAAGCTCGCCGGCGTGAAAATGTGGCTGGTGCCGGCGGATCGCGCCGCCGATGCCGCGCTCGACCAGGCCTGGGCGCGGATGACCGGCAAGGCACCCTGCAAGCCGCGCGATATCTCGATCAAGGGCCGTGTTCTGCATGTGCCGTGTTCGGCGGATGGCGTTGCGCGATTTTCGTTCGCGGAGATCTGCGAAAAGCCGCTTGCCGCATCGGACTATCTGCGGCTCGCGCATGACTATCACACCCTCATGATCGATCGCATTCCGGTGATGGACTACGCCGAGCGCAACGCCGCCAAGCGGTTCATCGCGTTGATCGATACGCTGTATGACAACGCCGTGAAGCTGATGGCGTCGGCTGAGGCCGACCCGGTGTCGCTGTATCTCGCGACCGAGGGCCATGAAGCCAACGAGTTCAAGCGGACCTCGTCGCGGCTGATCGAGATGAGTTCCGAATC
>WNFA01005450.1_pt1 | contig 10638 bp, 10 predicted proteins | sample 5400481 | NCBI WGS metagenome assembly WNFA01 (sample SAMN13153340, study PRJNA577476) | soil metagenome | isolation source: 120 cm saprolite under Douglas fir tree site 2 hole 1 replicate 2 | place: USA:California | collected 2015-04-18 | reverse complement strand
CCTGCGGTCTGAGGATGCCTGCCATTTGCGATGAGGGACAACTTCCGCCAATGGTTTTTTGGTGCTGGGGGCTTGGACCGGAAACGGCTCACCCATGAATCGCCCCAAGCCTATCACAAACTATATACAACCTCTTTAGTACCTCTTGCTGGACCCCGCCCGAACGCTTCCGCTCGCGCCAAATCCCTCTCGAAATAAATAGGACTCCCAGTCCGCCGTGGTTATTCCCTGCCAGAAACAAACACCTGCCGCCTTCGTCCGCAGAATCCATCCCATTTTTTTAGGTTGACTGGATAATCAGGCATGCTCATTGCTCCTCGACCCGGACTCTTTCGAAGCCCATCACCCCCGCTCCCTACTTGCCCTCTTTGGATTCAACTCTTCGGCTGCAGGATGCCCATGGCACATTTGCACGTTTCGCAATCGTACGATTCCGCGGGCTCCCGTCGGAAGGGCTCGTCCTTGGGCATAGGCTCGCCCACTGCCGCTGATTCTGGCTATCGCAAGGGATTATGCTTTCTGTCTAAAATTGAACAGAAATCTCCCCATCATACTTTTACGCTTTTATGTGAGTTTGCGAAGCGGATTCGATCTTGAGTACTGGAACCGTTTCGAGAAATGAACTGCCGTCGTTTCCGCCAAGCCTTGAAACGCTGGTGAGAAAGGGATTGATCAACAGCACTCGGTGCTGTAGGCCGGCATAAGTCAACGAACCCAAGGAGGAAAAGTCGGCCGAGGTAAGCCACAATGCAACAACAAACTCCCCATTCTAGAAGGTCCAGCTCGCGTATCGCCACAACGGGGGCCGTCTATGTCTGCTGGGGCTCCGACGAGCATGACGATACTTCGCAAGTTCGCGATCTCAGCTCCGGCGGTCTGTTTGTCCTGACACACGAGTACAAGGCTGTGGGCGCGAAAGCAAACCTGCATTTTCTTGTCGAAGAAGGACAGATCCAGGCCGAAGCCGTTGTGCGGCATGTGAAGCTCGGCCGTGGACTGGGGTTGAAATTCACTGCAGTGCGCGAGGAAGATCGCCGCCATCTCGCCGATCTGATGAAAAGGCTTCGCGGCTTCGGTTTGATTTCCAGGTTTCGAAGCGGCGAACACAACCAGCAAGCCCCTTTGCAATGACGCCGCCCCACGGGAACTATGTTCCCGCGCCGAACATCTTTCTCATGCGGTAGTCATTGAACAAACGGGTGCAACCCTTGAAGAGAATTCTTCTCATCGGCATCATTACATTCTTCGCGCTACTTTCTGCCTCTTGCAATGGCGGCAGCTATGGGATTGTGCAGCCGAATCCCGAGGATCTCTGCAAATGCCTGCCGGTTGAGCCGGACATCCTGGATTTCCGGCACATAGCGAAACACGTTCCCATTCCCACCATCGCCGGGCAGGAAATTGGCGTGGATACCATTCTAAGTTGGACCCAAGACGCTTTCGTCGCTCCCGACGCGCCACGAACCGGGCGGGAGCTTCAAGTGTTCCATGTGGCCACCGCATTTCTCCAGGAAGCCAGCGTCAACTCCGCCGATTGCGATGTGCACTTCGAAATCTCCATGACCGCCGATAAGAACGCTCCCAGGGTGATTGTGGAAACCATCGTGGACAGCGAATTTTGCAGTGCCCGCCGGGCGGCGCAATCCCAATTGAAGAAACATGGCTTTACGCTCGACTCCAGTCACGGCGGGGAATTGCCGCAAGCCTTGCCAATCGCGGTGCTTGGCATGGCTTTTGAGGATTTTGACCACACTCGCGGCTCCGTTCACGTGGCCACGAACTGGGAACTCCACCCCGCAATCGTCACCATCCCATAGACTTCCGCCCTCTCGAGCCCAGCCTCAAGAACTTTGAACATGTCCAAATCTATTCTTTCGGACGCCTCGCGCCACCTGCGGCATTGACCGCTCTCCAAGCCTTCGCTAAGATTCCGGCGCACAGGCCCAGGTTCCCCCATCCACAAAACTAAGGAGGCACAGTGAGCAAGAAAACGAATGCCATTTGTCTGCTGGCAGTTTTTGCATTTTTGGTGGGCCCTATCCTTGGTCGCAGCAGCCGGACCCCGCACCCGGCCGCCCAGCAATCAACTGCCCCGATGAAAGCATCTCCTGCCGAAGGCTACAACGTTCACGTCCTGGCGCCTCATCTAGTGGACGGCAAACAGATGGGGCCGTACCACCATTACTGCAAGGTGGTCGCTCCCGACCCGCAAATTCAGTGCCTGATCTACGACTCCACCGAGCCCAACGCCAACCTTGTCCAGGTGGAGTGGATCTACGCCAAGAAACTCACCCGCGCTCAGGTCCCGCTCAAGGAATGGAACAGCAATTGGCATGACCACAAGATTGAAATCGCTGGCGGGAGGGTGCAGGTGCTGGACATGCCGCCGGATAAGGCCAAGGAAGTCGCCGACCTCGTGGCCACCACCGATGGCATGATCTATCACTTCTATTTTGGGAGCGCGCTTCCAAACGGTAAAATGAGCATTGCCCAAGCCGTCGGCCACAAGCCGATGACCTCCGCAGAGTACAAGAATTACGAATCGAAATAGCTCACCAGACCGCCGGCGTGCGTTTTTCCGGTGTGGGGGGACTTTTATCCTGAGAGGAATCGAAGGATCAGTCCGCCCTTAAATGCTTTTCGCCCCCGCGCCCGCGCTGGCCGCCCGCGAGAGGGCGTTCTTGTCGGCCTCCTCCGCCGCGCTCCTGTCGATCTCGATCGAACCTTTGAAGTCCGCGCCGTCTTCGATCATGATCTGGGCCGTCGTCAAATTCCCGACCACCGAACCGTCCTTTTTGATCTCGATCCGTCCCTTCGCGCGCACGTTCCCCTTCACATAGCCGTACACCACCACGTCGCGGGCGTTGATGTCCGCCGTTACTTTCGCCGTCGGTCCAACCGTCAGCTTCCGCCCATCAAGCTGGATCAGTCCTTCGGCCGAGCCGTCGATCAGCAGATCCTCGGTGCCGGAGATATCCCCTTTCACACGCAGGCTCGATCCCAGCCACCCCGTATCGCGTTCCGCGGCCACATCCAATGGACTCATCATATCTCGCAGATTCATCGCATCTGTTGGACTCATCGCATCTGTGCTCTTCTTGTTCCACATCGAATCCTCCTATGGCAGCACACACAGTTTCCCGACGGCGTGCATCAAACTCGATCCCCGCTCCGCCTTGCAGAAATTCCCTGCGAGTTTAGCGGCCAGCGTTACGGGCCTTTCTCAACTCGTAAGGCCTGTTAGCAGCGTTCAGTCGCAGTCCCGTCGTTCAACCCGTCGCGCCTGCGGCGGCCGCTTGATCAACAACCTTTGCTGCCTTACCTGCGTCCGCGACCCCGAAGATCAGGAACGTTGCATTGGCGTCGGGCCCGGCTCCGCAGTAGCCATAGTTGATGTTGATTCCCGCTAGGCCTAGCCGCGATGCGGTACGCGCCAACTCGCCGGGACGATTGGCAAGTCTCACCTGTGCAACTTCGGTTTCCGTGTACTCCGCGCGTCGGCCATCGAGGACCGTTTTGGCCGCTGCCGGATTGTCCAGGACGAAACGTACGGAGCTCTTGCCATTCTCGAGCGGGAACGATTGAAACGCGAGAATGTTAACTTTTTGATCGGCGAGCGCCTGGCAGAGTTGTCCAAGCGTTCCAGGCCGGTCATCTAGTCGGATGGTGAACTCCTTCATGGTCGGCATAGTAGAACCTCCTTACGGTGGGTCTCGGGGGCGGCTGGAGGGTTCCTGCGAGATTCAGCGTTACCCAGAATCCTACTCCTGCAAAGCGGGCGCAGCAAGGCCCCGCGCCCCTCGGTTGGCGTTTACCCCGGCCGCGTCGGGGAAGCCGGTAGGCACCCATCCTTTTGAGGCGCACGAAAACTGTATTAGACTCCACCCGCGTAGTTCGCCATATCATCATGAGCAAACCAATCACCCGTGAACCTCGGTGGCCCGCGTTCGTAGCGATGCTGGCTGCCGCCGGTGTGTACTGGGCCTTGCCGGAACCGCTTTCCGTTGGTCCGGGTTGGTTGCTGCCTGCAATCATCTTCGTTTTGGTGATCCCCACGGTGGTGTCTTACCGCCGCGGCCGCCACAAAGCAGCCCGGATTCTCTCCTTTGCCGCCAATGGCGTGATCACCCTCGCCATGATTGCTTCATTGGTTTTTCTGATCCAGGGGATTCCGCAGCATCGCGAGCCGCCGGCGGTCCTGCTGCGCTCGGCTTGCGCGCTCTGGATTGCCAACATTTTGGTATTCGCGCTCTGGTACTGGAAGCTCGACGCCGGCGGTCCACTGGGCCGCGACCGCGCTACGGGCCGCGTGAAAAGCTCGTTTCTTTTCCCCCAGATGTTGACCCAGGAAGGCGGCGATCCTTCGTGGTCGCCCCAGTTCATGGACTACCTCTTTCTGGCCTTCAATACCAGCACGGCTTTCTCCCCGACCGATACCGCGGTCCTCTCCCGCTGGGCAAAAATCGGCATGATGCTCCAGTCCTTGATCTCCCTCACCATCGTCGCTCTCCTCGCCGCCCGCGCCGTGAACATCCTCTGAGCCCCTCCCTCGCTGCCCCTTTTCCATTTTCCGATTCCCAATTTCTAGTTTCTGATTTCTAGTTTCGTAGTTGCATCCGACCTGCCTCAATGGAATAATCCCGCCATGATTATTGGCGACCGTCTTCGCGCACTCCGCGAAGAAAAGAAACTCTCCCAAGGCGACATCGAAAAGCGCACGGGCCTGCTCCGGTGCTACGTCTCTCGTGTGGAAAACGGTCATACCGTTCCCGCGATTGAAACGCTCGAGAAAATGGCTCGCGCTTTAGAGGTCCCACTCTACCAACTCTTTTACGACGGCGAAGAACCGCCAGTATTGCCGAATCTCCCTAAGCGGAAGTCCTCTGACCTAGACGCTTGGGGCAGTTTCGGCAAGGACGCGCGGTATCTAAACAAACTTCGCCGTCTGATCGGTAAGTCAGACGACGATGACCGCAAGTTGTTGCTGCACATGGCCCAGAAAATGGCCCATCGTTAGCATCACGGTTTTTCATTCCCTGCAGGTATGGCGGTCACACGTGTGCCTGCCCGGACATGACCGAAGAACGGAAACACGCCATCTTAAGGTAGTTGCCTCTTCGACGGCGGAGCAGTAAAGAAACAACCCCGCACGGACTCACAAGTCCTAATCTACTGTCTGCGGCACGCGGCACCTTCTTATCGAGGGCGAAATGCATTGGCTCGAAGGTGTAATAATCATTAGAGCGGGTTTCATTCCATTTCTGATGGTCACTGGTCGATTTCCGGCCGACCCGCAAAAACGCCAAGACCTGGAAGTACGTCTTCCCTGGGTCAAGAATCGAAAACTCATGTACGGAATGGCGGGTTTCCTCTGGGTCTTTGGTGTCGCTGCCGTTCTGGGCCTTATGAAGTAGCAAGACAGAAGGCCCCGATGCCGGCCGGTACACGGGCAAGCCTAGGCTCTCTGGCTGGGCCGAGTGCGGGATTCAGCTCGATTCATCCGTTTTTTGCGTGGGATTTCGCATCTGGGTGACGGGGCGTCCAGTCTTTTGGCGGAAAGGCCACATGCCAGAACATAGGATTGGGTAGTGTGAACTCCACTCCAGCCTGTGGGTCCTTACGTCGGTCTATATGGGCAACTACACACTCCAGTGCAGCTTTTGTCTGGATGTTCGACAGAGTGAGCCGCTGTCCCCTGTACACCGGCGTCGACACGAGAATCAAAGCACCATGAGCACTGATGGCCCGCGTGTGCGTCTCCTCTTCAAAAGGCAATCCAACGCTGATCTGCCCGGAGAGTCGGACTGGGATGGTCATCAATACTCGCTGACTCCTTCGGCGGTTGGCCGCGAGCCAGGAGGTCTCGCGGGACTCGGCAAGCCACGTTTCAAGAGTTCGAAGCTGCTCCGGCTCAATGGCGGTAAACACCAGCCCCATGCCCTTGCTGGCTCGGGAGTAGACGACTCTTGCCGGGGCTTCAAACAGTTGCGCCCCTTTTGTGATGCGTACGTCCGTCAGAGTCCCTAAAGGGAGGGCGTTGTTCGTGTCCACATAGCAGCCTTGCTGACTCAAGTCCCGGACGCGCGTTTCAATCCGCGCACCGGATTCAGCCGCTACTACCTCAACGGCGGCAACGAATTCGTAACGTGGATGAATCCTGCGGTCAGCTCTGGCTGCTGCGGCGGAAGGGCCGGCAGGCTTTTCCTCTTCAACAGCGGCAGTGAACTCGTGGCGAAGAGGAGCGCCATGATCCGCCCCGCCAAGCGTGACGGAATCGCCAGCAGCCTTTTCTTCTTCAACAGTGGCAATGAACTCGTCGGCAAGATCAATCACGTAGTCTGTCCCGGCAAGGGCGGTCGAAGGCTCAGCAGACTTTTCCACCTCGACAGGGGCAATGAACTCTTCGCGAGGAGGAGTCTGGCGGTCTGTCCCGGCAAGCGCAGCCGAAGGCTCAGCAGGGTTTTCCGCATCACTGGGAATCTTGGGCGTGGCCGGGTTCGCAGCTTTCGAGCTTCGTTTGCGCTTGCGGCGCTTCATAGCCATACGATTCTAACCCAAAAGGTGCAGACGAGAACGGAGCACGGCGCCGTACAATGCACATGTTGGCGAGGAGCATAAAATATTTTCGACGCGGACGGCATGAATCTCAGAACCTTCGAACACGGAACGGCATCAAACTAGGGAAGTTACAACTCTAGTAGCTTGCCCCGCTTCTCCAATTCGTCCAGCCCTCTGGATCTTGCCGCAAAGAAAAGGCTCCAAGGTCCTAGCGCGTGCTACGCAGTTTTCCTGCTGGTGAATTAAGGTATCCACCCGCTTGACAGCCACGAAGTCCAAATAAGCATTCAGACTTGACCGCAGTCAACGTTGTGTACTTTACGGTTAATAACACACAACTCCTAAATAGCACCATAGGCAACCACGCTAGGGTTACCGACTCTGAGATCAGTTTAGTTCGCGGGGCCATCCATGAAAAACTCCGGCCTTCGTGTACCGTGTCTTCCGCTTGCATATTTCGACTCTAATGCTCGCCTCGACGTACTTGGAAAGCCATCCTAGCGCAGAAGCCGATAGCCAGATCGTTTGATCCCTGAAAAAAGGAGGGGATAATGCAACGACAATGGAAACTCTACCTGCTGACTCTTACGTTCGTTCTGCTGGTGCTTTTCGTCTTGACCGAGAACCCGCCCGCGTGGGTGGACGACGACCATCGAGCGAGCGTTGCCAGCGACAACAGGAACTTCCAGCCTCTCGAGCCGAATGCTGGTAGTTGGAGAACATGGATCATCTCGTCAGGAAAGGACTTTCGGGTAGCTCCGCCGCCGGATGCCGCTGCCACACGGCGAGAACTCGAGGTGTTGCGCGATCTGACTGAGCACAGAACTCCGGCCATTGACGCTCAGATTCGCTTCTGGGACGCAGGCTCGCCCGGATATCGGTGGCTTGACCTCATCTCAAGTCGCGCCATGCAGGGCCAGCCGCTGACGGCATATCCGCACCGCGTTTTTACGTATTTAACGCTTGCGATGTATGACGCCACCATCGCGTCGTGGGAGTCCAAATATGCGTACAACCGGCCGCGGCCCAAGCATTTCGATCACGACTTGGAAACAGCGATCGTCACCCCCATGAGCCCGTCCTACCCGTCGGAGTTTGCGGCAACCGCAGGCGCCGCGGCGGCGGTTCTATCACATTTCTTCCCTGGCGAGGCGGCGACGTTCAATGCCATGGCGGAAGAGGCTGCGCGGTCGCGGGTGTACGCCGGGGTCGAGTTTCCGAGCGACTCGGAAGTCGGCATGGAACTGGGGCGCCGCGTTGCGGCGGAGGTGATTGCACACGCTCTGACAGACGGGTCCGCCGCGGTTTGGTCGGGCACCGTGCCGTCCGGCCCATGCTTCTGGAAAGGCACCAATCCCGGCAACGTGACGGCAGCGAATTGGGGACCGCTGCGGCTAAGTGCGCCGAGCGAATTCAGGCCCCCGACGCCGCCTGCGTGTGATTCAGCTGACGTGCTAGCACAGGCCACGTATGTAAGAACATTCCCGCGGACATTCATAACGAATTACAAGGCATTCTACTGGCAAAGCCCCGAAGGGTTGCACTTCTGGCCTTATCGGTACGCTAACGCGTGGATATTCGAAGACAAGATGGACCGAAATCCTCCGCGGGCTGCACGCGTCTATGCGCTGGTCGCGGCTGTGCTGTTCGATGCCTTCATCGCTAGTCAAGACGGCAAATTCGCTTATTGGTACATTCGCCCGCATCAGCTGGATTCCGGGATTATTCCCATATTCCCGGTGCCGAACTTCCCCTCATACCCATCGAACCACTCAACGTTCTCCGCGGCGCGATCGGAGATGTTAGCCTATCTGTTTCCGACGCGCGCCGAATTCATTCGAGCTCTCGGCAAGGAGGCAGGAGATTCCCGGATCTGGGCGGGAATTCACTACCCGATGGACAACGCCGCAGGCGTGCAGCTCGGAAAGTCAGTCGCCCAGAAGTTTGTTCAGTGGGCAAGCACGGATGGCTCCCAATGACCTAACGGAGAATTGGGCGAGGCCGAAGATTAAAATACCAATGATTGCGCGGGTTAGGCTCGCGACCGGCAGTGGGACTGACCCACTGCCGATAGTTCGGGCACCGGGAATCGTTGAGGGCCGTCACGCCAGATCTTGCTAGGCTTCGCTTGAACTCTCGGCTCGGGTCAACTTTTCAGGGGGGCGGACTTTTGCACCTGTGAATAGACAACCCAAATCTTTTCAACACTTTCCACGTTCATTCGAATTACACACTAAATAAACATTGACAGCCAGTACCTTCTGCGTTATACTCCCCTGGTCCTTCAGCGCGACGGAGAAAGGAGCGCCTCCCTTTGTCCGCTACCTCTTTACCCCGAGTGACACGCGATCTTGCGCTCCCAGCCGTTTGTCGAGACGAGGCGTCCATGGCATTGCCTTTTTCCGCGCTGCCTCCCTTTCGACTTTGGAACTTTCAACCTCTTTCTCTGCCCCCCTCACTTCTCACTGTCCGCTCTCCACTGCCCACTATCTCGTTTAGAATCAACACTTATGAGACCTCCCGTAAGTGTTGCATCCAAAGAACTTACAGGATCGCTAAGTCCTTTAGATTCCGCACTTACAAAAAACATGGGGGGTGGGGGTGTTATGGTTAACCAGCTTCCCTCAACGGAACGCCGCGCCGGGCAAGTTTCCTCTCACGCTGGGCTGCCATTTCGTCCGCGTAGCCAATCGGTTAGTACTCCTGACCCTAAACTGACCCTCTGTACAGATGGAAGCGTGGCTATGGGAGGGTAGCCTGCCAAGTACAGCCTAAATCTATGGCGTACAGTTTGGGAGGCATTATGCGTACCCTGAAGATCCTGCCCGTGGCGCTGACACTGGTGCTGGGTGCGATCCCACTTCCTGCAGCTGGCCAGCAGCAGACCACCCTGGCGCAAGTCGTGGACAAGATCGTGGCGCAAGAACAGGCGGAAGTGCAGTCGCTTCGCCAGTACTCACCAATCGTGGAAACCTACATCCAGATACTCCGCCCTACCAAGGCAGGGGGCGCCGTGCCGAATGGCGACAAGTATTTTCTCGGCCGCGCCGAGCTTGCGAAGGGCGTGGAGCTCGAGCCGCTGATCAGGGGCACTCGAACCAAACACAACCTATTTGGCGGCTTGGGGAGCATCTTCTCGATGGAATTTCTCCCGCGCGGCTTCCTGCAAATGATCTACCTGGACACCAACGGCTTCGACCGCCAGCATTACAATTTTAAATATGTGGGCCGCGAGTTCCTGGGCGATATTCGCTGTTTGGTATTCGACGTCGATCCATCGTCGAAGCCCGACAAAGGGCGCTTCGTCGGACGCATCTGGGTGGAAGATCAGGATTACCACATTGTGCGCTTCAACGGCGGCTATAGCGGCAGGTCCCAGAGCAGCTTCTACTTCAGTTTTGATAGTTGGCGCACGAATGCGGGGAAGAACGAATGGCTCCCTGCTTTCATCTACAGCGAAGAAGTGGACAGCCAGGCAGTCGCGACATTCAAGGCGCAGACGCGGCTTTGGAGCTACGCTCCCGACTACGCTCGGGAAGAGCAAGAGCTGAGCAAAGTCCTGGTAGAGACGCCGGCACCCGTGAAGGACCAGACGGAAATCGCCAACGACTATTCACCGATTCAAGCGAAGCGCGCCTGGGGCCGGCAGGCGGAAGACAACGTCGCGACGAAGATGGAGCAGCTGGGCTTGATGGCCCCATATGGGGACGTGGATAAAGTGCTGGAAACGGTGGTCAATAATCTCGAGGTCACCAATAACCTCGATATCCAGCCGGCAGTCCGCTGCCGCGTTCTGATGACCTCAACGCTTGAGTCGTTCACGATGGGCCACACCATCGTCCTGAGCCGCGGCCTGGTGGATGTGCTTCCGGACGAGGCCAGCCTTGCGGCCATCCTCGCGCACGAACTCGGTCACGTCGTGCTCGGACACCGCATGGGGACGCAATTTGCGTTCTTCAATCGCCTGCGGTTCGAGGAAAAGGAGACGTTCCGCCACTTTGGTTTTACGCGCACACCCGAAGAGGAACAGGCGGCGACACAGCAGGGAATCGAATTACTGAAGAAGTCGCCCTACAAAGA